>OGMB01000425.1_pt1 | contig 23593 bp, 25 predicted proteins | sample 1573001 | NCBI WGS metagenome assembly OGMB01 (sample SAMEA2581921, study PRJEB24529) | metagenome | biome: Human gut stool | place: China | collected 2011
TAAATAAAGAGATTCTACTTCGCAAACAATCATTGATATGTAAGCTTTTCTTTTCAAGTATTTTTTTACAATACAAAAACCGCCTCTGCAAAATTTACAGAAGCGGCTTGGTGTTTAAACTAAAATTAAGCTAGGAATTATTTAACACGCAGAGCACGGTCTACTTCGATACGTACTGCACGGCCGAATTCTTCGTGAGTCCAATCCCAACGGCTGGTCAGAGCTTCAGGAATGGTTTTATCGCTGTAAATGCGATGCTCATAAGCTTTACCGGTGAGCTTGTTGTAAGCAACTGCATAGCCTTGCAGGTCGATTTGCAGCTTACGCTCTTCGCTGGAATCGATAGCTCTGTCATCCAGCTTATCCAGTTGAACAGCGATAACGATGTCAACATCGCCATCTTTAGCAATTTTTTCCAAAGTTGCAGCACTTGGAACCTTGTTGCCAACCTTAGCAGCATCAATAACAGCGGTCAGCTTGTCGTTTTCTACTACTACAAAGCCTTTTTTGCTGTTCAGAACAGCCAGAGCGTTTTTGTAGAAAACCTGATTTGCCAGTTCGTCTCCGCCTTCAACGTTGTTGATCAAAGGCAGCAGAGCAACACTTGCAGCTTCAGCTGCACCAAAGCAGGGGATGCTGAAGCAGATAGCCATAACGGTCATCAATAAATAACGTAAAACTTTTTTCATTCTTATTCCTCCAGACGCATTAGTATAATGCAGAATATAGGTATATTTTAGCATAAATTTAGGGAAAAATACAGTGTTTGCTTAAAATTTTCTGACTGGGTAGTCATTGTTGTAAATTGCGTTCTATATCCCAACAAACCTCTTGAAAATTGTCTACCAATTGCTGATTGGTATAACGCAATACCTTTAAGCCATATCCCTGTAAAACCTGCGTACGTTCCGTATCATAGACTATTCCCTGGTCCGTATAATGCTGCTTGCCATCTATTTCTATAACAAGTTTGGCTGCGTGGCAGTAGAAGTCGACGATGAATCTGTCAATAATACGTTGTCTGTACCACTTTAATCTATGGTTTCTTAAATAAAAATACCATAAATTCCATTCTTGTTGTGTCATATTTTTCCTTAATTCATCTGCTCGTGATTTTAGCTTTTTATCATATCCGGTAAAAAGTCGCTTATTGTATTTCATCTTCATACCTCATTTTGTAATTTTCTGAAATTTTATTCTATTCTATTTTATTATATGAAGCGTTAAATGTCAACTTAAATACGCAACCCTTCCGTCTGCTCGCTTCGCTCGCAGCCACCTCCCCTTTCAGGGGAGATATTAACTTCTTGCCAAATGCTAACTTTCGCAAGCTCACCGAACTTTTATATGCTCCCTGAAAGGGAGCTGGCAAAATCACGCAGTGATTTTGACTGAGGGTTGTAATTACAACAAACTGGGGCTTAGCGTCAAGGACACGCTCATCGCCAAGGGCAATGACTGAGGGTTGTGCACTCACACATCAAAAAACGACCACCCATGCGGGCGGCCGTCTTCTTATACGCACGTGTTAAATGTTAGGTTGTTGTATGTGGTTGGAATTAGAAAGTGAATACAACTTGAGACCACAGGGTTTGTGCGTCTTTGTTGCCTTCTTTTTGTTCCAAATCATACCATTCAACCTGACCAACAATGTTCTTAGCGAAGGTGTAGTTAGCAGCTACGCTATAGCCTTTGAAACCTTCAGCGCTGGTGAACAGTTTATTATCAGCAAGGCCATTCATGGTGTGGTCAATATAGGTGGAAGCGCCTTGGTCATAGTATTTAGCAACTAAGCCCCAAGAACCAGCTTTAGCAGCTTTAGCACCTTTGTAGGAAGCAGTTACTACGAAACCATCATCATCGCCCTTGTAGCCATCTTTATCGCCATTCAGATACATAGCACCAAGTTTGAAGTTCTTGTCGAATGCATAGTTAGCAGCAACAGTCCAAATGGTATCATCAATATCTTTAACTTCTTTTACATCTTCAAATTTGTAGTAGCCTGCAGCCAAGGACAGGTTTTCAACTTTACCGGACAATTCAGCATAGTAAGTATCTTTTGCATTGTTACCGGTAGAAGAAGAAATACCATCTTTATTAGATGCTTTACCATAACCAGCTACCAATTTAACGTCCTTGCCGTAAGCAACTTGAACGCCATCAACACGGTTATCATAAACGTTACCTTCGGACCATTTTGCATGATAACGACCAGCTTGAACAGCCAAGCCACCAAGCTTACCATTTACATAAGCACGTTGGAATTTAGTAGTTTCATCGCCTTTATCGTTTTTCAAATCTTGAATGTTTTCCAGCATGCCGGTATAGGTCCAATCTTCATTAATTGCACCTTTTACCCAAATACGGGAACGCAGTTGAGTTGCATAACCAACTGCTTTGCCATCAACAGTAGCATCATGATCAACATAGTGATAACGCATTTCACCAGTGATCTTTACGTTGTCAGCTTTTTTCTCCAGGTTAGCTACGCGAACGCCCAGGTTGTCCAGTTCGTCAGCGAATTCAGCAGCCAGTTTATCAACGTTAGCGCCTTTTGCCATTGCTTTAGCAACGATTTGAGCCATTTCATAACGGGTCATCAGTTTGTCGCCACCGAAGGTGGAGTCGCCGTAGCCTTCGATTACGCCGGCAGCAGCCAGTTTGTTGATGCTGTCATAAGCCCAGTGGCCGGCAGGAACGTCAGAGAACGGGTTAGCAGCGTAAGCGGAAGCGGTTACACCAAGAGCCATTGCCATTGCGAGTACTAAGGATTTTTTCATTGTAATTTCCTCCTCTTATCTTAAGAGATTTTTATTTATTACAAAATCCTTCGCAAGTCCCCGCTTGCAAGTCCGGTAAGAGTTGCCTTGTTTCCTCTACCATGCACGAGCTTCGCCTGTGTCAAGGATTTCATAATCAAGGGGTGAAATTATAGATTGGAGTATTTCATTTTTTGACTTACTCTAATCTAAATCATACTTATATTATAATTGCGGGTGACTGCCTAGTCAAGAGATTTTTTTCAGAAAATTTTTAACAGAATAATAATTATTCCTATTAAGAATAATAGCAAAACCCGCAAACCCGCTCCCTGCATAAAAAAAGCAGCAGTGCCATGCGTTCGGCACTGCTGCTTTCAGAGGGTTGATGTTGTGAAAGGATGTATAAAAAGAAAAGGGGTATTATGTATCAGTCAGTGGGATTGCTAACTGATGAGCTTATTATAAGGCGAACTGACTGATTAGTCAATGGATAATCTGTGAACTTTGCATCGTTTTGATGAACTCTAAAAAATCATCCTATCGCTGCCATCAGTGCGTAAAAAAGCGGCGGCACGACAAGCGCCGGCAGCATATTCAGCGTTTTGCAGTCACGCAGCTGCAAAATCCCCAGGCCGCTGCTCATCAGAAAAATGCCGCCCAAAACAGAAATTTCTCCCATCAGCGCCGGCGTCATATAGGGCGCAATTACTCCGGCGAAAAGATAAATGCTACCCTGCCACAACAGCAGCACCAAAGCCGCCGCGGCTATGCCAATGCCATAGGCCGAGCCAAGAATAATCGACGAAACAAAATCAAGCATCGCGTTGGTATACAGATAGGTATTGTTGCCGTTGAGCCTGCTTTCAATCGGCCCTAAAATAGAAAGCGTACCGATGCAAAACAGCAAAATAGCGGTTGAAAGTCCTTCCGCCAGCTTGCTGCCACCTTTGGCACTTGCCAAAAGCTTGTGAAAGCGGCCGTCGATATCCAGCCAGGTGCCTATAACCGTACCGATGGCGATGCTGGCGATAAATAATACCGGATAAGCTGTTTTCGGCATATTGCTGACAAAGGCATTCGCTCCCAGTCCCATGGTTGCCAGGCCAAGGCCGTCGAAAAGCGCTGTTTTGTAGCGTTCATTAACACCTCTGCTGAGAAAGCTGCCGATTACAGAACCGGTTAAAATTGCACTTACATTAACGATTGTTCCTAACATTTTTTTAGTCCCCTCAAGTTTACAAATACTTCCTGCGCAGGCTACAAAGATTTTACACTTCCCCCGCTCAGGCATCTTTACAGATACTCTTTTATTTTATACTATTATAGTACCAAATACAATTCCTACAAAGGAGGCTAATACGAATGAAAAAAACTCTTCTCACGTTATTTTTGGCGATGGCAGTAGCAGCAGCGCTGGATGCTATGAAATTTCCAGAGATCGTAGGCTGTATTGCAGGTGATGATACAATTATGGCTTTGACTATAAATATCCTGTTTTCACGCAGGAAAATCCGCAGGCCGCACAGCGCATGAACCGCGATATCCAAAAAATGGTCAGCAAATCGCGTAAGGATTTGCGCCATCCGGATATGCGTGCTGTCGGCAGCGATTATGAGGTGATTTACGAAAATGACCAGTTTGTCTGCCTCACCTTCAACACCTGGTACTATTATGATAAGGCTGCTCATGGCATGTACTATACACACGGTATCGTTTACGACAAGGCTACCGGCAAGCGTGTTCCCTACACCCGCTTTATGGAAAAGCTGAACGCCGAGCAGCTGAAGCAGGATATTAAGGCTAAAAAGCTGCCTGTATACGGTGCAGATTTGAAAACTGTCAGCGAAGCGCCGTTTATTGACAACATCGACAACTTCAAAGTAAGCAAGGATTATATCATCACCGAGGACGGTCATCTTTATCTGATGTACCAGCCCTACGAGCTTGACTGCTACGCCGCAGGCGTTACCTATGTCAAAGTAAAATAACAACAACAAAATTAAAGCACTGCTCTGCATCTCCTGTAAGGAAATGTGAGCAGTGCTTTTTTACAGCATATTTACTTCTTATCCAGCACGCAGATTTCAATACCCGACGCAGCCATCATATCCTCCGCCAGCTTATCCGGATAAGGATTAGCATAAACAATGCGCTTAATGCCTGCGTTAATCAAAATCTTGGTGCAGACCACACAGGGCTGATGCGTACAATAAATCGTACCACCGTTGACAGACACACCATGATAGGCAGCCTGCACAACAGCATTCTGCTCTGCGTGAATACCGCGGCACAGCTCATGCATCTGCCCCGAAGGCACATGCAGCTGCTCGCGCAGGCAGCCTGTAACCTCGCAGTGAGGCAAATCCTTAGGCGTACCGTTATAGCCTGTTGCTACAATCTGTTTATTTTTGACGATTACCGCGCCGACACTGCGGCGCATACAGGTTGAACGGCTGCTGACTACTCTGGCAATCTCCATAAAGTAGTCATCCCAGCCGGGTCTTGTTTTGCGTTCCATAGTTTTTTATACCGTACCAAAAATTCTGTCGCCGGCATCACCCAAGCCCGGAACGATGTAGCCATGCTCATTGAGATGGTCATCGAGCACGACAGTGTAGATAGGCACGTCGGGATGCGCTGCATTCAGCTTTTCTACACCCTCGGGAGCAGCAACGAGACACATAAAGCGCAGATTCTTCATACCGCGCTTTTTGAGCTGGTCAAGAGCAGCAATAGCACTGCCGCCGGTTGCCAGCATCGGGTCAACAACGATAGTATAAGCGTCCATATCCGCAGGTAGCTTGCAGTAATACTCCATCGGCATCAGAGTTTCTTCGTTACGGCTCATGCCAATATGACCAACATTGGCTTCGGGAATAACACTGAGTACGCCCTCCATAAAGCCCAGGCCTGCACGCAGGATAGGCACAACAGTGACGCTGCCTTTAATACGGCAGCCGGTGGTTTCGCACAGCGGAGTGGTAACCTTTACTTCTTCCACAGGTAAATCTCTGGTAGTTTCAAAGGTCAGCAGCGCTGCAACCTCACTGATGATGTGGCGGAAGGTTACGCTCTTGGTATCCTTGTCACGCAGGATAGTCATTTTTGCTTGCAGCAAAGGATGGTTTACTACATTGATTTGCATTGGATATATCGCTCCTTTTCTTATTAAGACGAAGCGGATAAAGCTTTATCGGTCGTCTTAATTATAAATTAGTATATAACGGATACTTAGCGCACAGTGCAGCAACGCGTTTTGCAGCCTCTGCATGCTTATCAGTATCTTCAGGGTTATTGAGCACCAGGCCCATGATAACCGCAACCTCTTTGAAGTCCTCTTCTTTGAAGCCGCGGGTAGTAGCAGCCGGAGTACCCAGACGGATGCCGCTGGTTACAAACGGGCTGGCAGGATCAAACGGAATAGTATTTTTATTGCAGGTAATGCCAATATTATCCAGCAGCTTTTCTGCTTCCTTACCGGTCAGATTTTTGTTGCGTACATCAACCAGAATCAGATGGTTGTCGGTACCGCCGGAAACAAGACGGAAGCCTTCAGCCTTCAGGCCTTCGGCAAAAGCCTTGGCATTCTTGACAATGTTTTCTGCGTACTCTCTGAATTCAGGCTTCAGAGCTTCGCCAAAAGCAACAGCCTTAGCAGCAATGACATGCATCAGCGGGCCACCCTGAATGCCAGGGAAAATAGCCTTGTTGATTTTCTTGGCATATTCCTCATTGTTGGTCAGAATCAGACCGCCGCGAGGACCGCGCAGAGTTTTATGAGTAGTAGTGGTAACAATATCAGCATACGGAACCGGAGACGGATGCAGACCTGCTGCAACCAAGCCAGCGATGTGTGCCATATCAACCAGCAGCAGAGCGCCGTTAGCATGCGCGATATCAGCGATGCGTTTGAAATCGATAATGCGCGGATAAGCGCTGGCACCGGCAACAATCAGCTTCGGATGATGCTCTTTAACAAGTTTTTCCATAGCTTCGTAATCAAGCAGCTCAGTTTCCGGATCAACGCCATAATGAACAACGTTGAAATAAGTACCGGAAATATTTACCGGGGATCCATGGCTCAGATGACCGCCTTGGGACAGGTCCATACCCATGATAGTATCGCCGGGTTTCAGGAAAGCAAAGTACACGGTCAGATTGGTGCTGGCACCGCAGTGAGCCTGTACGTTAGCATATTCAGCATGGAATAATTTTTTGGCACGTTCAATAGCCAAAGTTTCAACCTTATCAACATATTCACAGCCGCCATAATAACGGTGACCGGGATAGCCTTCAGCATACTTGTTGGTCAGTACGCTGCCCATAGCCTCCATTACTGCGGGAGTAACGATGTTTTCGGATGCAATCAGTTCGATTTTGTCACGTTGGCGGTTCAGCTCCGCATCAATGTAACCTTTCAGCTCAGGATCAACTACGCTAAGTTTTTCCAGATTCATTTTAAGTCCCTCCTAAAAATAAAACATTAAATATCAACCAGTTTTATCCACAGGCTGTGGATAAGCGCTCAGAAAGTCTGCTCTGCTAAAAGACGCAGACGGTGTCTTATACCATGCGGAAGATTTTAAATCGCTCATAAGGTGCCGGATGCTGCGTAATATTCCGACGGCATATTTCTATACGTCTTGGAAATGATAACAACGCAGATGGTGTCTTATGGACGATTGTAAATCGTTCAGGAGGTGCCGGATGCTAGGCGGCACTGCCGACGGCGTATTTCTATACGTCGAGGCAGTGACAACAACGCAGACGGTGCCTTATGGACGATTTTCCAGGTATTGGGCGCGCGGTCCTCCAACCAATGGTGGACGGGTTTTAGCGGCAGTCAGCACTGCTTCGCCAATTTTTTTATATTGCAGGCGTACAGGTACAGCAACTCGTTTGAGATGCATGCCAATGAGCGTCTGGCCAATATCAATGCCAAGATGGGCAGAAATTTTTTCTACCACTACAGGTTCAGCAAAATTTTCGTAGGCAGCAGTTGCCATAGCGCCGCCGGCATGAGCCACCGGACGCACGGTAACCTCCTCAAGATTGTAGCGTTCAGCTGTAGCTGCCTCCACTACTAAGGAACGGTTGAGATGCTCGCAGCATTGTACGGCAAGATAAAGCTCGTGTGCATCGCACACTGCCTTCAGCGCCTTGAACATAGCAACAGCTGTTTCACTGCTGCCGCCGGTGCCTATTTTGTTGCCAAGTACCTCGCTGGTGCTGCAGCCAAGTACGAATATCTGTCCCTTTTTAGGCTTTGCTATACTAATGAGCTCTTCGGCAGCAGCTGCCAGCTCCTTAGCTATTTGCATATTTGTTTCCATTGTCGCTTTACTTCTTTTCTGTTTATTTTCAGAAACACAAGAATCGTTTAGGCTGCGACGCAAAGACGATTATTTTGCTTCCAAATCCATGATTTTATTTACACGGCGTTCATGACGACCACCGGCAAATTCGGTTTCCAGCCAAGCGTCGGTAATCATTTCTGCCAGACCTACGCCCAGAACACGCTCGCCCATGCAGAGCACGTTGGCATTGTTATGCTCACGGCACATTTTAGCGGAGAAAACATCACCGCACAGAGCAGCGCGAATGCCCTTGCATTTATTGGCAGCGATAGAAATACCGATACCGGTACCGCAAATCAGGATGCCCTTTTGCGCACCGCTTGCACCGCTGGTAATATCCTCGCACAGCTTAGCAGCATAGTCGGGATAATCTACGGAATCTTCGCTGTAGGTACCATGGTCAACAACCTCGATGCCTTTATCCTCTAAATATTTTTTGATATGCTCCTTCAGATGGAAGCCGCCATGATCACAAGCCATTGCAATTTTCATAAATAATCTTCTCCTCTCCTGCTTTTAAATGCCGGGATTATCTTTAACCTTTATTGTAACATAAATGTCGGTAAATTTACATTATTTTTTAAATGCAAGCTACCATTTTCCAGCGTTATGATCTGATAGCCAGCAGCCTTGCGCAAGCGGTTCATAATTGCCAGTCCCAGACCGTCCTCCTCTACGCCTTCGGCGAGGATGACGTCCGGACATGTTCCGTCAAAATCGCGCAGCAGGTAGAACAAATCCGCCGCCAGCTGCTCGCGGCTGTCGCCCCAGCAGGAAAGCTGCAGCTGCTGCTTTTCGACAAGCTCTGCCAGCTCGCTTTCCAGCTCACGTCCGCAAAGCACGCCGACGGTTTTACCTTCGGCCAAAGCCTTGGCAATAACCTGCGGCAGACGCTCGCAGGCTGCACCCTCAAACAGGTAAACAGGTGCCTTTGGCGCATAATGACGGTACTTCATCCCCGGTGCCTTTGGCTTAAAGTTTTTATCTCCCTGCAGCGCCGGGTCGATTTCTACCGCACCCATAACCTCCGTCAGCATTTCATAGGTAATGCCGCCCGGTCGCAGAATAGTGGGGACAGCACTCGTTGTATCCACCACGGTGGATTCCAGACCAATGCCGCAGTTGCCGCCATCAAGCATACCGGCAATTTTGCCCTGCATATCCTCCAGCACGTCCTGAGCATTCGTCGGGCTCGGGCGACCGGAAATATTAGCCGACGGCGCCGCGATCGGACAACCGCAGGCACGGATAAAATCCTGAGCGAATTTATTAGATGGGAAGCGTACAGCGACAGTTTCCAGTCCTGCGCTTACAGCGTCAGGCACAATAGCAGATTTATTGACAATCAGTGTCAGCGGTCCCGGCCAAAAATGCTCCATGAGCTTTTTGGCATTAGCATTCAAGCCGGTAGTCAGCTGCGCAATAGCTTCCTTTTGCGCAATATGCAGAATCAACGGATTATCGTTAGGTCTGCCCTTAGCAGCAAAAATCTTGGCTACAGCCTCAGGATTCAATCCATCCGCACCCAGGCCGTAAACTGTTTCCGTCGGGAACGATACAACCTCGCCCGCACGGATCAGTGCCGCTGCCTCCTGCATAATCTCTTGATTATCAGAGTTCTTTTGTAATTTCCAGTAGGAGGTTTTCATATTTATCCTCACCCTCTTTTTCTTTTAAAGCAAAAACCATGCGCGGTATGCCTGCATAGTCCAAGCGCACGGCAGTTTTGGCAAAGCCATGCTCCAGGCACAGCTTCTGCACAGCCTCGCTTTGGTCGATGCCTATTTCAAACGCCAGCAGTCCGTCCTCCGCCAAATGCTCCGCCGCTTCGGCACAGATGCGGCGGTAAAAATCCAGTCCGTCCGCACCGCCGTCAAGTGCAGTGCGCGGCTCCTGCTGTACATCCTGCGCCAGCGTTGCAATATCGGCAACAGGAATATACGGCGGATTGGAAACGATGATATCAAATTTTTTCTCTACAGGTACGTTGCTGAACAAATCGCTTTGGCGGAAGGCCACGCGCTTTTCTACACCAATTGCAGAAGCATTTTCCTTGGCCACTGCCAAAGCCTCATTGCTGATATCCACGCCCACGCCAACGGCAGCAGGCAGATAATCAAGCAGCGAAACGATAATAGCACCGCTGCCCGTACCGATATCCAGAGCCTTGACGGCACCGTCGGCGCGCAGCATCGGAGCAGCCTTCACCAGGCTTTCTACCAACAGCTCCGTTTCCGGGCGCGGCACCAGGGTAGCAGGCGTAACCTTAAAGTTGTTGCGCATAAAAGCACGCTCACCGATAATGTAGGCCAGCGGCTCATGCTTAGCGCGGCGCTCTACATAAGAGCGCATCTTGTCACGCTCCTCCTCGCTTAAAGGCTTGTCAAACTCGGTATACAGCTTGATGCGTTCACATTTCAAGACAGCACAAAGCAGCACTTCGGCATCAAGGCGTGGATTTTCCACGCCCTTAGCCTCGAAGTGCTGCTTAGTCCAGTTTAAGATTTTCATAATCGTCCAAACCGGCTTATCCATTTTATTTCACCTGCCGTAATTGTTCGCTTTGCTTAGCAGTAATCAGCGCACCCAACAGCTCGTCCAGATCACCGTTGACAATGCTGTCCAGCTTATGCAGTGTCAGACCGATGCGGTGGTCGGTAACACGTCCCTGCGGATAGTTGTAGGTGCGGATACGCTCGCTGCGGTCGCCTGTGCCTACCTGGCTCTTGCGGTCCTCGGCAGTAGCGGCACGCTGTTCCTCCTGCGCCTGCTCCAAAATACGCGCACGCAATACGCGCATACATTTTTCGCGGTTCTTCAGCTGAGATTTTTCATCCTGGCACTGTGCTACAATGCCTGTCGGAATATGAGTAATACGAACTGCAGATTCGGTTTTGTTTACGTACTGGCCGCCGGCACCGCCTGCACGGTAGGTATCGACACGCAGGTCTGCAGGGTTAATCTCTACATCAACCTCTTCAGCCTCCGGCAGTACAGCCACTGTAACGGTAGAGGTGTGTACGCGTCCCTGAGATTCGGTTTCCGGCACACGCTGTACACGATGTACGCCGCTTTCAAATTTCATGCGGCTGTAAACGCTGTCGCCGCTGATTTGGAAAACGACCTCCTTAAAGCCGCCCAGTTCAGTCGGGCTGGAATCCATAACTTCAACACGCCAGCCACGGGTTTCTGCATAACGCAGATACATACGGAAGAGAACACCGGCAAAAAGCGCAGCCTCATCACCGCCGGCACCGCCGCGGATTTCCACGATAACGTTTTTATCATCATTCGGGTCGGAAGGCAGCAAAAGAATCGTGAGCTTCTCCTCATATTCTTCAATCTGCGGTTTGAGCTCCTTCAGTTCCTCTTTAGCCATTTCAACCAGCTCTTCGTCATCGCCTGCTGCGAGCAGCTCCTCTGCCTCGTCGCGAGCCTTAATCATATCGCGGTATTCACGATAAGCGGTAACAATCGGTTCCAGCTTAGCATGCGCTTTGGTAGCCTTCAGCCAGTTGGTCTGGTCAGCAATAACTTCGGGGTCACTGATTTTTGCCTCTAAGTCTAAATATCTGTCTTCTAGTGCCTGCAATTTGTCGAGCATTAGAAATTCTCCTCTCAAGTATTTTACTCTATAATTTCTTCAGGCGGCAGCACTGCCTTCAGCGAAGCAATTGCCACCTCAATTTGGCTGTCGTCAGGCTGACGTGTAGTCAGCTTCTGCAGCAAAAGTCCCGGCATAATAGCCATATGCACCAGCTTATTGTCGTTATGCGCTCCGGCAAAACGGATAATCTCGTAGCTGACGCCCGCAATCACCGGCATCAGCACTACGCGAGAAGCAATGCGTTCCAGCAGGCTGGGCCAGCCCAGGAAGGTAAAAATAAACATGCTTATCAGCATGACAATCATCAGAAAGTTGGTGCCGCAGCGCGGGTGCAGCGTACTGAACGGACGCACATTTTCTACACGCAGGGGCAGGCCTGCCTCATAGGTATAAATAGTTTTATGCTCCGCACCGTGATACTGAAAGACGCGCTGAATGTCCTCCATCGAGGAAATCGCTGCAATATAGGCCAGAAAAATAACCATGCGCAACACACCCTCAGCCAGGTTGAGCATCATCGGATCCTCAGTCAGCTCGTGCAGAAAACGCATAGACCAGGTCGGAATAACAATAAACAGACCTACAGCCAGCAATACAGATGTAGCAATAGTCATTGCCATTTCCTTGCCCGTCAGCTGCTCGTCCTCTTCACCGGAAACCTGTGCCGAATAGGCCAAGGCCTTAATACCGTCATATAATGATTCAAATAAAGCAATAACGCCGCGAAGCAGCGGTTTTTTCAAAATAGGATATTTATCACGGATACTGTTGACAGGATTTACATCCACGGCAATTTCTCCGTCAGGTTGGCGCACGGCAACGGCCACCTTATGCGGTCCGCGCATCATAACGCCCTCAATTACGGCTTGTCCGCCTACAGATAATTTTTTCGTGCTCATAGATATACTCCGTAAAACTAAATAAAGCAGAACCCGCATGTGCAAGCTCTGCCTTATTGTATAGATTATTGTTCTTTGTTGTAACGTTTGTTGAACTTCTCGATACGACCACGAGCAGCTACGTTACGTTGTTGACCAGTGAAGAATGGATGGCATTTAGAGCAAACATCCACGCGTAATTCTTTTTTAGTGCTACCAGTTACGAAGCTTGCACCACATGCGCAGGTAGCAGTAACTTCACCGTAATTCGGATGAATCTTTTCTTTCATTCTTTACACCTCTCTTTGCTAAGAACATTATATTCATAATTTAGAAGCTGCCTTGCTTGGCAAAGCGGCTTGCATTAACACTAGACTAGTGTAACATATCCGCCAAGTAAACGCAAGCTATTTTTTACTAAAATCGGCAACACCCTGCAGATAATTAATAAACTGCTGCGCCGTACGTCCGGAAATGCCACCGTGATGCAGCTCCCACTTCCGCGCTTCGGCACAAAGGAAGTCGTCAGCAAGCTCCAGTCCCTGCTTTTTAGCCAGCTCGCAGACAATTTTGTAATATTCCTTCTGCGTAGGCTGTCCGTAATAAATCGTGCAGCCGAAGCGGTTAACCAGAGAAAGTTTTTCCTGCATCGTATCCGACTTGTAAATGCCGTCCTCCTGCGTTACATCGTTGCGGTCCTTCCACGTTTCATTAATCAGATGTCTGCGGTTAGAGGTAGCGTAAATCAAAATATTATCCGGTCGCACCTCCAGACCGCCTTCGATGATAGCCTTCAGATATTTGTATTCGATTTCAAATTCCTCGAATGACAAATCATCCATATAAATAACAAAGCGGTAGTTGCGGTTTTTAATTTGGGCAATTACCTGCGATAAATCGCGGAACTGATGCTTGTAGATTTCTATCATCCGCAGGCCCTGATCATAATATTTGTTGATAAGCGCCTTAATGCTGCTGGATTTGCCTGTGCCACTGTCGCCGAAAAGCAGCACATTATTTGCCGGGCGGCCTGCTACAAAAGCCTCCGTATTTTCCAGCAGGCGCTGCTTCTGGTCCTCATAACCGATAAGGTCAGCAAAGGTAATCTGCTCCGTATTGGATATCGGCACCAGCTCCGGCTCGCCCTGCTGCGCCTGCGCTATGCGAAAGGCCTTGTTCAGACCAAGCTTGCCCACGCCATAATCACGATAGAATTTGGTAACGCAGGCGAAAAACTCATCAGCATCAGCAGCACCTTCCAAAGCAGTGCTGAGCGCCTGAACTTTCTCGCTGATATTTTTGTTATAGCGGCGCTCCTGCTTCACCACCGCCTGATAATTGCTGATTAGCGAAAAGCAGTTATCCCCAGTGCATGCTCCAGCTTACTGAAATCATAGGCAAACAGCTGCCGAAAAATTTTAAAGTCATGCTTGGCAAACTGATTCACGCTGCCATCGCAGGCACCAACCTTTTCACAGGTAATGGCAAAGGGATTTTCACAGCTGACGAGCAAAAACGCCAGATAATTATGCCAAAGATTTTTGTCAAAGCCATAAACAGTGCCAATATTAAGCAGCTTATGTACCTGCTCATAAATTTCCGCTGTCAGCTCCTCGCGGTTATAATCACCTGCTGCAAATTCAGCGCAGATTTCTGCCAACGGCTCCAGCAAATTGTCCGCCGGCAGATTGCGGTAAATAACTAATTGTGATACAAGCTTATGCATATCTTTCCCCTCAAATATCTCTATTTTATAAATTCAAATTTTTCCGTATCGAACATGCCCATATCCGTAATGCGTAGCTTGGGAATAACCGGCAGTGCCATAAAGCTCAGGCTGATGAACGGGTCGATGCCGTCTAAAACTCCCTGCGCATGCGCCTTGGCCGCAATCTCATCAAGACTGCCGATAAGCTCCTCGGCAGGTGCGCTGCTCATCAGACCACAGATATTCAGCGGCAGCGTATCCACAACCCCAGTACCCTTGACCAAGGTATAACCGCCCTGTACGCGTACCAGCTCCTTAGCCGCAACATTCATTGCTTCCGGACTTGTGCCGCTAACAATCAGATTGTGTGAATCGTGTGCCACCGTCGTCGCTACTGCGCCGTCCTTCAGCCCGTAACCACGCAAGAGGCCAAGGCCTACATTACCGGTGCCATGATGTCTTTCCAGTACGGCAATCAAGTGCACATCTCCTTTTTCCAGAGCAGCGGCAATATCCTTGCCCATAATAGTGCTCTTCTCGGTAAAGATTTCACCGGGAAGCATAGTGATAACAGGATATTCCCTGTCATCGGCAAAATGCGATAAAGAGAAGGTTTCGGCATCAAATGCCGCAGGCTTCACGCTGCCCTGCAGGCTGGCAGTGGGGGTAACAGGCGTAATCCTTTCGCAGGCCTTGAGCGCGTCCACGCCCTTATGAAAAACAGCCCGCAGCGTAAGGCTTTGCAGGTCATCAAAAACTACCAAATCCGCCTGCCAGCCGGGAGCAATGGCACCCACGCGGCGCAGTCCGTAAATACGCGCAGCATTGATGGTTGCCAGACGCAAAGCACGCACCGGCTCCATGCCCAATTCTATCGCCATTTGTACGCAGTGACGGATAGTGCCCTCGCGGCGGATATCGGCAAGATGCTTGTCATCTGTGCAGAAGGCCAGACTGCTTACATCAATACCTTCTTCAATAACGCCGCGCAAAATTGCCGTCAGATTACGCGAAGCACTGCCCTCACGCACCAGCACTGCCAGACCGTTACGCAGCTTTTCCTTCGCTTCTTCCCAACTGATGCTCTCATGGTCGGTATCAATGCCGCTGGCAACGTAGGCTGCCAGCTCCTTGCCACGCACGCAGGGTGCATGGCCGTCGATTACACGGCCCAAACTTTGGAACAGGTCCAGCTTTTTCTGTACCTCGGCGGAATTATAAATAACTCCCGGCACGTTCATCATCTCGCCCATTCCGAGTACACCGGGCTCATTTACAAGCTTAATCATATCGCGCGCATCCATCACGCAGCCGCTGTGCTCGAAGCGTGTGGCAGGCACGCAACTAGGCAGGTTCACATAATAGTTCAGCGGCATCTGTCCGCCGGCCTCCAGCATATAGTGAATGCCTGCCGCACCTGCTACGTTGGCAATTTCGTGCGGGTCGGTAATCAGTGTGGTTACGCCCCAACGCAGCTCCTCGGCACAGTAATGCTCCGGCACGGCCATCGAGCTTTCTACATGACAATGTGCATTAATCAGACCGGGGGCAACATATGCTCCCTTCAGGTCGATGATTTTTTCTGCCTTATCATAGCTGCCGACACCGGCAATCACGCCCTCGGCAATAGCAACATCAGCTTCGTAAATTGTTTCGGTCAGCACGTCAACAACCCTGCCGTTCTTCAAAAGAATATCAGCAGGGCTGTTACCGAGTGCGACCGCTCTTACACGGTCCATCATATTTATTACCTCAATCCTTTTACACGTAAATATATTTCAGGATAAAGATTACTGCCAGCACATATACAATCCAGCTGGTTTTTTTGTTTTTGTATTCACCGCTGAGCAGGTTAATTGCAACATAGGAGATAACGCCCATGGAAATACCTTCGGAGATAGAATACATGAAGGGCATTGCTACAGCTGCGATAAAAGCAGGAATTGCTTCGGTCATATCGTCAAAATCTACATTCAACAGGCTGCTTACCATCAAGAAGCCTACAATTACCAGTGCCGGAGCGGTAGCAAAGGCAGGAATTGCCAGGAAAATCGGTGCGAAGAACAAGCTGAGGAAGAAGAGAACAGCTGCAGTAACGGCAGTCAGACCAGTACGGCCCCCGACAGCAACACCGGCACTGCTTTCTACGAAGGTAGTAACGGTAGAGGTACCAAGCAGAGCACCACCGGTAGTAGCGATGGAGTCCGCCAGCAAAGCGCCTTCAATCTTCGGCAGCTTACCGTCCTTGTCCAGCATTTTAGCCTTGGAAGCAACACCAATCAGAGTGCCGAGAGTATCAAACAAATCTACAAACATGAAGGAAAGCATGATTGTAATGAAGTTAAAGGTGAAGATAGCACTGAAGTCCAGCTGCATGAAGGTAGGTGCCAGGCTGGGAACAGAAATACCATTAGCAAAGCTGGGCATAACAGAGAACATACCGAGCTTCGGATTCGGTACATAAATACCGGTCAGCTCACAAATCATGCCTAAGCCCCAGGTAACCAGAATACCTACGAGGATACCGCCGGGAACCTTTTTCGTCATCATTACGGCGGTCAGCAGAATACCGATAAGCGCCAGCAAAGCACCGATACCGGTGGACCAGAAGGTGCCATCTGCCAAGGCAGCTTTAAACGGATACAGGCCAACGAGAGTCGGTCCGGCAACAACAATCTTGGAGTTCTGCAGACCGATAAAGGTAATAAACAGGCCGATACCGCTGGTAACACCAAACTTCAGCGCAGGCGGAATAGAGTTAAACAAGGCTTCGCGCACCTTAGTCAGGGACAGAACAATGAACAGAATACCTTCAACAAAAACTGCTGCCAACGCAACCTGCCAGCTGTAACCCATCTGTCCTACAACAGTATAAGCAAAAAAGGCGTTCAGGCCCATACCGGGAGCAAGAGCAAAAGGATAGTTAGAGAACAGCGCCATGAGCAGAGTACCAAAACAAGCACCCAAAGCAGTAGCGGTAAATACAGCACCGGCATCCATGCCGGCAGCACTTAAAATGCCGGGGTTAACAGCTAAAATATAAGCCATCGTCATAAAGGTGGTGATACCGGCAAGAATTTCTGTGCGGACATCCGTCTGATGTTCCTTCAGGCGGAATGTTTTTTCCAAAAAGTCTGTCATTATTATAGCCTCCTATGCTATCTATTTGCCCAAGCTGCAGGGCCCGGGCACAATAATAAAGATTAAGACTGCCTGCACAGCCGTCAAGCCATTAATATGTTAAAATCTCCGGACCGTTTTCTGTAATCAGAATCTGATGCTCCCATTGAGCGGAAAGACTGCCGTCACAGGTATAAACAGTCCAGTTATTGGCTTCGTCAACAAAGATATCTCTGTGTCCCATGTTAATCATCGGCTCAATAGTAAAAATCATTCCCGGTACAAGCACCATACCGGTTTTGCGTTTGCCTACATGGCAGACGAACGGATCCTCGTGGAACTCTACACCAACGCCGTGGCCGCCGAATTCTTCGACAACGGAATAGCCGTGCTTATGTGCCAGCTTGGAAACAGCAGCTCCGATATCTCCCAGAAAACCCCAAGGCTGAGCTGCTTCAATACCGCGCAGCAGACATTGCTTGGTAATCGCAACCAAATCTGCAGCCGGCTTAGCAACCTTACCAATCATAAACATACGGGATGCATCAGCATAATAACCATTGTAAATAGTAGAAACGTCTACGTTCACAATGTCACCGCTGCGCAGTACGTCATGCTCGCTGGGAATGCCATGGCAAACCTGGTCATTGATAGAGGTACACACGCTCTTCGGGAAACCCTCATAACCCAACGGTGCAGGGATAGCGTTATGCGCTACTGTATATTCGTAAACGATTCTGTCGATATCAGCAGTAGTCATACCTGCCTTAATATATTTGGCAACCTCATCCAATACACCGGTATTGATTTTGCAGGCTGCACGGATACCTGCAATCTGCTCCGGGGTTTTAATCATATCGCGGTCAGGAACCTCGCAGCCCTGAGCCTGCAGCAACGCAATTTTGGCATCATTCATTTTGTGGCAGTCTGCATATGCTTTACCGCTGCCACACCAACATAATTCTTGGTCCAAAGAAAACACTCCTTATCTAAATAATTGTTACAACTTGTACATTACAACCTTATGACTTCTATTTTACCACATATTTAAGGGAAAAATCACATTTTCGGCTTAAAATTCTCTTACAACGTTCGGTTTTTTGTGTTAAAATTATTTTATATGACTCAATGTTAAGAAAGGAAATTTTTATGGAAGCATATGCAATGTATTTTATCGATTTAATTCTGCACCTAGACAAGCATTTGCCAGAAATTATGATGGCCTACGGTCATCTGATTTACGCCATCCTGTTCATGGTAGTGTTCTGCGAAACCGGTCTGGTAGTCACCCCGTTTTTACCGGGCGATTCGCTGCTTTTCGCCTGTGGCGCCCTTGCCGCTGCCGCACCCGAAGGCATGGATATAAAAATTATCGTGCCCATCTTTTTAGTTTCGGCTGTGCTGGGCGACGCCTGCAATTATATGATAGGCGAGCATCTCGGTATGCATATGATTAAGAAGAATATCATTAAGAAGGAGCATGTCGACAAGGCCAGCGCATTTTATGACAAGCATGGTCATAAGGCTATTTTCCTGGCCCGCTTCGTGCCGATTGTTCGCACCTTTGCACCCTTCGTTGCCGGCATCGGCAAGATGCACTACCTGACCTTTGCTCATTACAATGTCATCGGTGCCGTAGTGTGGGTATTTCTCTTTGTCGGCGGCGGTTACTTCTTCGGTAACATCCCTGCCATCAAGCATAATTTTACGCTGGTAACTTTGGGCATCATCGTCTTCTCCCTGCTGCCTGTGTTATATGAATTCGTAGGCAAGAAAATTTTAGGCAAGAAATAAGAAGGTCTTGGAAATTTGGTAACAGACTCTCTCCAAGGAGATCCTTTACACAGTTAAACTCCAAAGTACATATATATAAATTTTAAAAATTGAGGGTGATTTAAAATGACTTATCGTTTTAACAGTGATTACACCGAAGGCTGCCATCCTGCAGTCCTCGAAAAACTCGTGCAAACCAATATGGAACAGACTGACGGCTACGGCCTGGACCCTTACTGCGACGAAGCACGCAAATTGATTAGAGAAGCCTTCGCCTGCCCGAACGCTGACGTACATTTTCTCGTTGGCGGCACTCAGACCAACCTGACGGTTATCTGCGCTGCCTTGCGTCCGCATCAGGCTGTTTACGGCGCTGTTCCCAGTCATATCAACACCCACGAGGCCGGTGCGATTGAGCATGTAGGTCACCGCGTACTGCCGCTGCCCAGCGAAGACGGTAAGCTCACCGCCGAGCAAATCCGCCACGAATGGAAAATGTACGATACCGATCCCAGCCGTGAGCATTGGGCACAGCCGAAAATGGTTTATATCTCCCAGCCGACTGAAATCGGCAGCATGTACAGCAAAAAGGAGCTGCAGGATTTATACCAGGCCTGCAAGGACTGCGGTCTTTACCTCTTTGTTGACGGCGCACGCTTAGGCTATGTTCTCGGCGCTCCCGACAACGATATGACTGCTGCGGATTTGGCAGCCAACTGCGACGTTTTCTATATCGGCGGCACAAAATGCGGCCTGCTCTTCGGCGAAGCAGTTGTTATTTTGAACGATGCACTTAAGCCTGACTTCCGCACTATCGCTAAGCAATGCGGTTCTATCATGGCCAAAGGACGTCTGCTCGGCGTACAGTTCGGCGCACTTATGAAGGATGACCTTTACAGCAAAATCTGCGGTAAGGGCACACTGCAGGCTCTGAAAATCCGTGATGCACTGTTAGCCAAAGGCTTCAAGTTCGTTACCGAATCCCCCACCAACCAGCAATTTGTGATTATGACTCCGGCACAGTTTGAAAAGCTGAGCGAGGAATTTGCTCTCAGCCATATTGCTTACCTGGAGGACGGCAATTACAGCGTGCGCATCTGCACCAGCTGGGCAACCAAGGACGAAGAGGTTGACAGACTCATTGCTATGATCAACAAGCTGTAAGCTTGACAGAAAACGTAAATTTGCTATAATAAAAATAAAGAGAGACTCTGACAGTCGCGTGTCAGCCCTCTCTGTTGATTGTTGTTATTTGACAAAAGGCTGACATTGACCTCTAATGTCGGTCTTTTGTTATATTGTAAGCAAAATTACTTACGTTTAGACATAATGGTCGCAACAAGCAAACCAAATGTTAACATTATCTGTAACGCTTCGGCTACTGTCATGCTCCCACCTCCTTACGGAGGAACCGACCTGTCAGAATCTCTAGTGTTATTATAACAGCTATCTTATTTATTGACAATATGTTCGTGAAAACAAAAAGGCGGTCGCTTGACCGTCTTTTTTATTTTGCTCTTTTTACTTCAACTTTTCTACAACGCTCTGCAGCTTTTCCTGCCAGTCGGCGCAATAATCCGCACCGCCCTGCGCGCAGTCGCTCTTGCCGCCACCACGGCCGCCAAAGGCTTCGTTGAGCAGCTTAATAACACTACGGCAATCGCCTGCAGTATCAGCCCCCAAAGCAACTGCGTAGCTGATGCGCTCAGGCTGCACTGCTACCAAAAGGCTCAGCGTGTTTTTCAAGGCAGTAACCTTCGGCAAAAAGGCTTTGATATCCTTTGCATCATGGCCTTCCATAGGCAAAGCCAAAACCTTTACTCCATCAGCATTCACCGGTGCAGCAGCATACGTTTCCTGCAGCTTTTCCTCTTCAATCTTCAGCAGCTTGCTCTTGGCAATGTCAAGCTGTGCAAGCAAATCATTTTTCTGCTTATTTACGGCAGCAGGCACCTGCTCAGGCTTTACAGAAAGACCTGCAGCTACGCTAAGCAGAGTGCTGTTCTTGGCGTCCGCATCAAGCAAAGCTCTGCGCCCGCAGACAAACTCTACACGGCAACCACCCTTATGCTTTTCATGACGGATGACCTTAACACTGCCCAGCATCCCTGTAAATGGTGGATGCGTACCGCAGCAGGTACAGATATCGGCATCCTCAACGGAAACGATACGCAGAGTGCCTGTCAGCTTGCTGTTGAACTTACGCATTTTATCCTTCAGCTTGACAGCCTCAGTGCTATCCAGATAGCTGATATGTACCGGGCGATTCTCCCAGATGATTTCATTCGTATATAATTCTGCCTGCAGTAGCTCCTCGTCCGTCAGCTCCTTATCAAGGTCAATGAAAACATCGTCCTCATTCATATGGAAGCCGATATTGTTGGCCTTAAACAGCTTCCAGCAGGCGTAGGACAAAAGATGCTCGCCCAAATGCTGCTGCATTCTGTCCAAACGCACAGGCCAGTCCAGCACAGCCTCCACCTCAGCGCCTACCTCCAGCGGCTTATCGCACTCATGGTAAATGTGACCGTCCTTTTCACTTACATGGCTTACGACCGCATCAGCCAGCTTACCTCTGTCACTCAGTTGACCGCCGCCCTCCGGAAAGAAAACCGTCTGGTCAAGCTCAACCAGATATTTGCCATCCTTAGGCGTGCAGGTCGTAACCTTCGCCACACACTGTTTGAGCAAAGAATTATTTTCAAAAAGCTTAATTGTCATTTTTTATTCCCCCTCATGAAATCTATCTGTCTCTAATAACCATTATTGTATCACTAATTTGCTAAAGTGTGTTATAATCAGTTATACAAGTCCAAAAAAATTCTATTGAAGCGAATAAGGAGCAATAAATGTTTCAAAATTTACTCTTTGATTTAGATGGTACCCTGACAAATTCCGCTGAGGGTATCACCAAATGCGTGCAATACGCCCTGCGCGCTCAAAATATTGAAGAACCCGATTTAAGAAAGCTGGAGGTTTTCATCGGCCCGCCCCTGCGCGACAGCTTTATCAAATATTACGGCATGACCAGAGAGCAGGCTGAAATCGGCGTAGAAAAATATCGTGAACGCTACACCGATATCGGTATCTGGGAGAACAAGGTTTATCCCGGTATTATGGAATTATTGGCTGACCTGCAGCAGGATGGCCGCCGCCTCGGCATGGCTACCGCCAAGCCGGAGGTTTTTGCGCTGAGAATTGCCGAACGCTTTGGCTTCAACCCCTATTTGGAAGATATAACCGGCTGCAGCCTGGATGGTAAAACCGATAAGAAAGCTTTAGTAGTTTCCGCCGCTCTGGAAAAATGGCAGCTCACTACACCAGAAGCTAAAAAGACTGTAGCACTTATCGGCGACCGCCGTGAAGATGTTCTTGCAGCTCACGCCAACGGTATCGCCTGCATCGGCGCAGGCTTCGGCTTCGGCAGCTACGAGGAATTGTCGGAGGCAGGTGCCGATTACTATGTTTCTGATGTCCCAGCCTTAGCACGCTTCCTGCTGAGCAAAGCGTAAGAACAAATTTAACACTTACAGGTGATATATTATGCATATTTACGCAATAGGCGACCTGCATTTATCAGGCGAACCGGCAAGCAAGCCCATGGAGGTTTTCGGCGAGCATTGGCGCAACCATAAAGAAAAGGTTGCCGCTAATTGGCAAAACACTGTAACCGCACAGGACACCGTTATTGTCTGCGGTGATATTTCCTGGGCCATGACTTTGGAAGAAGCAGCACAGGATTTAGACTTGTTGGCGCAGCTTCCTGGACGCAAGCTGCTGCTGCAGGCAAAAGCCGATTTCGCTTTTCTCGAAACCCTGCCGGGACAGAAAATCATCTTAAAGGGCAACCATGATTACTGGTGGAGCAGCCTGAGCAAAATGCAGCAGCGTTACGGTGCTCATTTTGAATTTCTGCAGAACGACTGCATTATGGCAGAGGATATTGCTGTCTGCGGCACCCGCGGATGGCTGCTGCCATCGGCCGAAAGCTTCAGTGAGGCCGACAGAAAAATCTATAACCGCGAGGGAATCCGCCTGGAGCTTTCCCTGCAGCAGGCACATAAAATGCAGGCGCAGCAGATAATTACGGCTTTTCACTATCCACCGCTTTTCGCACGCACGGAGCACACCTGCTTTACTAATCTGATGCTGCGGTACGGCGTGCAGCACTGTGTCTACGGCCACATTCACGGTGAAAACCACATTCCCGTTTTTGAAGGATTGCGCGAAGGAATCAACTATAAGCTTGTTTCCTGCGACACGCAAGGCTTTCAGCTTTACAAGGTAATATAACAGCGAAACTTCGCTGAAAAACAGACAGGCTCCCCTGAGCGATTCGTTCAGGTCAGCCCTTGCCTTCCATCAGGCTCCATTCGCCACCATAGTTG
>OGMB01000428.1_pt1 | contig 23447 bp, 20 predicted proteins | sample 1573001 | NCBI WGS metagenome assembly OGMB01 (sample SAMEA2581921, study PRJEB24529) | metagenome | biome: Human gut stool | place: China | collected 2011
CAGTTAAATCTGTCCTTCCTATTGTTTCATAAAATATAAAATCTCCTACAAACATATCATTACTATCTTTAAAATAAAAACTTACACTATCTTTTGAATGTCCTTTTGTAGGTATTACTTCGAATTTAAAATTTTTAACTTTCTTTAATCCCAATGATCTATAATCAAATACAGGTATATCATATTTGTTAACAAAATAATCTAATGCACCAATATGATCATAATGATAATGAGTTATCAATATACCAACAAGTTCCACATCTAACTCTTTTAAACACTTTTCTATTACATCTTCTTCACTTGAAGGGTCAATTACTAATGCATACCCATTATTTTTAAGTACATAGCAATTATTATCAAGTGGTTCTAATACTAATTTTTCTATTTGCATACAACACTTCCAAACATATTAATTAATTCATCTAACTTATCTATTACTAAGTACCCTTTCCCATTTAACTTAGTTGAAAATCTAACAGGTATTCCGCCTTCTTTTTCCCATTCTCTTAAATTACCTGCATAATCATCTACTAATATTGCTCCTTCAGTATGAACCATCTTAGTTTTACTTATTTCTTTAGGACATATTATTACAGTCATATCTTTAAAGTGTTTTCTTATATATCTTACCTTATCAGCACCCTCTTTAATAGAATTACAATGTGTAAGTATATTCACATCAAAAAGTTCACTATCAATTATTTTTTGAATGCAATTAATTGAATCATTTATTATATACTCATCTTTTAAAATATCTTTAAAATTATAATTTTCGTAAAATTTAGTATCATGAATATCATAACCATTTTCTTTTGCATCTTTATAAAGTATAGTAATTGTATCTAATACCACTCCATCAAAGTCAATATATAATTTTTTCATAATAACCTCCCAACTTCTAATTACATTTTACATTAGCCATTAAACATTTTCAAGCATTATTTATCTCACTTACAAATCAATATTATCATACAACAAAATGTTTGTCAATACTTTGTTTGTTTTTTTTCATAATAGGTATATTTAAGTTTAGGCTTTATAATATTTAATTTTAAAAATATATTTATCTAAAAATGAAAGATTATGAAATACAGTAATAATGTAGAAATATATGAATTAAAGTCAGATTTAAAAGGTAAGGCTTATTACTATAAAGATAGTCAAACTCTTACAATACATTTTGAAGAAAGACATGAAATTTACGAAGATATTGTCACCTTTTCAAATGTATCACCTGTTCAATTTTAATCATTTAAACTTACAGAAGCCCCTAATAAGTTTATGTGTGACGTTTTTTTAGATTATGTGGCGCATCGTATCTAGAAAAAATAGGTTTAACATGAAATGCGTTTCTTACAATCCAGTTATAATCTACATTTCTGGGATCTCTTTCAATGCTCCAAAGTTTGCTGGCGTAATTCATATCGCTTTTTAATAATCTTATTTGTCGTTTCTGTCTATATATAACAATATAAGGACAGAATACAATCATCATTATTTCTGAAATTTTTTTCATATAAATTATTATTTTAATGTTTTTGTTATTTCTCATATAGTGTCAAATTGGTTATAAATGCCATAAGTAAAATCAAATCCCAGGCGATTGTTCAAGAACTTCATATCCAGACCCGCTTCGTAAGAAGTCGCGATTTCAGGCTTCAACTGGTCGTTCATCTTCACATTGTCTTTGGTCGGGGTCAATACACCATTATCGAATTTGAAAGAGTAGGTGTTGTATAACTGATAAGGACTTGTATCCTTACCTACCTGTGCGGCAGACAGACGTGCCTTGGCAAATGTCACCCAGCTTGGCAACGGTTTGTCAATGGAGCGCAAAAAGTCGGAAACTACGAAACTGAGGTTGGCAGACGGATAGAAGAAAGAATTGTTACCTGACGGAAGAGTGGATGACCAGTCGTTACGGGCTGTCAAATCCAAAGACAGATATTCCTTCCACGCCATCTGTACAGAGCCGAACACCGAGTTCATGGCACGCTTGTAGCCATCCTCACTACCGGTTCTCAACAAATTGGCCGCATTCAGCATCCAGTTACCTTTGTCCACCATATTACCTACGCCCACGCCCAAAGTTTCCGAACGCTGGTACATAAAGTTACCACCGACATTGAAGCCCAGACGGAAGTTATCAGTCAACTGACGGTCACCCATCAAAATGACTTCAGCATTTGACTCGAAGAAGTTTTCTTCACTACGGTCCATTGAATCATTCGTAATCATGGAAGTATTGGCTTCTCCATTGATACCATCCCCCGCATTGGTGCTTTGCACTCTGGTGCGGTAGTAGTCAAAAGCGTATTTGGCAGATAGATGCAGCCAATCAGTGAAATTGATTTTCATGCTATAATATCCGAAAGCACGCCAACGTTCATCCGAATTCTGACGCTGATGCAATACATAATAAGGATTACGGATACTGGCAGTAGGCCCTGTCCAATTCACATGCGCATGAGTTTCATCAGAATATTGTTTCAAGTCATCCAGACGGACGTTGTTAGGGATTCTCATCAACTGGGAAATAGCACCGTAATCACCATACAGTGGACGGTTATCGGCTTTTGTACGTGAAAGAGAAATCTTTCCGTCCATAGACACCCATTTGTTCAATTCCGTTCCTGCATTCAGGTCGGCATTCACACGGCTCAAACTTTCAGTGGGGAATACACCGTCATTATCTGAGTATCCGAAAGAAGTACGAAAATGTGATTTCTCTGTACCGTTGCTGATAGATACGTTATGCGTATGCGAGAAACCGGTATCAAAATAATCTTTCAACTTATCCCCATAGTTAGAGTAAGCGTAAGTTTCTCCGTTCCAAGCCTCTTTCATGCTTCCATCCAATACCGGGCCCCAGCTTCCGCTATCCGTTTTGTCATACACCGCAGTCTTGGCATCTTTTGTATCAATATGTCCTTGTCCGTAACGGCGTTGCATATCCAATGTCTCGCCGATAGCTGTCCAAGTGAAGTTACCACTATAACGGATTCCGAAACCATCCTTCTTACTACCTTTCTTTGTCGTAATCAAGATAACGCCATTACCTGCACGTGAACCGTAAAGAGCAGCCGCATTCGGACCCTTCAAAACAGAAATACTCTCGATATCATCCGGATTAATGTCCATGGAAGCGCTACCACGGTCCACACCACCATAACGAGATGCGTCGGATGTAGTGTTGTCGCTGAAAGGAACGCCATCCACAATCCATAACGGCTGGTTGTTATCGGTAAGAGAAGAGTTACCACGGATGGTAATCTTCGTAGAGCCCCCCAGACCGGTAGCTGAAGTATTCATCTGAAGACCTGCCACTTTACCCTGCAAAGCACTGGTCACAGACGGATCACCTGTCTTGTTCAGTTCATCGCTCTTCAGTTCCTGAACCGCATAACCCAACATTTTCTTCTCACGTTTGATTCCCAAAGCGGTTACCACCACTTCGCCAATCTGCTGTGTATCTTCCTGCATGGTTACATTCAGTACATTCTTGCCATCGGGCTTCAATGTTTCCGAACGGTAACCAATGTATGAGAACACAACCTCGCCATTTCCGGGAACCGACAAAGAATAGTTACCTTCAAAGTCAGTAATCGTACCGGCTGTAGGGTTTCCTTTCACTTGTACGTTTACACCAATCAAGGCCTCTCCTGTCGCATCAACCACTGTTCCGGTCACTGTATGTTCCTGTCCTGTCTGTTGAGGTGTTTGAGGTTCTCCGGGTGCTGAAAGATAGACAATATTATCCTCTATCTTGTAGGTGATTCCCTTGCCTTGCAAAGCTGCATCAAGTACAGACTGCAATGAACCGTTCTTTACATCAATGGCATTCACCGGCGTTTCAGCCAGTTTGTCATCATAGAAAAACTGATAGTTAGACTGTGATTTAATGTTCTTGATCACTGCTCCAAGCGTTGTCTTGGGAGTTGAAAGAACGATTTGCGCGCGGGTCCATTGTATGGGTGCAGCCACAAACAAAAGAATCAAAAGCGCCCTGAGTAATTTGGGCTTTCTCATTAATTGATTGCCTTTCATAATTTATTAAATTAGTTAACACTGACTTATTTTTCTCCAGTGAAGGGGTTCTCATGCCCCTTTCGAGAATAAAAACAGGCAGCTAAAAGAAAACACTTACTCAATCTTGTTCTTTTTTCTAAATTTTCCAGAAAAAAGCAGAGGAAAGGCAAAAGTAGTAATATCATCGGACTTTGACGTATAGAAGAAATACTTAAAAAGAAAAAGGGGATGTACTCTTGCAATGCTGCCAAAAGAGAACATCCCCCTCCAACCTCTCTTTATAAGAGAGAAGTGCATGGTGAAACTTTTATTTTACTTTTTCGTCTTTTGAAAATGAATAAGGCAAATCACTTTCTTGTGTTCCACGCTGCATATTCGGACGGTCGGTCATCTTGAAGTCAATAGTACCGCCTTGTAACAATTCGTTATGCTTCAAATAATTCTTGGTATAAACAGTACCGTTTACACGCATTTCATCTACATATCGGTTGGTATCGCTGTTATCCGATGCGGTTATTACCAAGTTCTTTCCGTTTTCAAAATGAAGTGTCGCCTTCTTGAACAACGGAGCACCCAGAATATACTCATCCGTACCGGGACATACCGGATAGAACCCTAATGCGGAGAATACATACCATGCCGAAGTCTGACCATTGTCTTCGTCACCGCAATATCCGTCCGGACCGGCTGTATACATACGGTTCATCACCTCACGCAACCAATATTGCGCTTTCCAAGGCTGGCCTGCATAGTCATACAGATAAATCATGTGCTGGATGGGCTGGTTTCCATGTGCATAGTTACCCATATTCATAACTGTCATTTCACGGATTTCATGAATCACCTGTCCATAATAGCTATCATCAAAGATAGGGGGAACCGAAAAGACAGAATCAAGCATGGTAACGAACATTTCCTTACCTCCCATCAAATCAATCAATCCCTGAGGGTCATGGAATACAGACCAGGAATAATGCCAGCTGTTTCCTTCCGTAAAGTCACCTCCCCACTTCAACGGTGAGAATTTAGGAGCGAATTTGCCGTCCTTCTGCTTGCCGCGCATCAGCTTGCTTTCCGAATCAAACAGGTTCTTGTAATTCATGGCACGCTTGGCAAAGAGTGCGATTTCCTTCTTCGGACGTTTCAATTCTTTCGCCAGCTGATAAATACACCAGTCATCGTATGCATATTCCAATGTACGGGCTGCATTCTCATGAATCTTCACATCACAAGGCACATAGCCCAGCTTGTTATAATATTCATATCCCAGACGTCCGGTAGAAGAAACTTCAGGATGTACGGCTTCCGTTCCATGAATCAGTCCTTTGTATAATGTTTCCACATCTTCCACACGTACTCCTTTCAGATAAGCATCGACCAAGATAGAAGCTGAATTATTGCCGACCATGCAACCACGATGACCGGGGCTGGCCCATTCGGGGAAGAAACCGCTTTCCTTATAAGTATTAACCAAACCTTCCTGTATCTCCTTATTTACCGAAGGATACATCAGGTTCAAGAAAGGGAACAAGCAACGGAATGTATCCCAGAAACCTGTATCCGTATACATATATCCCGGCAGCGTTTCGCCATTGTAAGGACTGTAATGAACAGGTTGTCCGTTGGCATCCAGTTCATAGAATTTACGCGGAAACAACAAGGAACGGTACAAGCAGGAATAGAAAGTGCGGTATTGATCCAATGTTCCACCTTCCACCTCTACTTTACCTAAGGCCTCATTCCAAGCCTCTTTACCTTTCTGTACCAATACTTCAAAACTGTCACCACCCAATTCCTTCAGATTCTGAATTGCTTGTTCAGGACTGATGAATGAAGAAGCGACACGGGCATGAACCACTTCGCCTTTCTTTGTCTTGAAACCGATAACGGCTCCGGTATGGAAATCAGTCTGCTCCAGTTTACCTTCTTTCAAGGTTACAGGAACACTGCCGTCCGGTTTTTCAGGCTGTATATCGTTAGAGAACGTAGCCTCATAAGTAAACGGCTTATCAAACTCAATAACGAAATAATTCTTGAAGTTGGCAGGAACACCACCACTGTTGCGAGTGGTATAGCCCACAATTTTGTTTTCTCCGGGAATCACCTTGATAGATGAGCCACGATCAAAAGCATCAACCACTACGTATGAGTCATTTTCAGGAAAAGTAAAGCGGAACATAGCGGCACGTTCCGTAGGAACCATTTCAGTCACCACATCATGTTCTGCCAAATAAACCTTATAATAATAAGGTTTTGCAATTTCAGCTTTATGAGAGAACCAGCTTGCACGCTTGTCCTCTTCAAATTCCGGTTTTCCTGTTACGGGCATGATGGAAAATTGACCATAGTCATTAATCCACGGACTGGGCTGATGGGTTTGTTTGAAACCACGGATTTTATTAGCCGTATAAACATACTGCCATCCGTCCCCCATTTTTCCTGTCTGGGGAGTCCAGAAATTCATACCCCACGGGCGGGATATGGCAGGATAAGTATTTCCTGTAGAGAGTTCAAAGGAAGACTGTGTACCTACCAACGGACTCACATAGTCTGCATAATCCTTTGCCTGCACAAACAGTGTAACACACAGGACTGCAACTGATAGAAATAATTTTTTCATGATATTGTTATTTGGGTTAAGTTATACTTTTTAATTCTTTATCTGTTTTCCCCATTCCGTCGGTACGGGACTCATGGTAATCTCCATCGTTCCTCCACGTACCAGATCATCATGGGTAAAGAAAGGAACATCCAGCGGTTTTCCGTTCAACAAAACCGACTCAATATACTTATTGGTCTTCGAATTATTGTGGGTACGGATAACGAAAGTCTTGCGGTCGGGTAAATTAATCGTCACCTCCTCAAACAACGGACGTCCGATAGAATAAACCGGCTTGCCGGGACATACCTGATAGAAGCCCATGGAGTTCAAAATATACCATGCAGACATCTGACCGCAATCTTCATTACCCGACAAGCCATCAGGAGCATTGAAATACTGGTTATGCAGCACACTGTCAACCAATTCCTGAGTACGCCATGGACGGTTTACATAGTTATACATATGAGTAATGTGATGACTAGGCTCATTGCCATGCGCATACTGGCCTATCAGTCCTGTGATATCAGCAGAGGTAGCCTCCCCTTCCAACTGGGAAGAAACCGTAAACAAGGAGTCCAGCTTTCCTACGAAAGCATCCTCCCCACCCATCAAATTCACCAGTCCCGGGATATCATGCGGAACAAACCAAGTCCACTGCCATGCAGTTCCTTCACAATAATCATCATTACGGTGATTGGAAGAACGGGGATTGAACGGGGTACGCCATTCACCTTTACTATCCAATCCACGCATGAAACGGGTGGCAGGATCAAAATAAAATTCGTAAGCATCTGCAAAACGGGCATACTTCTCCTTGGTTTCAGTATCTCCCAAGCTGTCTGCCAGCACGGAGATACACCAGTCATCATACGCATACTCCAATGCTTTCGCCACCGATTCATTCTCACGGTCACATGGAATATAGCCAAGAGTATTCTTATAATAACGTGCTTTGGGCATAACATATGGAATCAGCCAATCGGGAGCTACAATACCGGTAGTGTCATATTCCGCTGCACGCAGACATGCCTTGTAAGCTTCCTGCACATCAAAATCGCGGTATCCCTTCACATAAGAATCGGTTACCAACGAAGCCGCATGATATCCCACCATAGTTCCGGTATAATTGGACACACAGTCCCATTTCGGAAAGATACCACCTTCCTGATGCTTCTTTATTAATGAACGGATAAACTCCGTATTCAACTGAGGATCGACAATAGTCAGTAACGGATGTAACGCACGGAAAGTATCCCACAAAGAGAAAATGGTATAAACCGGATGTTTCATGTCGGTGGTATGCACTTTCAAATCCATTCCCAAGTAACGCCCGTCTACATCTGTAAACAGATTGGGACTTAGGAAAGCATGATACATAGCCGTATAGAAAATGGCACGCTGGTCTTCATCATTGGTTTTGACTGCAATCTTTGACAAGCATTCATTCCATTTCTTCTTAGCATCGGCACGCACTCCATCAAAATTCCAACCGGGCATCTCAGCCTGGAGGTTCTTATAAGCACCTTCCGCATCAACAGAAGAGATAGAGAACTTAGCCAGCACTTGTTCATCTTTCGCCGTTTCAAAATGCAAAAGCATTTTACATACAGGAATCTGTTTGTCATTTTCCTGAACAGTATCCGTGTACAAGGTATACGTAAAGGGTTTGGAAAATACGGCATAAAAATAAAGATCCTGTCGGTATGCCCAATAGGCACTGCGTTTGCGCCCCCGCAACACAGTATCATTCACTGCCTCCACTTCCATTACCTGATTGATTTGTTGCTGAATATTATAGTCCATATCCAAGATAAATCCAGACTTCTTACTTTCCGGAAAAGTATACCGATGCATTGCCGCACGCTCTGTCGAAGTCAGTTCGGCTTTTACCCCGTATGTATCCAGGAAGACAGAATAATATCCCGGTTCGGCATGTTCCTTTTCATGAGAAAAAGCCGATGCGAAAGGACGCTTCTGGCTTTCTGTTCCCAAGAAATCAGTACGCTGCACACCTACAGTCGGCATCAACAGGAAATCTCCGAAATCCGCACACCCGGTACCACTAAGACGTGTATGGGCAAAGCCATTGATCGTAGTATCTTCATAATAATATCCGGAACAGGAATCCCAACCGTCAATACGAGTATCCGGCCCCGGCTGTATCATGCCATGAGGAACCATAGCACCCGGATGAGTATGCCCATGGCCTCCTGTACCAATAAAAGGATTGACATAATGGGTGTAATCATTCATTTCATTGCCCTCAGAATCACATGCAGTGAAACACAATAACCCTAGAAGACAGCCGCTTAAGAGCATGTTGATTTTCATAGTTCTTTATTTAAAAATTATTTCGTTTCCGATGAGATAAATATATTGTTATCATCTACTTTCTTATAATTGAAAGGAATAGAGTTACGCAAAGAATTCAGCACAGACTCTATATTATCTTTCTTTTTCAGTACACCTGAATAAGTATTAGTACTGTCTACATCCGGTGAAAGGATTATCTTCACTCCATAGAACCGTTCCAATGCTGCCGCAATCTGGAAAATAGATGACTTTTCAAATGGAATCAAGTCATTATGCCAGACTATCTCCATCTTGGGATCGACCTGTTTTACTTGCATCCGCCCTGTTACCCTGTTTAAAACGGCTTTTTGTCCCGGCAACAAAGTAATTCTTCCTTTGTCCGATTTATCTTTTACCTCAACTTCACCCTCTATCAAGGTTGTTTCCGCAAAACTGTTATCCGGACGACATTTTATATTGAAAGAGGTTCCCAAGACCCTGACATCCATTGCCGGGCTTTTTACCATGAAAGGTTTCTCATGATTACGTGCTACTTCAAAATAAGCTTCTCCATCCAGATATACATGACGTTCCTTTCCTTCAAAAGCACGCGGATATTTTAAAACAGACGACTGGTTCAACCATACTTTTGTCCCGTCAGGCAACAACATCTCACGCACTTGTCCATGAGCAGCCGATGCTACCACCAATTCCTCCGCTTTATTCCGGAACCAATAGGCCAATCCCGCAGCCAGCACCATCACACCCACTATAGCAGCTGCATAACGCAACACACTTCTAAGCTTGAACACCTCTTGTTTCTTCTGATTTTCCCGTTTCAATCTTCTACCCAACCTGCGCTCTGCCCTCACTACCAGATTTTCCTCCTCAAAGGGGAATTTACCTAACTGATAAATCTCCTCCATACGGAATAACTCTCCGGCATTCTCATCAGATTCTTTCATCCATTCATTGATAAGAACAAAATCCTCCTCCGAGCATCGGTTTTCCAAATACCTGATAATAATATCTTCGTTAAGTTTACTCATCTTTTTCCCTATTCATATAGTAAACAATTCAACTTGTAAAAACACTTAGCAGTTTTGCTGAAAATATAATCAATGACAATAATAAATGGCTGAGACGTTCGCGCAAAAATTTCAAGGCCTTATACATATGTGCCTCTACGGTACGTAAAGAAATACCAAGAGTATCAGCAATTTCCTTGTTTTTCATATCATGAAGATAACTCAGTTTGAACACCTCCTTACATTTATCCGGCAATTCATTAATCGCTTCAAAAATTTCCTGACGTAATTCCTGATTCTCTATCTTTTTAATGACTTCGGCATGATCCGGCTGGTAATATTGCAATTTTCGTTCATAGATCTCTATCATTGCCGCACTGTAGTTATTCTCTATAACCTGATGCTTCAATAAATTTATAGCCTTGGTATATACAGAACGATAAAGGAAAGCTAAAATCTGCTCTCCTATGACGACTGAATCTCTCCGCCTCCACAACTCCACAAAAACATCCTGCACTACATCTTCGGCTTCTTCGGTACCGACCAGCCGTGTCGCATAAAACAACAGCTTAGGATAGCATTGACGAAAGACGGCCTTATAGGTGTCATCAAGTTCCTCGTTCATATTATATAATTCACCTTTGTATGAAGGAGAGAGCCAATGTTCCAAATAACGATCCAATCATCCACTGTAGAGGCAAAAAGCTTCCGCTCATCATACAATTTTCAGGCAGATTCAAACCGCCTCTACAGCAAAACGATAACAAATATTACTTTTAACTCACCTCCTGTACAATTACAATTCTTAATAAGTTGAACCAATTATTATCTATCTATACCAAATATTTCCCGGTTCCGGACCCATTTCAAATTCTACAGTAGCACCATCCATTATTTGCCGGTGTGTGATATAGCTCTTATCGTATGGTTGCCCATTTACTTTCACCGACTGGATATAGATATTTTCACGACTTACTCCAGGGGCCAGTACTGTGAACGTTTTTCCATTATCCAGATGCATCTGTATCTCGGGGAACAACGGCGTACCAATCTCATATTCACCACTTACCGGATTGACAGGATAAAATCCCATAGCACTGAATACATACCAGGCAGACATCTGTCCACAATCCTCATTTCCACACAGTCCGGCAGGTGCATTGAAATAAAGGTCATGCATGACCTGCGCCGCATACTTCTGAGTTTTCCAAGGCTGACGTACCTTATTATACAAATAAATCACATGATGGCTAGGCTCATTACCATGAGCATACTGGCCAATCATACCTGTACTGAAAAGAGGCAAATCTGCATTACCAGCCGGGATATAAGTAAACATACTATCCAACTTTTCCGTAAAACGATCCTTACCACCAGTCAAGGCAATTAGCCCCTTAATATCCTGCTGTACAGACCAAAAGTACTGCCAACCGTTACTTTCACAAATGTGGGCAGTGTAGTCATCCGGGCTGAAATTAGGTTGGAATACTCCTTTATCATCTATCGGCTGCATGAAGCTTGACGCCGGATTGAACACATTGCGATAATTCTGAGAACGCTTGTAGAATTCGTCCGCTAATTGAGTCCTCCCCATCTTCCGGGCCATTTCGGCTATGCAATAATCATCAAAAGCATATTCTAATGTTTTGGAAAGCGACCAATTTTCCGCATTATATTCATCCTTTATATTATAAGGTATATATCCTAATTTTTTATACAGACCAATGCCGCGATAATTATCCAAATTAGCAGTAGTCACACAAGCCTCCAATGCCTTCTCAGCATCAAAATCACCAATACCTTTCAAATAAGCATCGACAATAACAGGTACAGCGTGGTAGCCAATCATCATATCCGTTTCACTTCCCCAAAAATTCCATACCGGCAAACGTCCGTTCTGTTCATAAAAAGCAATGAATGATTTCACCATATCATTGACACGCTGAGGTTCCGTATAAGTAAATAACGGATGTGCGGCACGATAAGTATCCCACAATGAAAAGGTTCCATAATTCACCCAACCATCCGTCTGATGAATTTTCTTATCGGGACCATAATAAGCCCCGTCCACATCACTATAAATAGTCGGGGCAATCATTGTATGATACAATGCTGTATAAAAATTAACCTTATCGTCCTTGTTATCACCTGTTACCTCTATTTTTCCCAACTGACGGTTCCAATTATCTTTAGTTTCAGCCAAATATTTATCGAAATCATTGTGAGGTGCTTCAGCCGCCATGTTTTTAGCAGCACCTTCCATGCTTACTCCCGAAAGAGCAGTACTCAGAACAATCTGCTCTCCTTTTTCCGTATCAAAATTAAAGCGGGCGATATAAGCCGTACCTACACGTTTACCTTTCAAAGCAATGGCAGTAGTATCCATCTCTACCGAGGCAAACGGTTTGGAGAAACGAGTGCGGAAATACACATGCTGGTCTCTTGCCCATCCTTCGGAAAAACGATATCCCTGAATGGTGCATGAGTCAATTATCTCAATATAAGAATCATTGGTAAAGTCCCAATTCATCGCTTTCTTCAGATTCAGAAAGACAGCCGACTCTCCTTCAGGAAACGTATAACGCTGTATACCGCAACGCTCTGTAGCAGTTAACTCCACATTGATATCATAATCTTTCAGCAACACGCGATAATAACCAGCTGAAGCCTCTTCATCCGCATGAGAGAATTTGGAATAGATGCCTAAAGGAGCTTCCGCTTCCTGATAAGGCAAAGTTACAGGCATGAAAGAGATATCATACAAGTCTCCGGCTCCCGTTCCCGACAAATGGGTATGACTGAATCCGGCAATCGTACTGTCCGGATAAAAATAACCGGAAATACGGTCCCATCCGGGCAAACCGTTATCCGGACTAAGTTGTACCATTCCGAAAGGCGCTTGCGCTCCCGGATAAGTATTGCCGGTAAAATCGGTTCCGATAAACGGATTCACCAATTGGGTATAATCGGTTGACGGCTGGGTTTGTTTATTGGACACACAGGCTCCAAATGCCACTAAAGAAATGAATAGCGCGAGAACAGGTGTTTTCATACTTAAGAGGTTTTTCATTATTACTTTGTTACAAAAATACACATTATAATAATATGAACAACCTTATTATAAAAAACACTTAGCTTTAATTCATTATTTTTTCGTATTTAAATAGTAAAGAAGGGATTCTTTCACCTTTTCATCCGAAGTTACAATCAAAAATTCACCGCCTCTTTTATCATACAGAAAGCAATAGGTCTTATAAAGAGCTATACCTGCTATCTCCTCCCAAGGGAATGTCTGTTTCAGTTCCGCCTTATCATATGTCAGCCCTTCCGGAGTTATTTCTACCCAAGTCTGCCCCGCAATACTCCGCTTATAAATCTTATTTAGTCTGACAGGCAGCATAATCAAGATATAAATAAGACACAAGAACCAAATCAGCAGCGGACTGAACAGGCTTTGCTCTTCGGGAACAATATAGTGCCCTGTACACAGTGCAATACAAATATAAATGATGAACAACAAAGAGAAACTGAAATGACGGATGTCCCACAATTTATACAAAGCATACTTTTTCAGGCTGATATTATAATCACAAACCACGACACCTGGTTCCCGTGTCAGTTTGCTTTTCGGTATGCTGAAGATACGCAATATCTGGATTCCCCGTTTCACGCCATACCCGAATAATAAAACCATCACACCAAGATTTATCAAGATCCACCACCACAATGATTCGTTTGCCAAAGCCGGTTGCCCGACAAGCACCATTGATGCAAAAGTGATACCCGCCACCAATAACAACATACTACAAATTACAGTTAAAATCCATCCTTTTGTTTTCATAATAACCTTTTTATTTTATTCCATGACGGGAAACAAAGATAAAAGATTATAGCTAGATAACAAATAAAGAGCCGTCGAATTTAAATTATTGTTTGGTTAGGAACTTAGATTTTTTTCGTATGTTTGTCGCAAATATTAATGAAAAACACATTTCTATCTATGAAAAAGAGTGATATTCTGTTCTTTTTGTTTGTAATAGCATTGTTTCTACCCTTTTTTATTAGCGATACCATTTATGAATGGTACAAATCTTTCAATGCAATCCATGGTATGGTTATGAGTTTTGTGAAGTTCGCCATTCTAGCTACTTTGAGAGACAAAATTCATCTCTTCCCTACCCTACCTTTCCAATACTTTCCCTACCTTTGTGCCATAAGTACGTATGACAAATACCAATATGGAACAACAACAATCATCTTATAAAGAAAAAGAACGTATAGACCTTCGCGAGCCGCGACGCTTCAAAGTTACTATTTTCAATGACGACTTTACTACAATGGAATTTGTTGTAAAGATATTAACTACCGTTTTTTTCAAATCAACGATGGAAGCAGAAGCTTTGATGATGCAAGTACACAAAAGTGAATCGGCCGTAATAGGCATCTATACGTATGATATCGCCCGGTCAAAAGTACAAAAAGCCACCCGTATGGCTCGTGAAGAGGGATTCCCTCTCCGACTCACGGTTACACCGGAAGAAGAATAAAAAATCAAGAATAAGATATGGATATACCAAATACCGATTCGGTGAACTACGCTTTCGCTTCTGCGCAGAGCCAAGCGATGCAATATCGGCATGAATTTATCACGCCCGAACACTTATTGAGCGCATTGCTGAAACAAGTTCCTTTTCAAAAAGCATTGGCAGAGTGTTTTTGTACCCCGGAAGAACTGTCCCAGTCCATTTCCGAATATCTGTCAAAAGAAGTGGAACGAGTTCCTCAAGAAATAGAATATGAATTGGAAATTTCAGGTCAACTCTCCGAGCTGCTGCAATATGCCTATATGACAATCAGCCATTCAAGCGCAGAAGAAATGGATGTTCCTCATCTGGTACAAGGAATGCTTCAACTGGAAGATTCATGGGCTGGCTATCTGTTAAAAAAAACAGTGGGCGAAGATATGCCGGAATTCCTCAGCACCCTCATTTCAAATTACGAGCACATGAATCAGTTTCAAGAGGAAACTTCCTCTGAGCAAGAGAAAAGCGAGCCTTGGCGTAACTATGTTACCTGCCTCAACGAGGGCCTGCAAGACCGGAATCCGCTTATAGGCAGGGATGTGGAATTGGAACGCACCATTCAGGTTCTCTGCCGCAAAGAAAAGAACAATCCTCTGCACGTGGGCGAACCGGGAGTGGGAAAAACCGCACTGGCCTACGGACTGGCCGCACGTATAGAAGCAGGCAATGTTCCCGAACGTCTCACAGGTTGTCGTATCTACGAGCTGGATTTAGGTAACTTATTGGCCGGTACACAATATCGGGGTGAGTTCGAGAAAAGGCTGAAAGCCATTATGGAAGGAATACGGAAAGAAGGACACGCCATTGTATATATAGATGAAATACATAACCTGATAGGCGCCGGACGGACGGGAGACGGTTCGATGGATGCCTCTAATATGCTCAAGCCTTATCTGGAAGGAGGAGAGATCCGATTTATCGGCTCCACTACTTACGAAGAATTCAACCGCTATTTTTCGCGTAGCAGAGGATTAGTACGGCGTTTCCAACAGATTGACATACAAGAACCGGGAATCGAGGAAACCATCCACATAGTGGAAGGGTTAAAAGAAAAATACGAAACGTTCCACGGAGTGATTTATGAAGAAGGAGTGATAGCGTATGCCGTTACAGCCGCCGCACGGTACATCAGCGACCGTTTCTTGCCCGACAAGGCCATAGACCTGGTAGACGAAGCCGGTGCTTATCGTGAGATCCACCCCACAGATACAGAAAAACAAACGGTGGACAAAGCATTGATAACCGATATACTGGCACGTATCTGTAAAGTGGATGTACTTGCCATGAAGGAAGAAGACAATGCCACATTAGAAACCTTGCATGAACGCATCAGTGCAAAGATATACGGTCAGGAAGAAGCTGTCTGCCAAGTGGTGGAAGCCGTACAAATGGCCAAAGCCGGGCTACTGGACGAAAACAAACCACTGGCCAGCCTTCTCTTCGTTGGCCCCACCGGAGTAGGAAAGACGGAAGTGGCCAAAGTATTGGCCTCCGAACTAGGTATAGCCCTGCAACGCTTTGACATGAGCGAATATACGGAAAAGCATACAGTGGCCAAACTCATCGGCTCACCTGCCGGATATATAGGTTATGAAGACGGCGGACTGCTGACAGATGCTATCCGCAAAACTCCCAACTGTGTGTTACTGCTTGACGAAATAGAAAAAGCGCATCCTGATATATTCAATATCCTGCTGCAAGTCATGGACTATGCCGTACTGACGGATAACAAAGGACGGAAAGCGGACTGCCGCCATGTTATACTTATCATGACCTCCAATGCCGGAGCACAATTCGCGCACCAAGCTTCTATAGGTTTCAGCGGACAAATTACTGCCGGAGAGGCAATGTTGAAACAGGTTAAGAAAACTTTCAAACCTGAATTCATCAACCGGTTGTCTGCAACAGTCGTCTTCCATGATATGGATTACGGAATGGCTTCTCTCATCCTGAACAAAAAACTCAACGAACTGAAAAACAAACTGTCTGCACGTCATGTAGGAATGGAACTCAGCCCGGAAGCCTATAAGCATCTGCTGAAACTAGGTTTCACCAAAGAATATGGTGCCAGGGAAATGGACAGGGTAATTACTTCGCAGCTGAAGCCACTGCTTATGCGTGAAATCCTATTCGGAACATTAAAAACAGGAGGTAAAGTAAGAGTGACAGCAGGAAACGGAGAATTGAGCTTGCAAGTACTCAAAGAGTAATACCTTTAAATGAATCGGCAACTTCTCCGCAGAGGCAGAGATACGGAGAAGTTCCTACAGAAGATATTATATGAATCCAATAAATAAAAAACAATATGGTCTTTCAACTAACTCAAAAACTTGTTTTTCCCGACCCTCACTATGGCGAACCGGACGGACTATTGGCAGTGGGCGGCGACCTCTCCGTAGACCGTCTCCTCCTTGCCTATTCCAATGGCATATTCCCTTGGTATGCTTTCCGTGAAAAACAGATACAATGGTGGTGTCCCCTGAAACGGTTTGTGATTTTCCCTAACGAGATTCACATTTCTCACTCCATGCGTACTTTTATGAACAAAGAACAATATGGAGTCAGTTTTAACCAGGCATTCCATGAAGTGATTCAAACCTGCGGCAATCTGCGGATGGAAGAAACGGGAGCATGGTTGGGCAAAGATATCATGAAAGCCTACATCCGCCTGCATGAGCAAGGTTTCGCGACCAGCGTGGAAGTATGGGAAGAATCTTGTCTGGTCGGCGGACTCTATGGAGTCACTTTGGGAAAGTGTTTTTTCGGCGAAAGCATGTTTTCTCTAGTTCCCAATGCATCGAAACTGGCGCTTATCTATCTGGCACAAACATTTCAAGAATTGGGAGGGACCTTGATAGATTGTCAATTTGAGACACCACACTTAAAGTCAATGGGTGGAAGGTATATAGACTATGAGGAGTATATGAGGTATGTGCAGGAACCTTTTGAATCTCTGTAAAGTCTTTGTTTACCGATTTTGATTATCAAATCATCAGTCAAAAATAAAATATAGGATACAAAGCTGAGATTATCAAATATATTTGCTAGCTTTGTTTTCGACATTACAAACAGAGCTATTTACCCAACTCAAAAACAAACATGAAAAAGATATTCTACTGTTTTTTACTACTTACCTTCTTTGTCTTGTCTTGCTCCAAAGAAGAGGCCGATATGGATGGTAGCCAAAATAAAGAAACAGAAAATAAAGAGATCAAAATTATATTAGAAGCAGAAACAAGTTCTCAAAACATATTTGCTCCTATTGTATTCTACCAATCTTTTGATTTTGGTAAAGATGCACCTTGTCTAAGCGAAGTGTATGATTCCATAGTGTGGAAATCATCTCATTCCCCAAATAGCTTTAAAGTATTCAGTCATTCAAATTATGCCAGATATGTGGAAACAACATTTTTCAAATGGGCACATGTTTATTATTCACCCGGCACATACAAGACTTATCTGCTAGGTTACAAAAACAATGAAATAATCTATAGTAGTGATACAATATCCATTGATATCACAAATAAAAAAGATTTCCTTGCTTTCAATTGGAAAGACGTAACCGACTCCGATTTTACCACAGGCTATGCAAATAATCTGGACGGATATTATCTGAGTACGCAAACCCATATCCATCAAGGTGTCCCATCTGTTATGCTGTATGCCAAAAGTGAGAAATATGAAAAAGGGGGATCTATGAAAAGCAAACAAATACTGTATAACTACATAAATTCATTTTTCTCACTCCCTAATTATACCGCAACCTCAGACGAATCTTTGAGAAAAGAATTCAGCACTATATTTTCATTTCAAGAAGAGAATGCCATTCCACTAAACATTTGGCTTACCCCCAAAGCTAAAATTGTACTCCTCAGAAAAGATTTCAAGGGATTAGAGAGCGAATACAAAATTTATGCCGAACCAGGAGATTTGATTTAACCTGCAAAACACAATTGTTTAACTAATGAAACATCAACTCTGTATATAGCTACATTCAACGAATAGCACTACCAATCCAAACTATTTGGCTATTTTGACGGATCTTAAATAAGATTTGTTACAGAGTTTTATACCCTTATTATTAATCCACACAGATTGTGCACCATCCCTAAACCGATAAGTGCATAAGCATGGTGTATACATTAAGTTAAACAATGAATTATACATATAGACAAATATGGCTCATCAACTTTCCCATAATGATGAGCGTTTTAATGGAGCAATTAATCAACATTACCGATGCCGTCTTTCTGGGCCATGTCGGTGAAGTGGAACTTGGCGCATCTGCCTTGGCAGGAATATATTATCTGGCAACTTATATGCTAGGCTTCGGTTTCAGCATAGGACTACAAGTCATGATTGCCCGCAGGAATGGAGAACAGAACTATGCAGAAACAGGACGTACCTTCTTTCAAGGACTATTTTTCCTTTCCGGACTAGCACTCTCTTTATGTTTGTTGATACAGGGCCTTTCCCCCTTCCTCTTGAAACAATTAATTACCTCACCGGAAATCCATCAGGCTGTAACGGACTATCTGGACTGGCGCAGTTTCGGACTTTTATTTTCATTTCCCTTTCTGGCACTCCGGGCTTTCTTTGTGGGAATAATAAAGACCAGGTCCTTATCTTGGGCCGCAATAGCAGCCGTACTTATCAACATCCCTTTCAATTACCTGTTAATATTTACCTTAAAATTTGGGATAGCAGGATCGGCAATAGCCTCAACGCTGGCAGAAATGGTATCTTTAATCATTCTCCTTATCTATATGTGGAGAAAGATTGATAAAAACAAATATGGACTACAACCGGTAGTTGATGGAAAACTATTGAAAAGACTGTTTTACCTGTCCGTATGGAGCATGCTGCATTCTTTTATCAGTATGGCGCCGTGGTTCCTGTTCTTCATCGCCATCGAACATTTAGGAAAGATGGAACTGGCCGTTTCCAACATTACCCGCAGCGTTTCCACCCTCTTTTTTGTGATTGTCAGTTCTTTAGGAGCCACCAACGGTTCCTTGGTTAGCAATCTTTTAGGAGCCGGACAACAAAAAGGTGTTTTTCCTATCTGCCACAAAATCATCAAAATGGGATATGCCATCGGTTTTCCGCTGGTAGGAGTCGCATTGTTTTGTGATTATTGGATTATCGGATTTTACACCAACAACGAAACACTGGTGCAACACACTGTCCCCCCTTTCATCGTCATGCTGTTCAATTATATATTCGCAGTACCCGGATATGTCTACATCAGTGCCGTCACCGGAACCGGAAAGACAAAAATTGCCTTTATCTTCCAAGTGGTTACCATTATGGTATATCTTCTTTATCTTTACTGGCTGAGCCACTGTGTACATGCACCTTTAGCGGTATATATGACAACCGAATATCTGTTTGTCATCATGTTGGGAATACAATCTGTCATTTACTTGAAAAGGAAACATTACTAAGTTCCTTGTTACCCCCTTTCTCCCGATTCATTCCGGCAATAAATAGTTATTTATAACTATCTTCAGTTTGAAAGCTTTTCTCTACTTTTGCAAACTCACCATAAAAGATAGCGTATGAATATTTTCGACATTGCCAAACAGAATCAGGAAAAAGCCTGGCAAGTTATCAAAAACACGAACATCATCCAGATATGGGAAGATGCCGGTGCAAAAATTAATCTGGTAGGTTCACTCAGAACAGGGTTACTGATGAAACATAGGGACATTGATTTCCATATTTATTCATCACCCTTAAACCTGACGGACAGCTTTCAGGCAATGGCCAGACTAGCTGAGAATCCGTCCATCAAAAGAATAGAATGCGCTAATCTGCTGCATACTGCCGAAGCCTGTATCGAATGGCATGCATGGTATCAAAATGAAGAAAATGAACTTTGGCAGATGGATATGATTCACATCCGGGAAGGTTCACGTTATGACGGTTATTTTGAAAAGGTAGCCCAACGCATTTCGGAAATTATGACCGATGAAATACGGGAAACTATTCTAAGATTAAAATATGAAACACCGGAAACCGAGAAAATCATCGGAGTGGAGTATTATCAGGCAGTCATCCGGGATGGGGTGCGGGATTATAGCGGATTTAAGGAATGGAGAAAGCAGCATCCTATTACGGGAGTAGTGGAATGGATGCCTTAACCCGATGAAATCGGGCAATCAGCTTAACAGCCCCGACTCCTGTCCCAGGCGTATCGCCTCCAAAGAGTTGTGTACTCCCAGCTTACGCAACAGATTTTGCCGGTAAATATGGACGGTATAAATACTGATACATAATTTATCGGCAATTTCTTTGCTTAAGAATCCTCGTTGTATGAGGCGTAATATCTCCATTTCACGTCCGGTAAGACCGAAAGCCGGATTCATTATCACCACACCGGGTGAAAACATTTCTCCATTTCTCAGATTCAGCACAGTACATTCCACCTGTTCTGATTCTTTCTGACCGGGAGCCATACTCATATTCCCTATAATGAGCCATGCTTTTCCGTCATGGCTCTGTTCCAAAACTTGATGCCTGCTTGTTACACGCACATAGTTGCCACGAGCATTGAGTATACGGAAACTATACACATTACAATAGTCATTCCGATGTTCAAAAGGCTGGTTATAAATGAACTTCCCCAGCCTGACTTGCAAGTCTTCCAATTGGGAACGATCATGCGGATGAATACGTGACTCCAGATAATCACCCTGTTTTTCCAATGTTTCTATCTTGTGCCTGTCATACCCCAACCAATCGACAAAACCCGTAGAAGCATACGCATAACATCCTTTATATACATCCACCACGAAAGAACAGCCGCCATTGATTCTGGACAACTTCTGGAGCATGGATTTATCCCGTTCCCATACTGCATAATCCATGTTTTTGCAAGACAAATGTTGCTTTGCCCACAATTCCTCACGGGTGACATTTGTTACACTCATATTCTTACTCTTTATCAAAGTGGTACTTCAAGAAGATAGATCTTATCAGCCTACTCACTTACTTTTTTCAAAGTAAAACAGTCTATATCTGGAGCCCAGCAAAATGAGCTTCCCATACGTATCTTATTATTCCCTGCTTTCAAATGCACCGGAACAGTAATCGAAGCTATCTTTTGAGTCTCATCCGCCGACAGCGAATCAAGAAGAATCCTTTTTTCGTTATTCACACAGACTTCCAGCTTACGGTCTGCTTTAGGCACATAGCGGATAGTCATTTCATATTCACCGCCCTGCTCGCTGTACACCTCTTTCCATTCTGCAAAATTCTCTTTCCGCCCTCCCAGATAACTTACCTTCATGCCTCCGGATGCTTCATGTAACGGAGCATATACGATGCTTTTCGGAGTCTTTCCCAAATCATTGAAACAAGGCAGATAAGCCCATTCCGCTTCATAAACAGTCGGTTCCAACCTCTTTTCGGACTCCATACGTAAAATCAGCACACTATGGGGAGGCAATTCCCGATTCAGAACACCCCCTTTTATCTCCGGTAAATCCTGCTGTTTCATCAGGTCTCGTACCTTAACTTTTCCTCCTAATTCCAAAATATTCATCGGAACTGTAAAGTTACAAATCGTGTCCGAAGGATTGTATAAAGCAACCGCACGTACATTACCACGCTTCCGTTCTATATCTTTCACCAACACATACCCTTCATTTTCATGCTGAACTACGTATGCCTGCAATCCTAAAGGGTCTTGGTTCAAAGCTATCAGTTCTTTATTTTTCAACAGTTTTAATGACGTTTCCGGAATGGTTGTCAGATCACATCCTATCAACAAAGGTGAACTCATGATACACCACATTCCAAAATGTACCTCTTCCTCTTCAGGTTTTAGCCCTCGACCTATCTCCAACATATCCATATCATTATAATGACCTTCTCCCGCATAGGCAGACAGATAAAGATTTTTATCGATGATATATTTTACTGATCCCCACTCCGGGCGGATATCCGCACTGATTCGCCATGAACGAGCAAGGTTTCTAGCCCAAGTACCCGGGAAAGCCCATCGACAGATATTAATAGAAACATGTCCGCAACCCAGATTATCTATAGCCTGGCGTATTTCGGTATATCGTTTTTCTTCTTCCAGATTCAATTCCTGACCGGCTCCGCAATAATCAATCTTGATAAAATCAAATCTCCACTCTTTAAAATACAACGTGGCATCCTGAAATTCATGTCCGTACAAACCGGAACCTATGCCGTTCATATCTTTATCCCAGATGGAACCGCAAGTATTGCTTCCCGCATCCGAATAAATGCCGGCTTTTAATCCTAAAGAATGAATATGATCAGCCACCCCCTTCAATCCGTTCGGAAAACGTTCGGGATGTGTTTGCATCACTCCTCTTTCATCCCGCCATCCAAAAAAACCGTCATCTACATTCACATAGGAATAGCCCACTTCTTTCAACCCTTTCTGCACCATAGCATCCGCTTGTCTTATTATTAAGGTGTCATTGATATGAACCCGATAGGTATTCCATGAGCTCCACCCCATAATAGGAGATTCAAAAACAGTCGTATTTTGGGCGAATACGCCGGAACATAGACCGAAAGCTAAAGTCAAAAACAAATTTCTCATATTCATTAATTCTCATTTTTTACTTAAAGAAATCATCAAGAAGGTATATCTTATGATCCTAATGGTTAACAGGAAAATAAAATCAGTTTTATCATGTAGGGAGCAAAGATAACGAAAAACTCTTACCTCCCTATATACTTTCACAAAAAATATTCGGCTGGTAGGATGTTAGCATTATAATCCGAGAATAGAATTTGACCCATAAAATAGGGTACCCGTATTTGTTCTGGCTTTATCTCTAAAAAAACAGAAAGCCACTAATTATTAGCGGCTTATCCTTTACAGTGTCGGAATGAGGCGACTCGAACGCCCGACCCCTACGTCCC
>OGMB01000449.1_pt1 | contig 22757 bp, 23 predicted proteins | sample 1573001 | NCBI WGS metagenome assembly OGMB01 (sample SAMEA2581921, study PRJEB24529) | metagenome | biome: Human gut stool | place: China | collected 2011
CCCAATCGGCGCGTCCCGTCATCGTGGGCCTGCCGATCACGGCCGACCTGCAGACGCTCCCGGTGGCGGTACAGCTGGCGGACGGCTCGGTCGGTATGGGGCACATGAAGAACGTGAACGATGTGTTCATGCGTGTGCACAAGTCTTCCGGTGTCTTTGTTGGCCCTGACTTTGACAATCTTGTCGAGTACAAGCAGAGAACCGATGAGCCGTACGGGTCCCCGCCGGCATTGATGGACAAGGAAATCTCCGTCGCCACAATCTCGCAGTGGAACGACTCAGGGCAGATCTGCGTTCGTCAGAAAGATCCTCTGCCGCTCACGATCGTTAGTCTCTGTTGGGATTTGGCGAAGTAGTTGGGGCATGAGGTCCCTTCAACCCGATAACCTAGCCCTCAACTATGAGGGCTTTTTTCTTATGCCAATTACAACATCAGGACTAGACCTTAACCTTGGGCAAATCTGGGGAGGTGCTACGGTCGGCGGCACCCCGAACGTATATGACTTGAATCAGGTGTGGGGTGGGGCGACTGTCGGCGGCGCAGGCTCAAGCGCAGGATCTGGCATGCAAGCCTTGGGCGGGGCGTCTGTCGGGTTGGCTATCGGGCAGGCGATCGGCGGCATGTACTCCGCGTGGAAGGGCGGCAAGACGCTTGACTACGTGATGAACAAGCAGGCCGAGATCTCCGAGCAGAACCGCCAGATGGCGCAGCTCTCCGCCGAGTCTGCGATGCGTCAAGGCGAAGCCGCCGTCGCACAGCTTACCTACCGTGCGGGGCAGATCAAAGCCAAGCAACGCACCGCGTTCGCATCGAGCGGCGTGGTGTTGGGCGAAGGCTCGACTGCAGAGGTCACTGCGTCCACCGACATCATGAAGGAGATGGACAAGAAGACCGCTGAGATGAACGCGCTCTCCGCCGCCTGGGGCTTCAAACAGCAGGCCCTTCAGGCGAGCGCGCAGGGCGGCATCTACTCCGGCATGGCCGGCTACGCCAAGGCGGCAAAGCAGTCCGAGGGTTTTTCCAGCGTCATTGACGGAGGCTTTACGGCGGCCGACCGTTGGTACCGATACTTTGGAGCATCCTAATGGCACAAGTTCCCAACTACGGCGGGCCACAGGTCATGCCGAGCATCCTCGGCTATCGACCGATGTCAACCGAGATTCCGAAAGTTCCCGAGATGGACGTGCAGAAGCCGTTGGCGAAGGCGTCCGCCAAGCTCGATGACTGGTACTCGAAGTTCCTCGCGGAACAGGATGACGCCCGCGTGACGGAGGCGCTCACGGAGCTTCGTCGCAAGGCGATCGACATGGAGTCGGGCGAAGGCGGTTGGGCGAGCCAACTGGGCGCCAACGCGCTTGAGCCGGACCTCGACGGAAAAGGCCTTGTCGAGCGAATGGACTCGGGGCTTCAGGACTACGGCCAAGAGCTCGCCTCCGGACTCACCGCGCGTCAGCAGAAGATGTTCGGCGAGAAGGCACAGGCGATCTACACCGCGTCCTACTCCGGCGTCTCTCAGCACGTCTATCAGCAGGCGGTTGCCCAGAAGAAGGCGGCGCACGAAGGCGCGATTGCGCAGACCGTGGAGTCGGGCGCAGCGTATGCCGGCAAGCCTGACATGCTTGCGCAGAGCGCTCATGCGATCCATGAGTCCGCGGATAAGCTCGCCGAGTTCATGGGTTGGACGGACGAGAACAAGGCGCTCTACATCAAGAAGAACATATCGTCCATGTACATGAACGGCATTGACTCGCTCCTGGCAGGCTCCGATCGAAACCCTGCCGTGGCATATCAGGCGCTCGGGCTTCTTCGTGCGCATTCGAAGGAGATGCTTGGCTCCGACGTCGCGCGCGCTCGTCAGCGCATCAACCCGATCGTGCAGGCGCACGAGGATCGCTTGAAGATCGAGCGATATGCCGCGGGCTTGGGTGGCGCTGGAGAAGTACTCCGAGGAGGTCTTAGCGAAGCTGTGCAGCGAGGTGTCGTGACGCAGGATTTCGTGAAGACTGCCAGAGGGTACGATGCGCTTACATCCATTACGTCCGACGGCGGGCACCAGTCTGTCACCACGAAGGAAGGGGCTCCCGCCGAGTGGAAGCACGGCGCGTCTCAACTCACCGTTGAGCAGGGCATGGAGGCGGCCAAGGCGGTCAATCAGCCCTGGGATCCTGAAGCGTTCAAGACCGATCGCAACTACAACGACATGCTGGGTGTAGCCCGCTACAACGATATGCTCACCGAGTTCGCCGACGAGCACATGGCGATGGCGGGGTACATCACCTCCAAGGAGACCGTGCGCGAGGCTGAGAAGCAGGCGCAGGAGAAGGGCGGTGTGTGGACGGACTATCTGCCCGAGAAGGCGCAGTCGACGCTCAAGAGCGCCGTGGCGAACATGCGACGTGAGAAGGAGATTGTCGACGAGGCGACGGGTTCCCGCGTCTCCGCGTTCTCGCCGCATACTGCGGCGAAGACTTGGCCGACGCCTGACCAGATCCGAGAAGACCTTCGTCGGACGGACCCGCGTGCCGCCGCGGATCCGCGCTACTGTGACGAGCTCGTGACGAAGGCGTGGGCGCTTGTCAACCAGAAGAAGCAGTCGTACGTGCAGGAGCAGAACAACGTCAAGGCGCAGATCTCGAACATCCTTTTTAAGGCGCATGGCGATCTGTCGCAGGTCCCGCAGGAGCTGGTGGCGCGGCTTGACGTGAACGAGGCCGCCGAGGTGCAGAAGCTGGCTGCACATTACCAGAGCGATACGTTCGCTTCCGACCCGCGCGCGCTTGGCAAGCTGAGCGATGACCGTTTCCTCGTGTCCATGTCTGAGGACGAGCTGACGCTCTACCTGAACCAGCTCAACGGAAAGGATCGTCAGCGCATCCTGACGAGGTATTTCAGCCTCAAGCAGGGCTCGACTTACGCGGCCGACGATGAGGCGGCACGCAAGCGCCTTGCCGCGATGGGCGTGGTACAGGACCCGTTCGTCATTAGCAGTGAGACGATTGAACGTGCGCTTAAGCGAAACCCCGAGTACGTGAAGCTGAGGGAAGAGTCGCCGGACGTTGCCAATGCCTACTTGGCGCAGATGCAGGAAGTCCTGAGCCTGCAAGGGCAAGAGATGGGCAAGAAGCTCAACGAGATCGAAGTGGGGCAGCGGATCAATCTCGCAATGCGCGAGATCACGCCCGTCTCCGAACTGCTCGGCTCGACGGACAAGGTGGCGAGCATGCTCACAATGGACGATTTGCCGAACCACGGCATGACGGATGCCTACAAGGTCGTCGAGCAGACGGCTGAGTATTGGCTCAAACAGATCGGTCAGGAGCGCAAGCCGACGAAGCAGGAGATGCAGTATGTCCTCACCAAGATCATGCTCGGGGATCAGCGGCTCCGCGTGATGATCCCGCCGAGTGTGAGTTTCGACGAGCCTTTGATGAAGAAGATCGACACTGCATGGAAGGCGAAGCACGGCAACAGCCCGATGCCGCAGGTCGCCCGTCTGCGCTACTACCTCATGGCGCGCGCCGGCGGTCAGGTCGGTGAAGGCAGTACGGGCCCATCTTGGCTCGGGCACCAGACGACGTATATGTACGGTTTTGACGACGGAGATAACTGATGGATTTCATTGAGCGCATGATTGCGCAGGATGGCGCGGCGCAGGCTCAGACCGACTACGAGCAGGCGCTCATGGACCCTGAGACGCCTGAGCAGGCGGCTGTGCGGCTTCGCAAGGCGCGTGTCTTCGACATGACACCTGAAGAGACGCCGACGCTTACGCCGGCAGAAGAGGCGGCCGAGAAGGCGCGGGCGGTCAATTGGGCGACGATGTACACCGAAGCCCCGACCCTCATGGAGAAGCTCTCCGAACCCGCCTTTGCCAATCTCGTCAAGAACGATCTCTCCTCCATGGGCGTTCGTGAGAAGCTGATCTGGGCAATGGCGCCCGATGCGGGCGAGAAGGATTCGATCTGGGGGACGGTTCGCAACGCCTTCACTCGTAACAGTTTCTCTGGCGATGCGACCTCGTTCTTCGGCTCGGTTTCCGATGCGGAGGCGTACTCCAAGGAGCTCCGCCGCATCCAAGAGATCGAAGACGAGATCGCGCAGGGCAAGGACGTGACGTACCGTTTTGCCACTGCAGAAGACGAGACGGGTCAAGTGGGGCTCGCCGCTTTCATGGCGGGGAAAGAGGGCATGAAGGCCCGCATCGCGGAGCAGATCGAGAAGGCGTCCGAGCGCACGGCGCGTCTCACACGCTACGCTTCTTTCTTCCCCAGCGCCCAGGCGACGCAGGAGATGATGGCGCAGGACTCCTTCTCGGGGGTGATGAGCGCGCTGGCGAAAGATCCGCTTACGATCCTTGCCGCCTTGGGCGTGGGTTCGCTGACCCAGAACGCGCCCTCGCTACTCGCGCTGCCGATCCTCGGGGCTGGCGGCATTCCCGCGCAGATGGCGGGCACGTTCGGGCTCTCCTACTCCATGGACAAAAACGCGAGCGTACTCGAGAACTTGGCGGATGCAGGCATCGACCTCACCGATCCGAAGTCGATTGCCTCGGCCTATCTTGATCCCGCGAAGCGAGACATGCTGACGGATGCCGTCAAACGCGCAGAGAAGCACGCTGCGGCGACGGCGCTCTTCGACGCGGCGTCGATCGGATTGGCAGGCGTCTCCATGGTGCCGAAGTTTTCGCCCGCAAAGCGCTGTGCCAGCGCATCCCCTGCGGGAGCCATCAGCTTTGTGTGGAAGGGGCCGCTGACCTTCAGCGGGATGCAGCGGCGGGCACCGGCTTCCTTTGCCAGCGCGGCGGCCTGCTCCACAGCGGCTTTCTCACCACCGATGACCAGCTGCCCCGGGCAGTTGTAGTTGCAGATCTGCACACAGCCTGCCGCAGCAGCCTGTTCGCAGCAAGCAGACAGTTTTTCTCTGTCCAGCCCCAGCACGGCGGTCATGCCGCAGGCAAGGCCCTTTGCAGCCTCGGCCATGGCCTTGCCCCGGAAGGCGGTCAGCTCGATGGCCTGCTTTGCGGTGAACACCCCGGCTGCCTGCAGCGCGGAGTATTCGCCCAGCGAAAGCCCTGCCAGATAGGCGGGCTTTACGCCCTTTTCGGCCAGCACGGCGGTCACGCCGCAGGCAAAGGCCACCATGCAGGGCTGGGTGTATTCGGTCTGATTCAAAACGCCGTCCGGGTCCTCAAAGCAGACGCGGTGCAGGTCAAAATCCAGCGCTGCGCTGTCAAAGGCCGCCCGGAAGGCGGGAGATGCTTCGTAAAATTCCTTGCCCATGCCGGGGTGCTGCGCACCCTGACCGGCGTAAAGTACGGCAAGCTTCATAAATTCTGCCTCCATTCGGTCACAAGTTCGTCCATCAGCTCGCGCACGGTGCGCATCCGGTCCAGCCTGCCCACGTTTTCGCCGCAGAAGAAGAGCCCTTCCTCCACGTTGCCCTTCACCGCCTCGATGAGGGCGTGGGTGATGCAGTAGGGTACGGCGGCGGGGTCGCAGGTCTTGAGACACCGGGCGCAGTGCTTGGGCGGGAAGCGCTTGCCCTCGGCCAGCGCCTGCACCAGCGGGGTGTTCAGCGCGCGGCCGGGCATTCCCACCGGGCTGTGGATGATGCGCACATCCTCCGGCTTTGCCGCCAGCAGCACGTCCTTGTAGGTCTGGGAGGCGTCGCACTCGTAGGTGGGGATAAAGCGGGTAGCAAGCTGCACGCCCGCAGCGCCAAGCTTTGTAAAGTGTGCCATGTCGGCACCGGTGTACACGCCGCCTGCCACAAACACCGGGATGGCGTGGCCGTATTGTTCCTCGTAAGGCTTTACCTCGGCCAGCACCCCGGGCAGAATCTCGTCCAAAGTCTGGCAGCGGTCGGCCAGCAGGTCCTCCTCGGCAAAGCCGAGATGCCCGCCCGCCTTGCAGCCCTCGATGACCACAAAATCGGCGGTGCGGTCAAAGCCTTTTGCCCAGCGGCGCAGGATGAGCTTTGCCGCCCGGGCGCTGGACACGATGGGTGCAATGGCTACCTCTTTGGTGCCCACGATGCCCGGCAGTTCCAGCGGCAGACCCGCACCGGAGACCACGGCATCCACTCCCGCCGCCACGGCGGTGCGGATAGCCTCGGCATAGTCCCGGGTAGCTACCATCGCATTGATGGCTACCAGACCCATGCCCCCGGCAATGGCCTTGGCTTTTTGAATTTCTGCGGTCAGGGCGCGGTGATTGGCTGCCGCCGGGTCACGGGCAAAATCCGGCTCGCGGTAGCCTGCATCGGCGGTGGAGATGCACCCCATGCCGCCGCAGGCTGCTACCGCACCTGCCAGCCCGCCCAGCGAGACGCCTACGCCCATGCCGCCCTGCAAAATGGGTACTTGCAGGGGCTTGCCGCCAAGGGTCAGCATTCGGCGTTCAGCGCGGCGATGCGCTGCCTCCCGCCCTGCCACAGGTCGGCAAGGATGTCGGCCACGGGGCGCACCTCGTGCAGCATTCCGGCCACCTGACCGGCCATCAGGCTGCCACTTACCGTGTCGCCCTCAAAGACGGCGCGGCGCAGGCTGCCCAGTGTGTATTTTTCCAGTTCCATCTTGTCCGCGCCCGCCTTTTCCTGACGGACATACTCCCGGCTCATGCGGTTTTTCAGCACACGCACCGGTGCACCCACGGTGCGTCCGGTGACGATGGTGTCACTGTCCCCGGCTTTGAGCAGCGCGGCCTTGTAGTTGGGGTGAATGGGGCACTCCTCGCTTGCCAGCAGGCAGGTGCCCACCTGCACCCCGCAAGCGCCCAGCGCCAGCGCAGCCGCCAGACCCACCACCATGCCTTCCGGCAGGTTGTGCAGGGTGACCGCCAGCACCATGCGCCCGCAATGCCCGGGGCCGCCCGCCAGCAGCTGCCCGGCGGCATCCTCCAGCCGTAAAAGCCCCACAGCGCCTAAAATAAGCCCCAGCGCCGGGGGCACCCATGCCGCCCTGCCCTCCGACCGGGCAATGGCCGGCAGCAGCAGGCTCCACACGCTGGCCGCCAGCATGATACCCGCCGCCATTCCGCACAAAATGCGCCGGGTTGCCGGCCTTGTCTGCCTGCGCAGCAAAAACACCCCTGCTGCTCCCAGCGCGGTACACGCCGCCGGGAACAGCCAGATCCCAAGTGTGAAAACGATCCGGTTCAAGCCGCATTCCCCCTTTGCCCTTTGTATGCACAAACGGGCAAAAGGGTGCAGGCTCAGAAATCGTCCTCAGTGCTGTCGCAGCTGTCTGCATCGCAGTCTGCGTCATCGGACGCAAAGCTATCGGTGCTGTCCGTGCTGAAATTGCGCTCGAATGCGGTCATGTACTGGGCATAGCCCTCGTCGCCGGTGCCAAAGTAGCCAAAATCAAAGTCTTTCATTGTAGTACCCTCCATAAATTTTCTTGTCGTTCAGCCCTCCGGGGGATGTCCGTCCCTCGTTGTGTCTCTATTATCCACATTTACAGTACAATAAAAAGGATTTTATGAGTATTTTTCAAATTTTTCTGTTTTTGTGCTTCCCGCCCGGCGGCACAGGCTCTATCCCGCGCTTTATTTTTGCCAAAAAGTCTTTTACTTTTGGCGAAACTTTATGACAACTATGCTGATTCTTTACGCAGATTATAACTTTCGACCAAAATCCTCTTGATTTTTTTCAAAAACGGATTAGAATATAGCATCGCAGTGAGGTGCTACCGAAAGCCCGCTGCCAAACATTTACAAGAAGACTAAGGAGATCATTGATATGAAACTCAAGAATATTTGCATCGCTGTTGTTGCTCTGGCTCTGGCTGCTGGTATGACCGCTTGCGGTGGCTCTGCTTCTACCGCTGCTTCTTCCTCTGAGGCTGCTTCCGCAAGCACCGCTGTTTCCGAGGCTGCTTCTTCTGAGGCTGCTTCCAGCGAGGCCGCTTCCTCTGAGGCTGCATCTTCCGAGGCTGCTTCCTCTGAGGCTGCATCCTCTGAGGCTGCTGTCAGCGAGGCTGCTTCTTCTGAGGCTGCTTCCACCACTGCCGCCTGATTTTAGCGCACAGCGTATATAACAGGATAGCAGAAGGCCGCTGCACATTATTTTGTGCAGCGGCCTTTTTGATTGCGCAGAAAGATTTAAATGCCCTCCGCGTGCGCTATGGGCATACCCAGCGGAATGATTTTTTTCGGGATACCGGGTCGTCTGCGAACGCCCCGGTATCCCATTTTTATGAAAAAAGACCGCCGCACAAAGCCATGTACAGCAGTCTCCTTACGTTTGAGAAGTAAGCTTCCCAGTATCATTTTTCAAGAATCGCGCGGATCTGAGCAAGGTCGGCAGCAAAGGCGATGTTCCGCTGCCGCGCCGGAGTAGAAAGCCCCATGATGATCATCTGCTGCAAAAGCTGATGCAGGGGCTGGTAGTAGCCGTTCAGGTCGTAGAGGATGCAGGGCGCGTCCAGCTGTCCCAGAGACAGCTTGCTGATGACCTCGGTGATCTCCTCCAGCGTGCCGGTGCCGCCGGGAAACGCGATAAAAGCATCCCCCAGCTCGATCATTTTGGTCTTGCGGGAGGGGATGTCCTCGGTCACGATCAACTCTGTCAGTCCCTCGTGCTGCAGCTCTGCATCCAGAAAGCACTTGGGTTCTACGCCGGTCACCCGGCCGCCTGCAGCCAGCACACTGTCGGCCAAAAGCCCCATCAGGCCGCTTTTGCTGCCGCCGTACACCAGCGCGTTGCCGCTTTCGCCGATCCAGCGCCCCAGCTGCTGCACAGCCTGCGGCAGTGCAGGGTCGGTGCCAAGGTTTGCCCCCAGATACACGGTAATGTTCATTTTGTCAACCTCTCCTTCCGGGTCAGATGCTCCACAGCACCGCGCCCAGCACCGCAGAAAGTAAGATCATCCCGATGGGGGACGGCGCTTTCTGCGTTTTCTTTTTATAGGCAAAATGCAGAATGCCCAGCAGGGCAAACACCGCCAGTGCACGCATATCCGGAGCAAAGCCGCCGACAAGGGTGGTAAAGCCGCCCAGCGTGGAAAGCCCCATGGTGCAGGCGGTGGCCAGGATCATAGCCACCACGCAGGGACGTACCCCAGCCAAAAAGGCGTTGACCCCGGCGTACTTCATCAGGCTGTGCAGCGCCGCTGCAATGAGCAGAATGATGACAAAAGAGGGCAGCACCACCCCCACCGTTGCCACAAAGGAGCCTGCCAGCCCCGCCTGCGAAGCACCGATAAAGGTGGCCATGTTCACTGCCAGCGGGCCGGGCGTAGACTCTGACACTGCGATAAAGCTGAGAAACTCGCTCTCAGTCAGCCAGCCGTGCCCCAGCACTGTTTCCCGCACCAGCGAGATCATGCCGTAGCCGCCGCCAAAGGACACCGCACCGATGACCAGAAAGTTCCAGAATAATTGCAACAAGATCATTTTGTGCCGCCTTTCTTCCCCTGCCCTACCGCGTAGGCCAGCACCCCGGCTGCGCCGCAAAGCAAAATGCAGCAGATGGAGGAAAATTTTACCGCCAACACTGAGCAGCCCACCATAGCCGCCAACACCACCGCCACCACTGCCGTGTTGAAGGGGGTGCGCTGCAAGTTTTTGAGCATCTTGACCCCTGCGGATAAGATCAGGTAGATGACACAGGCCTGAATGCCCTTGAAGGCATTGGCCACCACCGTCAGCTGCAAAAAGCGGTCAAAAAACAGCGAAATAAGGTAGATGACTGCAAAGGACGGCAGGCACACTGCCAGAGTGGAAGCCGCCGCACCGGCAACACCAGCCAGCTTATAGCCGATGTAGGTGGCGCTGTTCACCGCCACAGGGCCGGGGGTAGACTCGGCAATGGCGACCATATCCAGAAACTCCTCCCGGGTGAGCCAGCGCTTTTCCTCTACAAATTCGTGCTCCAGCAGCGCCACCATAGCGTAGCCGCCGCCAAAGGTAAAGGCACCGATTTTGAAAAAGGTGCCGAACAGTTCCCTCGTCTTGGACATAGGCATTCCTCCATGTTTTTACTGCTTGACCGGCTCCAGCTCCAGATAGCACTCGAAAGCCGTTTTGTCCTCGTGCTTGGCAATAAAGTACCAGCCATCATCCGAAGGCGTGTAGAACACCTCCACCTGCTGTCCCATGGGGACTTCACGGTGGTAATTGATGGAGGCGAACTTCACAACATGATCGCGCATGATCTCCTGCGGCAGTGCATCGCAGACGATATCCAGATAAAAGGCGTTGTTGATGTGGTAGTGCAGGTCGCACTGGGAGTAGCGCGCCGTAACCAGACCGGCGCTGGTCAGGCTATCCCGGCGCTTATGCAGCAAAAGGGGCAGTTTCTCTTCCACCGTCTCATTCCAGTATCCCTCTACCGTCCAGCCCGGCTGGCGCAGGATGTGCCCATCCTCAAGGCTGGACATGATCCAGCGGCTGTCCACCATGGCTACTTCCTGCCCGGCTTCGTCCGTAAGGGTGGTGATGCGCTTAATGGAGCCGCGGAGAGCCTTTTCTGAGCGGGAGCAAAGGGTCAAAGTCTCACCACGGCGGGGCACACGGCTGAACCGCAGCGCCTGCTTGCCCACCAGAAACGCTACACCGTGATCCTCAAAAAACTTATCGTCCATGCCAAAGTGGCGGGCATGCATGGAAGAAATCTGCTCCACATAGCGCAGCAGAGCGCTGGCCTTGAGCAGGCTGTGGCAGTCTGCGTCGGCATTTTCTACCACGGCGGTGCCTTCATAATAAAACTGTTCCATAGTCTTTCCCTCCTATCGGAAAAAGGCCGCCGCACCACATCCGGAACGGCAGCCTTGGTTGAAACGATCAATACTGATTGCGGGTCTTTCTGCGCACCTTGCGCCAGATATTGAAGCAGGCCAGCGCCAGCATGGCCAGCAGCAACAGCAAAAACAGGTAGCTGCCGCCGCCCTCGTCGTAGCTCTTCATCTCGCTCCACTTCAGATCCAGCTCGCTGTTTACCTCGTCGCTCAGGGCGGTGAACACCTTTTCGCGGGCGGCGTCCTCCTCAGACGGGTAGGCGATCTCACTGGTTTTCAGATCCTCGTCCAGCACCTCCCATACATCGTGCATGGGGGTGGTGTAGCCGATATACTCGCTGTTGGCCTTGCCGATATCGGTCTCGCACATGAAGTTGATGAACATCTCAGCGGCTTCCTTGTGCTCGCTGGCGGCGGGCACAGCCATGCAGTCCACCGAAAGCACACTGCCCTCCTGCGGGAACACCCAAGCCAGATCCGGGTTATCATCGATCATGGTAATGGCATCGCCGGAGTAGTACACGCCGATGGCAGCCTCGCCGCCGATCATCTTATCAAAGATCTCGTCCATGACGTAGGCCTGCACCAGCGGCTTCTGCGCCTTGAGCTCCTCTACCACCTCGTCCACCTCTTCCGGGGTGGCGGGGTTGATGCTGTGGCCGCTCTTGAACGCGGCGATGGCGTAGGCATCGCGGCTGTTGTTGAACATCAGAATGTTGCCCGCATACTGTTCATCCCACAGGTCTGCCCAGCAGGTGGGGGCTTCGTCTACCATAGTGGTGTTGTAGATGATGCCGGTGGTGCACAGCATATAGGGCACGGTGTAGGCGTTCTGCGGGTCGTAATCCGGGTTGCGGTAGCCTGCATCGATCTTCTGGAAATTGGGGATATTGTCGTAGTCAAGGGGTGCAAGCATCCCTTCGTTGATCATTTTTGCCACCATGTAGTCGGAGGGGATGATCACATCGTAGTTGGCTGCGCCGGACTTGAGTTTGGCGTACAGGGACTCATTGGCGTCGAAGGTGGTGTAGTTCACCTTGATGCCGGTCAGCTTTTCAAAGGCGGACACCACGTCCACACTGTCGTCCGAACCGTTGGAGATGTACTCGCCCCAGTTATAGACGTTCAGGGTGACGTTCTGCCCCTTGAAGCGGGTCCAGTCGTAATCATCCGACACCGAGACATCCTCGGTCACCTCGATGGTATCGGCGGCAAACACCGGCAATGCGGCGCACAGCGCCACAGCCAGCGTCAGCAGCAATGCAACAATGCGTTTCATCATGCGCCCTCCTTTCGCAGCGTTTTCTGATCCCGGCGGTAGCTGCGGCTCTCCATGGCATTGGACACCAGAATGACGCTGAGGATGACCACGAACATGATGGTGGACAGCGCGTAGATCTCCGGGCTGACCTTTTTGCGGGTCATGGAGTAGATGGCAATGGGCAGGGTCTCTACCGTGCCGCAGTTGAAGTAGGAGATCATGAAATCGTCGATGGAATAGGTCAGGCAGATGAGGAAGGCAGAAAGGATGGCGGGGCTGATCTCCGGCAGGATGACCTTGAAGAAGGCCTGCCGGGGGTCGCAGCCCAGATCCAGCGCTGCTTCGTACAGCTTGATGTCCAGCTGCTTGAGCTTGGGGCTTACGTTAAAGATAACGTAAGGCACGTTGAACGCGATATGCGCAATGAGCAGCGTGGGCAGGCCCATGATGTTGTCCGGCAGCCATGCGGACTGCGTGGCAAAGCGCTGGTAGGCCACGAACAGCAGCATCAGGGAGATACCGGTGATGATCTCCGGGTTGACCACCGGGATATAGGTGATGTTGGTCACCAGCAGGCGGCTTTTGCGGCTCATAGAGGCAATGCCAAGGCTGGCTGCCGTACCCAGCACCGTGGCGATGATGGCGGACAGTACTGCCACCTCCACGGACACCCACAGCGCGTGGAGGATGGACGCATTCGTGAACAGGCTGCGGTACCATTTGAAGGTAAAGCCGGTGAACAGCGAATAGCCCTTGCTCTGGTTGAAGCTGAACACGATCATGTAGGCAATGGGCAGGTACATGAAGCAGAAGAACAGGATGATGTAGACCCGCTGCATCAGGCGCAGATGTTTTGTTTTCATCAGGACACGCCCTCCATTTCATCCTCGTCAAAGCTGGATGTAAAGCTCATGCACAGCAGTACGATGATCATCAGCACCAAGCTCATGGCAGAGCCGACGTTCAGGTTATAGCTGTTGCCCAAGAACTGCATCTCGATCAGGTCACCGATCAGCAGATTAGAGCCGCCGCCCAGCATACGGCTGATGACAAAGGTGGAAACTGCCGGCACGAACACCATGGTGATGCCGGTGCTGATGCCCGGCACGCTCATGGGGATGAGCACCCGCACAAGGGTCTTGGTGGTGTTGGCGCCAAGATCCTGCGCAGCCTCCACAAGGCTCTGGTCGATCTTGGTCATGCTGGTATACAGCGGCAGGATCATGTAGGGCACATAGTTATACACCATGCCCAGCACTACCGCACCGGAGGTGTTGAGCATGGTATAGGGGCCAAGGCCGATAAAGCCCAGCAGGGTGTTCACCGGGCCATTGACGCTGAGCAGACCCATCCATGCGTAGGTACGCAGCAAAAAGTTCATCCACATGGGCAGCATGACCAGCATAAGCATGATGTGCTGCTTGTTCACCCGCAAACGGGACAGAAAATAGCCCACCGGGAAGGCGATGACCAGACAGATAACGGTAGCAACAAGCGCCAGCAGCAGGCTGCGGGCAAACACCGAGCCGTAGCCGCTGATGGAGGTGAGGTTATTCAGGGTAAAGTTGCCCTCGGCATCGGTCATGGCATAGTACACCACAATGAACAGAGGCACAACGGTAAACAGCACCATCCATACAAAGTACGGATAGGCCAGCTTTTTATCATAGATCTTCATGGCACATCACCCCTCGCTCCGCGCCATGATATGGATCTCGTTGGGGCCGATGCGCATACCAATGGTCTCGCCGGGGGTGCAGGCGCGGGTGGAGTGGATCAGCCACTCGCGGCCTTCGCACTCCACGTGCATCTCAAAGTGCACGCCCTTGAAGATGACATCGTTCACCACGCCCACAAGCTGACCCTCCACCGGGGATACCACCTCGATATCCTCCGGGCGCACCACCACCTGCACGCTCTGCTCCCGGGCAAAGCCGCGGTCCACGCAGGGGAAGTCCACGCCGGAGAAGGACACCAGAAAGTCCTTGTGCATCACGCCGTCCACGATGTTGGAATCACCGATAAAGTCCGCCACAAAGGCGTTTTTCGGTTCGTTATAGATATCCTCCGGGGTGCCGATCTGCTGCACCTTGCCGCCGTTCATGACCACGACGGTATCGGACATGGTAAGTGCTTCCTCCTGATCGTGGGTGACGTAGATAAAGGTGATGTTCATCTCGCGCTGCAGGCGCTTGAGCTCCAGCTGCATCTCCTTGCGCAGCTTGAGGTCCAGGGCGCCCAGAGGCTCGTCGAGAAGCAGGATCTCCGGCTCATTGACCAGACTGCGGGCAATGGCCACGCGCTGCTGCTGACCGCCGGACATCTGGCTGATGCTGCGGCGCTCGAAGCCCTTTAAGCCCACGACCTCCAGCATATCGCGTACCTTGCGGCGGATGGTGTCCTCGTCCAGCTTTTTGAGCCGCAGACCAAAGGCCACATTCTCGAACACGTTCAGGTGCGGGAACAGCGCGTATTTCTGGAACACGGTATTCACCGGGCGCTTGTAGGGCGGCACACCGGTAATGTCCTCCCCTTTCAGCAGCACCTTGCCGGCGTTCGGCTCCAGAAAGCCTGCGATCAGGCGCAGGGTGGTGGTTTTGCCGCAGCCGGAGGAACCGAGCAGCGTCACGAACTCCTTGTCATGGATATCCAGATTCAGCCCATCCAGAATGCGCTGTCCATCAAATTCCACTACGATATCCCGCAGTGAAACGACCACCGAGTTGTCCATTTTATATGTTATCCTCCTTGTTCTCAGATACGAAAAAAGACAGGGAACCTGCCCCATCTTTTTTGCGTATAAGGGGCGTTCTGCCCCGCGCAGCAGCATGATTTTGCGCGGCGAACTTACCCTGTCACGGTTTATAATAAACAATCACAGTCGGATTGTCAATCACTCTGCCAATGTTTGCCGAAACTTTATAAAAAGCCGCAAAAAAATATACGCTGCACCTTGGTTTCGGCACAGCGTATCAAAGCAATTATTCCTGCGTTTTCAGGTCGTTTTCCGTCAGCAGAAGCGCCTGCACAGTGCTGGTATCCACTGTGTATACCGAGGTATCCCCTTCCACTTGCAGATACCACCCGTCCGTACCGCAGGCGTAGGCCAGCTGCACGGTGGAGCCATCCTCGCTGGTGACTGCGGCGGTGAATACCGGTGCATCAAAGCCGCAGGCGGCAAGGTCTGCGTCCGTAGTCTGAGCGGTGGCATAGGTGCACAGGGCAGACAGCAGGCTTTGCACCTTGTCCCGTGCAAGGCTGGCGGCGGGGTCAGAGGCCAGCCGCCACACCGTCTCGTAGGCAGCGGAAGAAGCGCTGTCAGCGCTTTCGGTCGGCTCGCTGACGGCGTTCAGGGTGACGGAGGTGCCATCTGCCAGCGTATAGGCTACCTGCGTAATGGCCGAAGCCGTAAGTCCGGTGGGGCAGAAGCTGCCGAAGAGCCCGGCCTTATCCAGCTGGAAGCAGGCGGCCTTGTTGCCGCTGACGGTGTAGATGGCATCGTCCCCGGCTTTTTGCACATAGAGATCCCCGGTGACCGGGTTTTCTGCCCCAAAGGTCAGGGTGGTGCTTTGCCCTGCCGCCGTCACCGTAACGGTGAGCTGCGGGCTGTCCATCCCGTAGTCCTCCCCTGCCTGCGGTGTCAGGCTGCGCTTGGCGTTCAGCGCCATCAGGGCGGTGCGCATGGTATTGCAGGCGCTCTCGTCCAGATGATAGGCGGGGTCCTGTGCCAACTGCCAGCTGCCGCCGGAATATTGCAGGGTGTAAGTCTGGCCGTTATAGGTATACTCGATCTGCTCCATGTCCTCGGCGGCAAAAGTGGAAAGCGGGATACTGCCTTCGGCGGCGGCACTGGCGGCCTGCTCAGCTTTTGCGTTGCTGCGGGTCACCGCCCACAGTGCCGCGCCCAGCAGCACTGCCGCTGCCAACAGCGCCAGCAGGACACGCTGTTTTGTTTTCATGGCAGCCCCCTTATCTGCGGCGGCGCAGCAGCACCACCACTGCCCCTGCAATGAGCACCGCCGCCGGGAGCACGAACACAAAGGTCAGCCCCAGTGCTGCGGCAGTGGAGCCTGCTACCGTGATGGGCTCGGCTTCCAGCGCCTTAGTGTCCACAAGGATATCCTGCCCTACCAGCGAGGCGGCGCAGCCCTGCAAAAAGGTCAGATTGCCGGGCATGGACTGATAAAGCTGCTCGTTATCCATGTTGGGACAGCCGATCCAGAGGATCTCCGCGCCGGTGTCCTCGTTCCGTGCCCAGACAGCCAGCGCAAAGGGGCCATCTGCATTCCCTTCCTCCCGTTCCATGGTGGTAAGGTCGTTGATATCTGCCTTGGCATAGGCAGAGGTGGAACTGTTCAGCAGCGGCTCAGCAGTGACATCCTCGGTCTCAGTGACCGTGATGCCCTGCGCCACCGACAGCATGACATGGGTATTGATATTCACGCCGTTCAGCGCAGTGCACTCGGTAGGCGTGCCGTAGTCCGGCAGCAGCGACCATGCAGAGTTATACAGCGCCTTGCTGCTGTCGCCCTCCACCACCATGCCCTCTGCGCGGGCAAGGCCGAACTGCGCCAGCACGGCGTCCAGCTGCGGGGTCTGGGCGTAGACGCTGCTGGTCAGCAGCAGCTTGCCGCCCGCCGCCAGATAATCTTGCAGCTGGCTGATCTCGTCCACAAGGCCGTCCCCTGCGGTAAAATCGGTGGTGGGTGCGTTGATGATGAGCAGGTCGCAGTCCTCCGGGATGGTGCTCGTGAGCAAATCCAGCGGCTGTGCGTCGATATTCTGGGCGTCCAGCGCATCGGTCAGGGAGTCGGTCAGGGTCTGCTCGCCGTGGTTGGTGGTATAGTAGGCGTGGCTCTGCCCCGCTGCGGTGAGCTTATAAATGGCAGAGGTGATCTGCTTTTCGCCGCCAAAGGACACGCTGGCAGAGCCGGTGGTGTAGTAATCGGTGTAGTCGTACTCGTACAGGTCGGCGGCATCCAGCACGGTGCTGTTCTCCCCGCAGGTGACGATCAGACTGCCGGTGGAAACATTCTCTGCGCCATACTTTGCGGCAAAGGTTGGGTACAGGGTGGGGTCCTTCTGTTCCCAGCTCAGGTGCCCGCTCTCGGCGGCGTAGTGGTCCAGCAGCTTTGTGATGATGGTATCCTCGCTGCCGGTTTCACAGAGGTAATAGATGTGCACATCCTTTTCCAGCCCCTCCACCAGCGCTTTGGTGCTGTCGCTCAGGGTGTACATTTTGGCCTCGGAGAGGTCGAACTCGGTATATTTTGCAGGGATGGCCCGCACCAGCAGGTTGAGCAGCACCGCCAGCACCAGCACTGCCGCCAGCATAGCGGTGGACAGCAGCCCACTGCGGAACACCCTGCCTTTCTGAGAGGCTGCGTTCTTGTTCCATTTCATCGTTGTGGCCTCCTCTCAGTTCCAGCGGCGCTTTTCCAGCCCCTGTGCGGTGAAAAACAGGAACACCGCCGCCACGGTCAGGTAGTAGACCAGCGTGGGGATGGAAAAGCTGCTGTTGACAAATTCTTCAAAGGGGGTAAACAGGCACAGGGCGCTGAGCACTGCGCTGAAGGCCTCGGTCAGCCAGTTGCTCTTGAGCAAAAACAGCGCCGTAAGCGCCACGCAGCACCCCGCAAAGGAAAGACAGCCCAGCGTAAAGCTTTTGCTGCGCAGCCCCGCCACCACGCTGAGCACAGCAGCAATGGCGGTGAACAGTGCCAGCGCCACCGCGCTGCCAGTGGTGAACATGGTGCGCAGACTGGGCATCATATAGGCCAGCAGCAGCGCCGCCACGCCGGACACGGCGGCGATGATCTGGTTTTCGGTCAGGCTGGAAAGGAACACCCCGATGGCAATGGCGGCGCAGCCCATGAGGTAATAGCACAGCAGCGCGGAAAAGTTGGCCAGCGTGCTGGTGCCGGTAGCGCCCAGCGCCTTCAGCACAAGGATCATGCCCGCATCCACAAGGCAGGGCAGCGCAAAAATGACGCAAAGGGCAAAATATTTGCCCAGCACAATGCCGCCCACCGACACCGGGCTTGTGAGCAGCAGCTGGTCGGTGCGGCTGTGGCGTTCCTCCGCAAAGGAGCGCATGGTGAGCACCGGGATGTAGAGCAGCAGCACAAAAATGGTGCGGCACAGCGTGTAGTAGCCAAAATCCGGCAGACCATAGCCCAGATTCAGCGCCACAAAATAGATAGCCGTAGCCGCCAGCATAAAGGCGGTAAGCACCGCACCGATCATGCCGTGAAAGCAGCTGCGGAGTTCTCGTTTAAAGATGGCCAGCATCTCAATTCTCCTCCCCTTCTGCCGGGGTGTTCTGCTCCGGCGTTTTTTCGGTCAGCGCAAGGAATACCTCCTCAAGGCTGCGGTTCTCGGCGGCAAGTGCCAGCACGGTGCACCCGGCCTCGGTCAGTGCCCGGGACACGGCGGCGCGGCGGTCGGCGGCATCCTCGCTCTCGGCAGTAAAGGTAACCTGACCGTCCGCAGCGCTTTCCAGCTCTACCCGGCAGATGCCCGGCACGCTGCGCACCGCGGCCAGCACGGTTTCGGGCTCGCCCTGCGCGGTGGCACGCAGGCGGCTGCCCGGGTTCAGGGTCTCGCCCAGCTCCTCCGGGCTGCCTACCGCCACCAGACGTCCTTTAGAGAGGATGAGCACCTGCTGACACACGGCCTGCACCTCGCTGAGGATGTGGCTGGAAAGGATGACCGTGTGCGCCCTGCCCAGTTCCCGGATGAGGTTACGGATCTCGATGACCTGCGCGGGGTCCAGACCTACGGTGGGCTCATCCAGAATGATAAGCTGCGGGCTGCCCAGCAGCGCCTGCGCAATGCCCACCCGCTGACGATAGCCCTTGGACAGGCTGCGGATGACCCGGGGCAGCACTTCTTCCAGCCCGGTGCGACGGGCAGCGGCCAGCACCTGCTGTTTGCGCTGCGCGTGCTTTACCCCCTTAAGCTCTGCCACAAAGTCCAGATACTCCTGCACGGTCATTTCCGGATAGAGCGGAGGCTGCTCCGGCAGGTAGCCCACACAGGCCTTGGCCTGCTGTGCCTGCTCCGGCAGACGGAACCCGGCCACCTTCACCTCGCCCTCGTTGGGCGCCAGATAGCCGGTGAGGATATTCATAATGGTGGATTTGCCCGCGCCGTTGGGCCCCAGCAGGCCGTAGATCTGGCCGTCCGGCACCGTAAACGAGAGATCCTGCACGGCAGGGCGGCTGCCGTAGGACTTGCTCAGGTGAGAAACTTCGATCACAGCAAACTCTCCTTTTATTTCAGAAGCTGTTTTGTGGAAAGCGGCGTAGAACCAGCGCTTTCCGGTTTGGAACTGCTTTAGTTTAGATGGAAAATGTGTTTAAATTAAGACAATCCTGTGTGGGAAAACGAAATATTTGCCACCGCAAAAATGCAAAAATGCCGCCTCCCGAAGGAAGCGGCATGAGATAGCCTATAATTACTTACGGCCGAAACGCTTGTTGAAGCGCTCAACACGTCCGCCGGTGTCAACCAGCTTCTGCTTGCCAGTGTAGAAAGGATGGCACTTGGAGCAAACTTCGACGTGGATCTCGGGCTTGGTGGAACGAGTCTTGATGACATTACCGCAAGCGCAGGTAATGGTGCAGTCAACGTAGTTCGGATGGATACCCTGTTTCATTCTTTTCACCTCAATTCTGGTTCTGACGTATTGGGGCCATATTTAATGTATGTGCCCATCACAACCTTCAATATCGGCTACCCCGTCGAGCGGCCTTGGAAACGATTGCCCTACTATTATAGCACGAATCGGCCAGAATGCAAGAGGGAAATTTAAGTTTTTTACAGCTTTTGCAGAGTCCAGCCTTTTTTTGCTGCCAGTTGCTCCAGCTCCCGGTAAGAAAGCCGCAGCTGCGCAATGTTGAAACCCGGCAGCTCCGCAAGGCAGCCGCCGTCCTGTACCCGGTGCAGCAGCTTGCGCACCGGCAGTTCCTGCTCGCCGTCCAGCGTATCCAACCCGGCTACATATTCTCCGCACCGGGGCAGTGGCTGCTGCCAGTCGATAGTTTTGCAGACCCTTGCAAGCGTAAGGTGGTTGCAGGTCACCGTCTGCCGGAATTCCAGTTTCATGATGCTCTCCCCTTTTGCGCCGGAGATTCACAGCTGTTCCCGGCGCGATACTATGATATAACATTTTGTTTTATATGTCAATATAACATTTCGTTATGCCTATACTTTACCTTAAATAAAGCCTTTGAGGTAAATACCATGTATCAACGTATCCGGGATCTGCGGGAGGATCGTGATCTGCTGCAAAAGGATGTTGCGGCGTATCTGAAATGCACACAGGTCTGCTACTCCAATTACGAGACCGGCAAGCGGGATATCCCCACCGAGGTGCTGATCCAGCTTGCCGGTCTCTACCATACCAGTACCGATTATATTCTCGGCCTTACGGACGACAGCGCCCCTTCCATTCCCCGTAAAGCGTAAAACTGCCCCCAAAGCAGCGCGATTTGATGCGAGCTACTTTGGGGGCAGTCTGTTTGATATAAAAATATTTCACTATAGCCCCGCATGGAAAGGTTCTTGTAAACGCGTCCATACGGGATTATCTGTGCAAGATTGATTCCTCTCGTCTCTCCAAAGCTTCCGGAAAACAGAGCAAAAAAGAAAGTCCGACAATCATTCGAATTAACGAACAATTCTGAGATTTTCAATGTCTCCGGCGGGGGCAACCCCATACTCTGTTTTCAGAAAGGGATTTTAAGTCCCTCGTGTCTGCCAGCCTTCGGCAAAGTCAATTTTCATTCGTTGTATCGTTTGATTTCCCATTGCGAGAGAGATTTTTCCTTCGCGAGCGAGGGGGATTCGCACTTTTTTGATAAGACGATATTACCACATTTTTCGTCCCATGTCAATCATGTAAAATTGTTTCATCTTGTCGTGCTTGATCTTCGGAGCGTCCGGGACCCGGGGCGTTTGCCCTGCCCAGATGCGCTCCTCAGGGTGGGTGATGACGGGTTGAATAGTGCTTTGATGGGTGTATTGATGGATGCACTTGAATGACACACTTTTTCTGATTCTGATTTTTAAAGAATAACTTTTGAAGCGATTGAAGCCGTTTTTGATGTGCAGATTACCTTGATAGCTTCTTGTCTGTGATGTTTCTTTGCTGTTTATTTGCTCAGTCCCTACTTTGCCTGTGCTCTCCCCTGCTGTTCTTTTGCTAAAATTTCACCGGAAGTGATTTTGAGAATGAAGTGAGAAACGGATGCATTTGTTCGATATAAAACAATTGTTCTATTATAAAACCGTATGGATGAGATTTTGTAGCCACACCCACACGGTTTGAGGTCTGAAAAGTTTATTTCAGCTTTGCGAGGATCTCGTCTGCGCTTACACCGCTTGCAAGTAGCTTCTTAACCACACTCTCGGCTTCAGTTTTCTTTGCTTTTTCAGCGGCCTTCGCTTCGGCGGCAGCCTTCTTGGCCTCCAGCTTTGCGATTTCTTTTTCGGTCTGCTTGATCTCCGCTTTCTGCGGCTTTAAACTTTCACGCAGAGACTTGATGTCGGTCTTCAGCTCTTCAATGTGGGCGACAGTCTTGGAAAAACCTTCTTCGAGCATCGCCTTGTCTTTCTGCAATTTTGCGATCTGAGCATCGAAGTCAGTAGATGCGGCAATGCGGTTCTTGCTACCTTTGGTTCTGGCCATAGGATGATGTCTCCGATAAGATTATGTAAGATTTGATGTTAATATAGCACTATGAAAAAAGGGTTACAATGAGAATGCTTATATTTCCTCTGTTGATTCCAATGAATAGTACTGCACCCCTTCAAAGCTCTCCAACGTAAATGTTTGAAACGATTCATTGCCATCTACATCTTCAAAATTGATGTTAAACCACTTCGGAATCCCACGTTCCGTTCTTTCATACTCTGTTTCAAGTATTCGAGCAATAACGGCGACTTTTGTGTCGGCATCTGGTGAATCCGAATAAACCACATAAATATCTTTAGGTTCATTCGGTTTAAGCAACTGAAAATAATATCGGTCAAAAATAATAACATTTCGAATCGGAAGCTCTGCAACATTTTCAATTCTAATGTGAACATTTCGGTGCTTAGGAAAATTGCTGGAGCTATATAGTCCAACCGCTTCAGCTGTGCCAGGAAGTTGTTGATCTATATCAATAATCTCCACCGAAAAGATTGGTTGAATCTGTTTCTTTCGAACAGCTAAATCCCGGCTGTGTTGCTTTTTCGCATAGATGTGAGTTTGTACCAATGCTATTACACTTACTAATGTCGCCCCCACAAAGGATAAATATGTACCCAAAAAAGCAAGCCAATCACCTTTCGTTAAGTATTTCCCTGTTGGAATAAAGCCTTTTCCTGCAAAGGATAGATAAATTAGAATGTAAAGTAGGATTACACTGGATGCTAACACCAACCCAATAATCCAGTAGTTTCTTCTTTTTTTTTCAGTTTTCTTTCCGTTATTCCCCATCGTAATTCGTGCCTCAGTATTCATATTTCTTGCTACTTGCATCTTAGCCACAAACACTTGTGTTGCCTGCCGCCCACCACGTAGAGGTGTGCAAAGTTTCGAGCGGCAAAACCGTGAGAAATCTCCCACGGTTCAAATATAACCCTTTAAAACCAAGTTTTCAAGGGCACAGGTGAAATATACATCAACCTGTATTGTGCTGTATCAAGGCTGTATTCAAACGGCGTAGCCCTTGTTCTTGATGACCTCCACGACCTGAGAGACGTAC
>OGMB01000450.1_pt1 | contig 22750 bp, 20 predicted proteins | sample 1573001 | NCBI WGS metagenome assembly OGMB01 (sample SAMEA2581921, study PRJEB24529) | metagenome | biome: Human gut stool | place: China | collected 2011
CCAATCAAACGTCATTAAATAAAATTCAAGTGTTATAGTGGGAGCCAAAGCTTGGGCGCCATAATCATTTCTTACTGAACTGTAACCGTACCAATAGAAAAATATACCAAACTCTTGTTTTTGCATTTGAAATATAGTATAATGTTTTGGGGGTAAATTTATGAATGATAAAATAATAATAAAAGGTGCAAAAGAACACAACCTAAAAAATATAAATTTAGAGATTCCAAGAGATAAAATGGTAGTAATAACAGGACTTTCTGGGTCTGGAAAATCATCACTAGCATTTGATACATTATATGCAGAAGGACAAAGAAGATATGTAGAAAGTCTATCTTCATATGCAAGGCAATTTCTAGGATTAATGGAAAAACCAGATGTAGAGAGAATTGATGGACTTTCACCAGCAATTTCAATAGATCAAAAGACAACTTCAAAAAATCCACGTTCAACAGTAGGTACAGTAACCGAAATATATGATTATATTCGTTTATTATATGCTCGTATAGGAGTACCATATTGCCCAAATTGTCATAAAAAAATTGAAAAACAAACCATTGATCAAATCGTTGACAATATTATGAGCTTAGAAGCAGGAACCAAAATACAGGTTTTGGCACCAGTAGTAAGAGGACGTAAAGGTGAATATACAAAGCAATTAGAAGGATATCAAAAAGAAGGATTTGTAAGAGTTAGAATAGATGGAGAAAATTATGAACTTTCAGATGATATAGAAATAGATAGAAAAAAGAAGCATGAAATTGAATTAGTAGTTGATAGATTAGTAATAAGAGATGATATCACAAGTAGATTAACTGAATCAGTAGAAGTAGCACTAAAACATGCGGATAATCTTGTACTTATTGATATAGTTGGAAAAAGTCCTATTTTATATAGTTGTAATTATGCTTGCCCAGACTGTGGATTTAGTTTTCCGGAATTAACTCCAAGAATGTTTTCATTTAATAATCCATTTGGTGCTTGTCCAGAATGTACAGGAATAGGATATTTAATGAAAATGGATGAAGATTTAATAGTTCCTGATAAAAACAAGACTTTATATGATGGAATTAAGGCTTTTGGCTCTAGCACAATGAAAAAAGGCGATACTATGGCTAAAATGTATTTTGAAAGCATAGGAAAACACTATGGAATAAATATAAAAAATAAAAAAATCAAAGATTTGCCTAGATGGTTTATGGAAAAGATACTTTATGGAACCGGAGATGAAGAAATTGAATTTGAGTATACTTCATATGCTGGAACAAGAAAATTTACAGCACCATTTGAAGGAGTGTTGCCAACATTAGATAGACGTCATAATGAAACAAAATCACAAGGAATGAGAGATTTTTATGAAATGTATATGACAAATTCTCATTGCCCTGCTTGTAATGGAGCAAGATTAAAACCAGAGATATTATCTATAAAAGTTGGAGATAAAAATATTAATGAATTAACAGAAATGTCAATCAGAAAAATAAAAGAATATTTAAATGGATTAAAATTAAATAAAACTCAAGCTATGATTTCAGAATTAATATTAAAAGAAATTGATCAAAGATTACAATTTTTAATAGATGTTGGATTAGAATATTTAACATTATCAAGAAATGCAGGAAGTTTATCTGGAGGAGAATCTCAAAGAATTCGTTTAGCAACACAAATTGGTTCAGGGCTAACAGGAGTATTATATATTTTAGATGAACCAAGTATAGGGTTACATCAAAGAGATAACGAAAAATTACTTGCGACATTAAAAAAATTGAGAGATTTAGGAAATACATTACTTGTTGTAGAACATGATGAAGATACCATGTATGCAGCAGACCAAATTATAGATATTGGACCAGGTGCAGGAGTGCATGGTGGACAGGTTATGGCACAACGGAACAGCAGAAGAGATAAAACAAATAAAAGATTCTATTACAGGGCAGTACTTAAGTGGAAGAAAAAAGATAGAAGTGCCTAAAAAAAGAAGAAAACATCTAAAAACGAAAGTGATAGAAGTACAAGGAGCAACAGAAAACAATTTAAAAAATATAAGCGTAAAATTTCCATTAGGAGTATTTAATTGTGTAACAGGAGTATCAGGTTCACGGAAAGTCAACATTAGTAAATGAAGTACTATATAAAACAATAGCAAAAGAATTAAATGGAGCAAATGAGAAACCAGGTAAATGTAAAGCAGTAAAAGGATTACAGAATATTGACAAAATTATTAATATTGACCAATCTCCAATTGGAAGAACACCACGTTCAAATCCAGCAACATATACAGGAGTATTTGATTTAATTCGTGACATCTTTGCAGCAACAGAAGAAGCAAAAATTAGAGGATATCAAAAAGGAAGATTTAGTTTTAATGTCGCAGGAGGAAGATGTGAAAGCTGTAATGGGGATGGTGTGCATAAAATAGAAATGCATTTTTTACCAGACATATATGTACCATGCGAAGTATGTAAGGGAAAAAGATATAATAGAGAAACATTGGAAGTAAAATATAAAGGAAAAAACATAGCAGATGTATTAAATATGACAGTTGAAGAATCATTAAAATTTTTTGATAAAATACCAAAAATAAAACAAAAAATGCAAACTTTGTATGATGTAGGATTAGGATATATAAAACTTCGGACAACCATCTACTACATTATCAGGAGGGGAAGCACAAAGAGTAAAACTTGCAACAGAGTTATCAAAAAGAGCAACTGGAAAAACATTGTATATATTAGATGAGCCAACAACAGGACTTCATATAGCAGATGTTCATAAATTGATAGATATTTTACAAAGATTAGTTGATACGGGAAATACAATAATAGTTATTGAACATAATTTAGATTTGATAAAAACTTGTGATCATATTATAGATTTAGGACCAGAAGGTGGAGATAATGGAGGAGAAGTGGTTGCTATAGGTACACCTGAACAAATTTGTAAAAACGAGAGAAGTTATACAGGAAAATTTTTAAAAAAATATATTAATGATGAAACTTAGAATATAATATTAAGGTAAATGGAGATTATAATACATTATTTGGAATTTCTCCAAGTAGAGTCTATGAAAAATTAAAAGAACTAGGCTATAAAATATCAGATTTTGAATTAGAAGAATTATGATAATAATTAAAAAGAAGATACAATTAATATCTTCTTTTTTTGTCCTTTTTTAATTTTATTTATCCATTTTAAATAAAACTAAAAAATTCATATAATATTAACTACGAATCAGGCTAATTGAATAAAAATAATAAACAATGCAAATAATTACAAATAGGAGTTGATTAATAATATGTATAATTTTAGAACAGATTTAGCATCTGAAAGAAGAGATATTTATAAAAAAGCAAACAAATTAGAAAGCGAAATTGATGGAATTGAAAGTACAAAAGAAGAAAAAGATGAAAATATAAAAATAGAAAGAGTAAAAATAGTAAATGAAAGTGGAGAAAAAGCAATTGGAAAGCCAATTGGAAACTATATTACAATAGACATAAAAAAATTAAAAATAGCACGGAGAAGATGAAATTCAGAAAGCATCAGAAACATTAACAGAAGAATTAAGAAAAATCATAGACTTACATGTTGATAAACAAGGAGAAATTCTGGTAGTTGGCTTAGGAAATATATATGTTACACCAGATGCATTAGGTCCAAAAGTAATTAATGAAATTGACGTAACAAGACATTTAATTAATTATTTACCACAATATGTAGAAGAAGGAACAAGAATGGTAAGTGCAATAGCACCAGGAGTATTAGGAACTACAGGGATTGAAACAGTAGAAATCTTAAAAGGAATCGTAGAAAATATAAAGCCAAAACTATTAATAGTTATAGATGCACTTGCTTCAAGAAGCATTGAAAGAATTAGCAGTACAGTACAATTATCAGATACAGGAATTGTACCAGGTGCAGGAGTGGGAAACACACGAAGTGAAATAAGTAAAAACACACTAGGAATACCAGTAATAGCAATTGGAATTCCAACTGTTGTAGAAACAGCTGTATTAGTAAATGATTGCCTAGACGTATTTATTCAAAAATTACAAGACGAAGCAAAATCAAATGACTATTTAAACAAATTAAAAGAAGAAGATAACTATGAAGAAATTAAAGAAGCATTACTTCCAAAAGAGTATAATTTAATTGTAACCCCAAAAGAAATAGATGACTTAATAGAAAATATGAAAGATGTAGTAGCAAGAGGAATAAATTTTGCTATAAATTAAAATGAGACATGGGGGACAGGCCAAGAGTGTATCAAAATATAAACATAAAAAAGTGAAAAAATATTGCAAAATAAGAAAAGATAATATATAATCAAGATGTAATAATAAAAATGTAGAAGGAGAGGATTCTAATGAGCGAAAAAGAAAATAAAGAAAATCAAGTAAAAGAAACAGCAGAAACAAAAAAAGAAGAAAAAGTAATAAAGGAAGTTAAAGAAGAAACAATAAAAGAACCAAAAGCAGTAGAAGCAAAAAAAGAAAGCAAAACAGAAGTTAAACAAGTAGAGAAAAAAGAAGATAAAAAAATAGAAAAGGATAATAATAAACAAAATAAAAAGAAATTTGAAGTAAAAACAACCAAGCAACCAAACAATAAAACAGTAGATACTAAAAAAGCCTCTTGGATTGCACCAACAATAACAATTTTATTAGTATTAGTGGTAGTAGCACTATTAACAGTTATGATAGTTACATCAAGTGACCCTAAAAAAACAGTAGATGGATTTTTAACAAACTTAAAATCTGGAGATTTTACAAAAGCACAAGAATTTGTTAGTGAAAATAAAGATATATTAAGTGATGAGAAATTTGATCAAGAAACAGAAGCTTTATTATTTGATAAAATGTCTTGGAAAATTACAAAAATAACAAAAGAAGATGACAAAGCGAATGTTGAAATAGAAATTACAAACAAGAATTTTGACACAATTATATCAAATTGCATGAAAAAATTATTAGGAGATTTTAAATCTGTTTTAAGTGGTAGTTCAGTAGAGAAAAATATGGAAAAATATCTAACAGAGGAATTAAAAAATGAACAACCAGAAATGAAAACTGTTACTAAAACAATAGAATTAGTAAAAGAAGATAAAAAATGGAAAGTGGTTTCAAATGATGAATTAATAGATTCATTATTACCAGGATTTCAAGAAGCAATCAATGAATTAGGTTAATAGAACAAGAGCAAATATTAATAATATTTAATATAAAAAGTCCAAATACTATATTAGTAAATAGTATTCGGACTTTTGCTTTTTATAGAGTTTTTATATAATTTACAAATATTACAATCTGTACAAATATGAATTCTATTTTCAAAAACGGTTTGTAAAGTATTAATAAATTCGTCAATATTATTATCAATTAGATGAATATATATTTTCTTTGGAAGAAGTGAAAGTAAAGAATTTAAAGTATAATCATTAGAAGAAAATGTTATATCACTTAAATATTTTGCTTTAAATTTTTCATTTGAAATAGAAATAATTTCTTTATTTTCGTCTAACAATATAGATTCGCTGTTAGAATAAATTATATGAACAATTTTACAGTTACTTTCTTGAGAGTTGATATATAATTTTAATAAAGATACAAATTCTAAATATTCTTTTTCAATGATAAAATTATTTACAGCTTCATTTACAATATCATCTAAAATTTCTAAATAAGATTTTATTCTAAAATTAATAAAACCGTTTAATACTAAAGATTTGTTATAATATAAAAAGTCATAGAAACTATTAGAAAGTGACTTAAATTTTTTATCAAATATGATTGAAAAATCATTAGCCATTATATCAAAGCATAAATTTAATATTTGTTCTCTTTCTGCATTATCAAAATAAAAGTAATTTTGGAGAATTATTTTTTTAAGAAAAGTTTCTTCTAATTCATCTAATATCAAAAGTGATAAAATAGAACAGATTTTATTTAAAAATAAATTATTATCGAGACCTTTATAATGAATTATAATATTATTATAATGTTTAAATTTACGACAAGAGAAGTAAACTAGTTCTAGTTCTAAATCATTCAATTCATTTAGCAGATATTGGATTAAATCAGAATTGTTTGTTTTAATACATATTGATTTCATTTAAAAATCTCCTTTCCAATAAAAATAGTATCTACTAAATGTTAAAAACTTATACACTATACTATGCTAATTTTATTAATTAGAAAATTGTCCTAAAAATGAAATATTGTTAAATTTTAATAATTCACATAATAAAAAAGATATAATAATATTTTTTAATATTATTATATCTTTTTTGAAATTAAGAATATATTTTATAATCAATATCAGGAAATACACAATCTTTTTTCATAATATCTTTTAAAAATAATTCATCTATTGAATCTTCTTTTATTTGATAATACAATTTTGTGAATCTTCCGATATGATCTTTAATTCTTTTTTTAGCATAATCAACCATAGTTCCATTAGTAATAATAAATAGCCAATCACTACTTTGAGCAAGTAACAGTTCTCTAGCACATTGATTTAGAGCTTTTTTCTTTAAGCCTTTTGCGTTTGGAAAAAGATTAGCTAGTTCACACATTCTATCACCAGCAACATGTAAATGTCTGTGTACATAATCATTAGAAGGATTTAACCAAACTTCACTATATCCATTAGCTCCCCAGCTAGAACGACAAGGAGATGCAACTTGCATATTTGGATATTTATCAATATATTCTGAAGGAGTAATTAGCTTAAAATTACAATCATCATAATAAATTTTTTTAAATAAAATATATAACCAATAAGGACCTTCATACCACCAATGCCCATAAAGTTCAGCATCATAAGGACAAAGTATAATAGGGGGTGTATCCATATATTGAGATAAATTATTAATTTGGTTTGTTCTAGAATCCAAGAAATGACCAGCTTGTCTTTCAGCTGAATCTTTTGCCCATTGAATATTATAATAATCTTTAAAATCAGTCTTTCCAGTAATTCTATAATATTTAATTCCGGTATGAACTCTTACTCCATTATGAGCAATATAAGGTTTTATATAATCATAGTCAGCTTCATATCCAATATCACGATAAAATTCTCTATAATTAAAATCTCCAGGATAACCATCTATAGAACTCCAGACTTGTTGAGATGATTCGATATCTCTACCAAAAGCTATAACATCTTTAGGAGAAACAATAGGAGCAAAAGTACCATAAATAGGAGTAGGGTCAGCATATAAAATTCCATGTGATTCAGTAATAATATAATCAATACCAAATTCTTTTAAATATTTATCTGCTTCTGGGACATATCCACACTCAGGTAACCAAATGCCACGAGGTTTTTTACCAAAATATCTTTCATAAGTTTGAACTCCAACTGCTATTTGAGCTTTAACAGTCTTTTCATTAACATATAAAATTGGAAAATATCCATGAGTTGCTCCACAAGTAATAATTTCTAAAACTCCAACATCTTGAAAATGTTTAAAAGCATCGATTAGATTACAATTATAAACATCTTTAAATAAATGTAGGTCATTTGAATAACGGTCAAAATAATAATGAGAAAGTTTATTTAGTCTTTCATCTCCAGCAGTTCTTTTAATTTCTTTCTCAGACAATTCGATTAATCTTTTTAAATATTTAATATATTTTCTTTGTAATAATTTATTATCTAACATAGAAAGTAGAGGAGGAGTCATAGACATTGTAATTCTAAAATCGACCCCTTCATCTACTAATTTTTGAAAATTAGTAAGTAATGGTATATACGTTTCCGAAATAGCTTCATATAGCCAAGATTCCTCTAAATAATCATCGCTCTCAGGATGATGAATAAAAGGAAGATGAGCATGAAGAACAAAACTTACATATCCTTTTTTCTCTTGCATCATAAAACTCCTTTGTTTGAGACAATAGGGACAGGTCTAAATTGTCTCATAATATTGTTATAATTTATTGAATTTACATTATGAAGAAGGATTAGATGAATCATAAATTCCCTCTACATTTTCAGATTTATATAATCCTTTATATAAATCGTATATATCGTAAATTTTTCCCATATTTGTAATAAAAGATAGATTGTTAATACTTTTTTCTGTTTGAGAACCTGTTTTAACATTTTTAAAATATACCATTTTTTGATGTTTATCAAATAATATATGATCGTTAGGGGATTCAATTTCATTTGATGTTGAAACATAGATATAATCAGAATCTAATTTCTCAGTTTTTCTAATAGGCTTTCTACCTAGTTCTACTCGATAGTCACATTTACTATCTGCAACATGTAGGTACCAGCTATTTGCAAAATCATTTATTTTTACTTCAAACTGATAATTTAATGTATCATTATAAATAATTAAAACTGGCTCAGTTGTCTCAAAAAAATCATTCCCGTACTTTTCTTTAAATTTCTCTATGTCATTATCTGATATATCCCAATAAATAAATAGAGTGGTAGGGGTTTGAGCCAAAACTTTTACAACAGTTTGATTATATCGATAAGGCAAATCATAATATTCTACTGTTTCCATCATTCGTTTAGAAGTATTTGTAGTAGTGCTTTTTTTTGTAGCAACTTTTTTTACACTTTTTGATGAAGATTTCTTTTTTGTAGTTGTGTTTTTAGTGTTAGATGTTTTTTGGGTATTGGTAGTAGAAGTTTTTACATTATTTTCTTTATTTTTTAAATCTTTTTGTTCTTTTGTTTTTCTTGGCATTTGTATCCTCCTATGTAATCTCTTTTTTATCTTTTATATATTATACTAAATACAAAATAAATTCAAGTAGATTATAAAAGTTTTTTAAAAAATTAAGTATAACCATAAAACGAAAATAGAATATGTTGAAAAATGTCGATGAAAAAAATAAAAAAAGTAATTAAAAGTATTGAAATTATCTTTTTGATATGTTAATATAATTTTACGTATTAATACTACTAATTAATATTTTTTAGTTCATATTTTATTTCAAATATTTTTAAATAGCAACTTAGAAAAAGACATAAATTGTATTAATTCATATAGTTTGTATTGCGTAAAAAATAAGAGACAGGAGGTGAACAAAATGGAAGAAAAAATTTTAACAATTCTTTTAGACATGCAAGTAGATATAAAAGATCTAAAGAAGAGAGTTATTAATATTGAAGAAAACGAAATACCAAGTATGAAAGCTTCGATAAAAAATATTGAGGAAAACGAAATACCAAGTATGAGAGAATCAATAAAAAATATTGAGGAAAATGAAATACCAAGTATGAAAGCTTCGATAAAAAATATTGAGGAAAATGAAATACCAAGTATGAGAGAATCAATAAAGAATATTGAGGAAAACGAAATACCAAGTATGAAAGCTTCAATAAAAAATATTGAAGAAAACGAAATACCAAGTATAAGAGCATCAATAAAAAACATTGAAAAAAAGGAAATACCAGGTATAAAGAAATCAATTAAAAATATAGCATCTTCGGTCTATAATATAGAAAATAATGAATTACCAGCAATTAGACAACAAAGACTAATAGATAGCAACAATATAGCAAAAATTTTAAACAATCAAACAAATTTAATTCAAACATTAAAAAAAAGAAATTTTAAATATATAAGTAATTTATAATGCATGTAAAAAATACAACTATTTGAACAATTTTATAATAGTTGTATTTTCATATTTAATAGAAAAATCTAATAAAATGCAATGAAACTCTTTTAAAAAAAACTAAAATGTTATACAATAATAAAAAATGAAAATTAGGAGAGGAAAATGAATAAAAAGTGGCAAATATTTGAACCAGATAAAAATAAGATAGAAGAGATAAAAAGTAAATATAAAGTTAACCAATTATTAGCTACAATATTAGCTAATAGAAACATTTTAAAAGAAGAAGATATTAGACTATTTTTAAATCCAACAAGAAACGATTTTTATAATCCTTTTTTAATAACGGATATGGATATTGCAGTAAATAGAATAATAAAAGCTATAGAAAATAAAGAAAACATTACTATTTATGGTGATTATGATGTAGATGGAATAACAAGTATAACAGTATTAAAGAGTTTTTTAAATGATATTGGAGTAGAAACCAATACATATATACCAAACAGGTTAATAGAAGGATATGGATTGAACAAAGAAGCAATTGACAAAATTTCAAAAAAAGGATGCAATTTAATGATTACAGTTGATTGTGGTATATCTGCTATAGAAGAAATAGAATATGCAAACTCTCTAGGAATTGAGACCATAATAACAGACCATCATGAAGCAGGAAATGAAATACCAAAAGCAATTGCAGTAATAGACAATAAAAGAAAAGATAGTAAATATCCTTTCAGAGAATTAGCAGGAGTTGGAGTGGTTTTTAAATTAATTCAAGCAATAGGAATTACATTAAAACTAAAAGAAGAATCATATTTGAAATATTTAGACATCGTATGTATAGGAACAATATCTGATATAGTTCCGTTAGTAGATGAAAATAGAGTAATTGCAAAATTAGGGTTATTATTAGTGGCACAAACAAAAAATATAGGATTAAGATCAATTATTAATTCATCAGGATATAATAAAATAGACTCAAATACTATTTCATTTGGTGTAGCACCTAGAATTAATGCATGTGGAAGAATGGGAAAAGCAGAAGAAGCATTAGAACTATTCTTATCAAAAGATAAAAACGAGGTAAATGAATTAACTAATAAATTAAATGAACATAATAGAAAAAGGCAAGAAACAGAAAAAGCAATTTTTGAAAATGCATTAGAAAAAATAAAAGCAGAGCACTTAGATGAAAATAAAGCTATTATTGTTGGTGGAGAAAACTGGCATCATGGTGTAATCGGAATAGTTTCGTCTAAAATTACAGAAATGTATTTTAAACCAAGCATTTTGTTAAGTTTTGAAGAAGATGGAATAGGAAAAGGTTCTGGAAGAAGTATTCCTGGATTTGATTTACATGAAGCTTTAATGAAATGTTCAGACACTATTGAAAAATTTGGTGGACATAGTATGGCAGTAGGAATTACAGTAAAAAAAGATAATCTAGAAAAGTTTAAAAAAGAATTTGAACAAATAGCAACACAAAGCAAAATTGATGAAATTATACCAATTATTAATATTGATGCAAAAGTAGATTTGAGTGATATTGATAAAGAAATGGTAGAAAGTTTAAAACAATTAGAACCATTTGGAGAAGCTAACAAAATGCCAGTATTTGCATTTAAAAATTTAAAAATAGATTCAATAAGAGCTCTATCAGAAGGAAAACATCTAAAATTAACATTAAAAGATAATAATTATATTATAAATGCAATTGGATTTAATATCGGATACTTAGCAAATGAATATAGAATAGGGGATAAAATAGATGTTGCTGGTGTGTTAGAAATAAATACATTTAATGGCGTAGATAACTTACAAATTAACATTAAAGACATAATGAAATCAATATAATAATTATATAAGATATAAAACCAAAAAGGGGAAAGTGATATAATGAAAGAAGAAAAAGAGAAAACAATTCAAGACGTAATATCTAGAAGAAAGCAACATACAAGAAGAGTAGATAGTAAATTAATAATGAAAGCATATAATTATGCATATAGTTATCATGGCGATCAATGTAGAAAATCAGGAGAACCATATATTATACATCCATTAAATGTTGCTTATATTTTAGCTGATATAGGATTGGATGATAGTACTATTTGTGCTGCTCTTTTACATGATGTGGTAGAAGATACAGAAGTAACTCAAGAAGATATAACAAGAGAATTTGGAAAAGAAATATCTGACATGGTAGCTGGAGTTACAAAACTTAGCAATATTCAATTTAGCTCAGTAGAAGAGCAACAAGTAGAAGATTACAGAAAAATGTTTCTTGCAATGGGAAAAGACATAAGGGTAATAATTATAAAATTAGCTGATAGACTTCATAACATGAGAACCTTAAAATACTTAAAAAGAGATAGACAAATAGCAAATGCAAAGGAAACAATGGAATTATATGCACCTCTTGCTAATAGATTAGGACTGTATTCTTTAAAGTGGGAATTAGAAGATTTAGGATTTAAATATTTATATCCAGAAGAATATCATGAATTAGTAGAAGGAATTAACAAAAAAAGAGATGAAAGATTAAAATTCATAGAAAAGATAATGAGTGATATAAGAGTTGAATTAAAAAAACAAAGAATTGATGCAGAAGTTACAGGAAGAGCAAAACATTTATATAGTATTTATCGAAAAATGAAAAGAGACAATAAGACATTAGATCAAATATATGATTTATTTGCACTTAGAATTTTAGTTAACTCTGTAAAAGATTGTTATGCTGCATTAGGAGTTGTACATGAATTATATAGTCCTATGCCGGGAAGATTTAAAGACTATATAGCAGTGCCTAAACCAAACATGTATCAATCAATACATACCACACTTTTAGGAGAAAAAGGAACACCATTTGAAGTTCAAATTCGTACATGGGAAATGCATAGAATTGCTGAATATGGTATTGCAGCACACTGGGCATATAAAGAAGCAAGTTATTTTGGAAAAAAACAAGCAGTAAAAGTAGAAGAAGACAAATTAGCATGGCTTCGTGAAACATTAGAATGGCAAAAAGATATGCAAGATCCACAAGAATTTTTGGATACATTAAAAACAGAACTTTTTGAAGATGAAGTATATGTATTTACACCAAAAGGAGCAATAAAAGTACTTCCGAGAGGAGCTACGCCAATTGATTTTGCTTATAGTGTACATGAAGAAATTGGACATCATATGACAGGATGTAAAATTAATAGTAAAATGATGCCAATAATAACACCTTTAAAAAGTGGAGATATCATAGAGATAATTACGTCTGATAATTCAAAAGGACCAAGCAGAGATTGGCTTAAATTTGTAAAAAGTTCTAGTGCAAAAAATAAGATAAAAGGATGGTTTAAAAAAGCTCAGAAAGCTGAGAATATTGAAAAAGGAAAAGAACTAATAGAAAAAGAGTTAAAAAGAATAGGATTTACATATGCAGATTTATTTAAAAATGAATATCTTGAACCAATGCTTGAAAAATACAAATATAAAAATTTAGACGAAATGTATGCTGCAGTTGGATTTGGTGCTAATTCCCCTGTAAAGGTAATAGCGAGAATGTTACAAGAATATAGAAAAGAACATCAAGAAGAAGACATAGAAGAAAAAATTCAGGAATTAGCTAAAGAAAAAAATAGGAAACCAAGACCTTCAAATTCAGGAATTATTGTAAAAGGCATAGATAACTGTTTAGTTAAGCTCTCAAAATGTTGTAATCCACTTCCGGGAGATGAAATCGTAGGGTATATAACAAAAGGAAGAGGAGTATCCGTACATAGAAAAGATTGTACAAATATCAAAGACTTAATATCAGAAGAGAACAGAATGATAGATGTAGAATGGTATAAAGAAGAAAATAAAGTATCGTATCAAACAGACATAGAAATAAACTCAAATGATAGAGCTGGATTATTAGTAGATATTTTAAAAGAAATTGGTTCAACAAAAGCTCAAATAAGAGGTGTTAACACAAAAGTAACTAAAGAAAAAATTGCAATTATTGATATGACACTAGAAGTAGAAAATTTAGAAGAATTAAATAAAGCTATTAAGGTTATTAGAAAAGTAGATAGTGTATATGAAGTTAAAAGAAAAAAATAAATAAGAAGAAAACGTATATAATGAAAGGGAAAAATATGATTTTAAAAGAACTAAAGATAGATACATGGATAGGAGATCCAACTAATTGTTATATTATATTAGACGAAAAATCTAAAGAATTGATGGTAATAGATCCAGCTGGTGACGTGGATAAAATACAAGAAATGATAAAAATATTAGATGGAAAATTAAAATATATATATTTAACTCATTGTCACGGTGACCATATATTTGGAGTAACAGAATTGAAGAAAAATTGCGGAGGAAAAATATTAATACATCGTATGGACGCAGAAGGTTTGAATGATGCTGCAATTAATTTAACGCCATATATTAGAGAAGAAAATATAGAATTAGAAGCGGATTCTAGGATAGACGATGAAGATTTGATTCATTTGGGAAATTTAGAATTTAAAGTTATTCATACTCCAGGACATACTAAAGGTGGAACATGCCTATACTGTAAAGAGGAAAATTGTCTGTTCTCTGGAGATACTCTATTTAGAGGTACATGGGGAAGAACTGATGTACCAACAGGAAGTTTAGAAGATATAATGGATTCTATTACTAAAAAATTAATGGTGTTGCCAAATGAAACAATAGTATATCCAGGACATGGATTAAGTACAAGAATAAAAGATGAAAAACCAATTTATTTAGAATTAAAACCAAAATTAATATAAAATTTGTTATAATAGAAATGAAAGGAATGATTAATATGGCAAAAACAGAACCAAGAACATTATCAGGATTTATGGAATTATTACCAAATGAACAAATTCTATTTAATCAAATGAGAGAAACAATAGAAGATACTTATAAAAAATTTGGATTTTTACCATTAGATACGCCAGTAATAGAATTATCTGAAGTTTTACTTGCTAAAGCAGGAGGAGAAACAGAAAAACAGATTTATCGTTTTAATAAAGGAGATAAAGACTTATCTTTAAGATTTGACTTAACAGTTCCTCTTTCAAAATATGTAGCTAAAAATTATGGAAATTTGAGTTTCCCTTTTAGAAGATATCAAATTGGAAAAGTATATAGAGGAGAACGTACACAAAAAGGAAGATTTCGTGAATTTTATCAATGTGATATAGATGTCATAGGTGATGGAGAGCTTGATTTAATAAATGATGCAGAACTTCCAAGTGTTATTTATACGATATTTAAAAATTTAGGATTTAATAATTTTACTATTAGAGTGAATAATAGAAAAATATTAAATGGATTATTTGAAGAAATAGGTCAAAAAGAAAAATCAGTAGAAGTATTAAGAATAATAGATAAAATAGATAAAATAGGAAAAGAAGCAGTAATAGAAGAATTAGAAAAAATAGAAGTATCAAAAGATTCAATAAAGAAAATAATAGATTTTATAGAAATAGAAGGAACATCTGAAGAAAAAATAGAAAAACTAAAAAAATTAGAAATAAAAAACGAAACATTTATTACAGGTGTAAATGAATTAGAATTTGTCATAAAAAATATGGGAACATTTGGAATACCAAAAGAAAATTATAAAGTTGATTTAACAATAGCTAGAGGATTAGATTATTATACTGGTACAGTATATGAGACATTTTTAAATGAATACAGAGAACTTGGAAGTGTGTGTTCAGGTGGAAGATATGAAAATTTAGCCGAATATTATACAGATAAAAAATTACCAGGAGTAGGAGTTTCAATAGGTTTAACAAGATTATTTTACAAGCTAAATGAATTAAATTTAATAAAAGCAAAGAAAAAATCGATATCAGATGTTTTAATAATACCAATGATAGAAGATTTAACAGTTCCAATAGAAATAGCAAGTGAATTAAGAAAAAGTGATATAAAAACAGAGATATATTTAAACAATAAGAAATTAAAAGCAAAATTCAAATATGCAGATAAGTTAGAAATACCTTATGTAGTTGTTATCGGAGAAGATGAAATAGAAGAGAATAAATATAAATTGAAAGATATGAAAACAGGAAACGAACAATTAGTAGATATTTCACAGATGATTAGAATTTTAAAACAATAATTCTATAAAATACAAAAATTAGAGTTTTTTATAAAACTCTAATTTTTATTGATATTTTAAAGTTATTTTATTACCATTTTTTTCAATAAAACCTTCATCTCTTAAAAGCTTTAATTCTCTCATCATAGCACTTCTGTCAACACTTAAGTAATCAGCTAAATCAGTAAGAGAAAATGGTAATATAAAACTTTTATTGAAATTTCTAGTTGACAAAATTGAGAAATATCCAAGTAGTTTATCACGTATGGATCTTTGAGTAAGTAGTTCAATTCTAGTGTTTAAAGAGGTTACTTTACTTAGTATAAGTTCTGGTAAATATTCAGAAAGAACTTGATGAAATTTGCAGTTGTTTTTACATTTCGTATGAATGTCATCATATGTGTAAAATAACACTTCACATTGTTTTTTAGCCTCAACTAATAGTTCGTTATTAGTTGTTATTGTATAAAAAACTTCTCCGAAAATATCATTTTTAGAAAAATGTTCAACAATTGTTTTGTTTCCATTAAAGTCATAGCGTACTAAGTCTGCATTCCCTTTTATTAACATACAAAATTGATTTCTTTTTTGTATATAAGAAGTGATTACTTGATTTTTTTGAAAGACTTTTTTTTGTACTTTTGTGCAATTTTTGCTAAAGTTATTTATAAAATTATCTATATTAAAGTCATTAAACATAGCAATATCAATCCTTTAATTTAAAAATTCAACTATATTATACAAAAAAAGTGTGATAAATGCAACAAGTAGTGAATTATAACTTTTACTATTTTATAAAAAATAAATTCTTTGAAATATTTTTGAAATATTTTTGTAATATAATTGTAATAAACGACAAAATCTTACAACAAAGCATGGATTAAAATTCAAAAAATAGAAAAAAGATAATTTGTTGCTTTTGCAACAGAAAAACAAATTTCTTAGTATATAATAAACCCATATTAAATTTGAGGGGGAAATGTAAGATGAAAGTTATCAAAAGAGACGGACGAGCAGTAGATTATGATAGAGAAAAAATCAGAATTGCTATTGATAAAGCAAATCAAGAAGTTAGACCAAGAGAAAGAGCAACAAAAGAAGAAGTAAAAGAAATTATTAATTATATTGAAGAGTTAGGAAAAAAGAGAATTTTAGTAGAAGATATTCAAGACATTATAGAAGAAAAATTAATGGAAGTACAAAAATATGAATTAGCTAAAAAATACATTGTATACAGATATACAAGAGCTTTAGTTAGAAAACAAAATACAACTGATGAGTCAATACTAGGACTAATTCGTAATGAAAATAAAGAATTAGCAGAAGAAAATTCTAACAAAAACACAATGCTTGCTTCTACTCAAAGAGACTACATTGCAGGAGAAGTTTCAAGAGATTTAACTAAAAGAATGTTATTACCAGAAAAAATTTCTAAAGCACATGAAGAAGGAATTTTACATTTCCACGATGCAGATTATTTCATACAACCAATTTTTAACTGTTGTTTAATTGATATAGGAAATATGCTAGATAATGGAACAGTTATGAATGGAAAAATGATCGAATCACCAAAAAGTTTCCAAGTTGCATGTACAGTTACAACACAAATTATTGCAGCAGTTGCAAGCAACCAATACGGTGGACAATCAGTTGATATGATTCATTTAGGTAAATATTTAAGAAAGAGTTATAATAAGTTCAAAAAAGAAATAGAAGAAAAATATGGAGATAAATTAAAATCAGATATTATAGAAGATTTAGTTCAAACTAGATTAAAGGCAGAATTAAAAGCTGGAGTACAAACAATTCAATATCAAATAAATACATTAATGACAACAAACGGACAATCTCCATTTGTAACATTATTCTTACATTTGGAAAAAGATGATCCATATATAAAAGAAAACGCGATGATTATTGAAGAAATTTTAAGACAAAGATATCAAGGAATAAAAAACGAAGCAGGAGTATATGTAACACCAGCATTTCCAAAATTAGTATATGTATTAGATGAATTCAACAGCCTAAAAGGTGGAGAATATGATTATTTAACAAAACTAGCAGTAAAATGTTCAGCAAAAAGAATGTATCCAGATTATATTTCTGCTAAGAAAATGCGTGAAAATTATGAAGGAAATGTATTTAGTCCAATGGGATGTAGAAGTTTCTTGTCACCATGGAAAGATGAAAATGGAAACTATAAATTTGAAGGAAGATTTAATCAAGGTGTAGTAAGTATTAATTTACCTCAAATAGGAATTATTGCAGAAGGTGATGAAGAAAAATTCTGGAAGTTATTAGATGAAAGACTAGAACTTTGTAAAGAAGCTTTAATGTGCAGACATTATGCATTGTTAGGTACTCACTCAGATATTAGCCCAATACATTGGCAATATGGAGCTTTAGCTAGATTAAAGAAAGGTGAAACAATAGACAAATTATTATATGGTGGATATTCTACTATATCACTTGGATATATTGGTATTTATGAATTAACAAAATTAATGAAGGGTGTATCTCAAACAGAACCAGAGGGTCATGATTTTGCACTTAAGGTTATGAAACATTTAAACGAAGCTACACAAAGATGGAAAAAAGAAACAAATATAGGATTTGCTTTATATGGTACTCCAGCAGAAAGTTTATGTTATAGATTTGCAAGGATTGATAAAGAAAGATTTGGTACTATTAAAGATGTTACAGATAAAGGATATTATACAAATTCATATCATGTTGATGTAAGAGAAAAAATAGACGCTTTTGAAAAATTAAAATTTGAAAGTGAATTCCAAAATATTTCTACAGGAGGAGCAATTTCTTATATAGAAATACCAAATATGAGTAAAAACATAGATGCATTAGAATCAGTTGTTAAATTCATTTATGACAATATTCAATATGCAGAATTTAATACAAAATCAGATTATTGCCATGTATGTGGATTTGATGGAGAAATTATTATAAATAAAGATAATGAATGGGAATGCCCAAATTGTGGAAATAAAGACCATAATAAAATGTCAGTTGTTAGAAGAACATGCGGATACTTAGGAGAAAACTTCTGGAATGTAGGAAAGACAAAGGAAATAAAACAAAGAGTTTTACATTTGTAAAAATAAAACAAAGAATTTATATCAAGAAAAAATGGATATAAACTTTAATGGTTACAGTAATTATTAAATGCATAAAATAAAAGAGAAGCTATTATTTAAAAATAAATTTAGATAATAGCTCTCTTTTTTTAGTCTCTTTCCAAAAATACTTTTTGGACATAAAGCTTATTTGCAAAAGATTGAACAGCATTACGCAAAAGATATTGTTCTTTAGAAAGACGATTATTATTAATATAGTTTTCACCTGTAAAAGTCATTTTTATTGCCTTTTCTAATTCAGAGCAAAAGCGATTATAAGATTGATCAATAGGCGAAGTTTTTATTGCTAAATCAAGCATTTTTTTTATTTCGTCTATACTATAAATTTGTTTTAAAATAAATATAACAAACAAATATGCCATATGTTCTTTATTATATTTTTTGTTAACAGGAGGATTAATAATATTATGTTTAACATAATTATTAATCATTGTTTTTGTTACAATTTTGTCCTCTTTATTATTTTCTCCTTTTATATAAGTTGATAAATAAGTTTCAAGCAGAGATACTACTTGATCAATATATAAATCAATATTTGGAATTTCATCCCATCTAGGAAGATGAAATTTTTTTATATCTTCTTCATTATAAAGTTTCTTTTCTTCCATGAAATCACCTCATATCAACAATAATATCATTTTTAGAAAGATTAGTCAACTACTTGACAGGTTATTAAATATGTGCTAATTTAGTATCCAATACTAGATAAAGGAGAAAAGAATGAAAAAAGAGAGATATTTTGAAGCAACTGAATTTGAAAATATAAAGGAAATTATATATAATTCCGCAGAAAAATACGGAGAAAATACAGCTTTTATTTTAAAACATAAAAAAGACAAAGAAGTAGAATATGAAAATATATCATATAAAAGATTATTAAAAGAAATAAACTATTTAGGAACAAAATTATTTGATTTAGGATATCAAAACAAAAGGATAGCTATTGTAGGAAGAAACCGTTATGAATGGGTATTAACGCATTTAGCAAATTTATTAGGAGGAATGGTATCAATACCATTAGATAAAGAACTACAAGTGGACGAACTAGAAAGTTGCATAAAAAGAAGTAGAGCTGATATAGTAGTTTTTGATGAGAAATATATAGATAATATAGAAAAAATAAAAGAAAGAAATAACACATATGTACAAGAATATATTTGTATGAGCAAGCAAGATAATTACATTGATATAGAAACATTAAAAAAAGAGGGTAAAGAATTATTAGACAAAGGAAATCAGAATTATATAAATAAAGAAATAGACTCTTATAAAATGAATATATTATTATTCACATCTGGAACAACATCAAAATCAAAAGCAGTTATGTTATCACAAAACAATATAGCTTCAAATGTATATGCTATGCAATTAGTAGAAAATTTTTATGAAACAGATGTAAACTTAGCATTTTTACCATTTCATCATATCTTTGGTTCAACAGAAATGATTGTAATGTTAGCTTGTGGATTAGCAACTGCATTTCCAGATGGATTAAGATATGTTGCACAAAATTTAAAAGAATATAAAGTATCAGTTTTTGTAGGAGTGCCACTATTAATAGAAGCAATTTATAAAAAAATAGAACAAGGAATTGAAAAGCAAGGAAAAGCTAAATTGGTGAATTCAACAATAAAACTAAGTAATTTTTTATTAAAAGTATTCCATATAGACATTAGAAGAAAGCTATTTAAAACTATTTTAAATGAGCTAGGAGGCCACATGAGATTTATTATATCAGGAGGAGCGCCACTAGATAAAAAAGTAGCAAAGAGATTTAATGAATTAGGAATAGATTTAGTACAAGGATATGGTTTAACAGAAACATCTCCTGTTATAGCAGCAGAGAACTATAAAAAAGTAAAATATGGTTCTATAGGAGTTCCAATGGACAATGTAGATATAGAATTTGAAAATAAAGACGAAAATGGAATTGGAGAATTAAAAGTAAAAGGACCTAATGTAATGTTGGGGTATTATGAAAATCCAGAAGCAACAAAAGAAGTGTTGAAAAATGGATGGTTTTATACAGGAGATTTAGGATATATAGATAAACAAGGATATATATTTATAACAGGAAGAAAAAAAGACATGATAGTATTAAAAAATGGAAAAAAAGTTTTATTTGCCGGTACACCATGTCAAGTAGCAGGATTAAAATCCTTTTTGCAACAAGATTATGAACATCTTATTACAATAGGAATTTTATGCCATGGAGTACCATCATTAAAGATATGGAGAAAATATATTGAAGAGCAGAAGCAGAATTTTAAAAGTGAAATACAGGAAATATCATTTCGCAATAAACAAAATGGATGGAAAGCTTATTCGGTATACATGAAATTTTGTGATGGTTCTGTTTATAATTGTTTCTTTGCGGACGATTTATTTATGCAATTGTTTTTATCGAATATTTGCCTTAGACCATCTTGTTACAATTGTCATTTTAAGGATGTTTGGGATATGGCAGATATTGTACTGGGAGATTGTTGGGGAGTAGAAAATCATTCTCCTGAAATGGATGATGATAAAGGAACTTCGGTTGTATTTGTAAATTCAACCAAGGGAGAAACTTTATGGAAGCCGGCAAGTAGTAAAATGGCTTTAAAAGTAACTAACTTTAATGAGGTTTTCTCAGAAACATCTGAAGTAATAAAGTCTGCATGGAGGCATCCAAATAGGCGTAGGTTGTTTAAATTAATAGAAAATAGAGATTTGAAGCAATTAAAACTATTGATATCAGTATCTCCTATAAAAAGATTTTTATATAAACTGATAAAAATTGTATTTCGAGATAATAACGAATGTGGAAATGATAATATTTAAAATTCGAGTGTTATACAGATTGGTAGGGATAAAATAGAATTATTTGTGACAAAAACATACGTTTTAGTAAAAGATAGTTGTAATGTTATAGTCTTGTTTAAGATTATTATCTAGTATATATGTGTTGACTTATAATGTAGTATGTTAGTCTAAGATGGAAAATAAATAATAGTTAAAGTCTGAAGTTTAATAATGTTTCGAGAGAATGATAAAAAAATTAAAGATTCAAAAAATATAAAATAGAGGCGTAATTAAATGAATATATAATAAAAAATAATAGAATTCAACAAAAAATAATAAAAAAACACAGAAAAAAATCGGCTTAAAACTGAAATGTAATCCAGACAATGAGAAATGCAGAATAGACAATGCGATGACCGGGTTACATTTTCAAATGCGCAAATTCCATATTACTTCAGACTTTTTAGCGTTTGGTAACAATTGAAAGAGTTCCCATTTTTAGATAGATTGTGGTGTGTACTGAGGCGAGATCAAATAGATAATGAGGGGAGAAACAGAATGTGATTAAAATAGGTGTTTGTGATGTGAATGAGGATGAGACATGCCGTACAGTTTATCTACTGAAATCTCAAATCAAGTTTGATGATATTGATGAAAAAAATGTGACGATTGCTATGTATACATTCGAATCAGTAATATTAGATATTGAGGAACATAAATTTGATTGTGATATTTTTATAACGGAATTGTCTTTTCATAATGGTGATAACGGTGTGAAACTTGCGAAATGTATTAATGATGCTGCACCATCTTGTAATATTGTTTTCTATGCTAATAAAATCCCAAATGAATTGGATATATATGAATGCCGACATGTGAATTGCATGCTAAAGGGACGTCACGATGCCCGACTTGTCATGGTAACGAGTAGACTTATAAAACAGATAAACAGCGATGCCCGGAAGGCGTTTGTCAAAATTAGGTATGATAGAAATATTGTTATTTTAGATTGCTGTGAAATAATGTATATAAAGATAGAGAGTCGTGTGACAAAGTTCTACACTACAAAAAATATAGATAAGTCGGATGAAGTGTTTTATGAATATAGACCTCTCAGT
>OGMB01000458.1_pt1 | contig 22503 bp, 18 predicted proteins | sample 1573001 | NCBI WGS metagenome assembly OGMB01 (sample SAMEA2581921, study PRJEB24529) | metagenome | biome: Human gut stool | place: China | collected 2011
AAAATCCGTCAAATCCGTCATCTCCGTGGTGCTAAAGCACGTTGCGTGAGCGAAAGAATCCGTGCAATCGGTGCGATCCGTGAGCCTATAATATCAGAGTGGTTTCACTGTACAGCAATAATTCGCAAACAAAATAAGCGGGAGGAAAACGCCTGATATGGTTTTCCTCCCGCTTAATATAGGGGCTTGTAAGACTTACGTCATTACGTTGTGATTATTAGAACTCGTAGCGACGATCCTTCATATTAGAGTTGTGGAGCAACAGATAGTTGAATGTAGCCTGGTAAGCACGCTGGCCGTTCATCTGGGCTATCTGAGCCATTTCGGCCTGAGCGTTGAACTTGTCGGCAGTCTTGCTCTGGGCCGTAACCTTGAACACGTAAACTGCACCTGCACCCTGTACAAGGCCAGAGAACTTGTTTACGGCAGTCTTGGCAATGGCACCTGCGAGCTTGGGCTCGGGCACGTTTACACCATTTACGGTGGGGTAGCCGGCCATTGTCTGGTTGGTAAGTGTGGCAATCACGTTGCCTTTGAGCTTCTGCATGTCAGACACAGTCTTAACATTCTTGGCCATAGCCATAGCCTTTTCAGCCTTCTTTTGCTGCTTGACAACCTGTGTGAGGAAGTCCTTAACCTGCTTGTTGTCCCAAGGCAAGTAGCCCTTGTCGTTGGTGGCTGTAACGCAAGCTACAATAAGGTGGTCGCCGTTGCGGCCGCACTCGTAGAGCTTTGAAACCTCTCCGGCCTTGGCCTCGTCGAAAATCCAACGTGCGCAATCCTTTGCACCGCTGCCACCAATGCGTGAGGCAATGACGTTTTGAAGGGGTGAGTAGCCGGGCAGGTCGGTTATCATGTAGCCGCTCTTGGCAGCATTCTTTTCGATAGAGGCAACGTCCTTGTTCTGAGCCAAGAAACGGTTGAAGCGGCTAAGCTCGTCCTCGTAAGTCTTCTTTGAGAAGTTGAGGGGGCACTTAACGATTGCTACGTTGTACTTGGTAACCATCTTTTTGCGGTCGAGCACCTGTACAACGGCTGCGCCCTGGTCGTTAGAGATAACTTGTGCGCTGTGTGCACCAATCTTGTAGAGCTGACTCAGGTAAGAGGTGCTCTCTTCCTGCATGCCGAATGATTCGTACTGGTTAGAAGAAATCCAAACAGAGTCAGAGGGCTGACCATATTTTTTGGCCAATTCGGCAAATGAGGCACCAGCGTTCAGAGCTTTCAGTATAGAGTCGGCCTGTGCCTTACGCTCAGCGGGGTCGGCTTTGGTTGATGCTATCTGACGGTAGAGAATAGAGTCGGGTGCTTCTTCCTTGCCAATGAGTTTGATGGTGTTGATGGTGTTGTCCTGTGCATTGTAGTATGTGGGCTTAACGCTGCCAACTGCCATAGAGTCGAGGGCAGCAACCACATCGGGCATGCTTTGGAAGGCCTGCTTGCTGAGTGCAAGGTTAGAGTATTGTGCGGTAGAGTTTGACGAGCGTACGATGTTGGCCACGTCACCGCCATTTTGCAACTGCTGCTGGAAACCTTGTACCTTCTTGGTGAGTTCGGCACGGTCTGAGGCACTTGCCACTACATTGACATCGATCAACTTGATGTCGCGAGTCTCGACGGGTGAGTAGAAGTTGTCCTTGAACTCGTCATAGGCTTTCTTCAAATCGTCGTCTGAAACTTGAATGCCCTTGTCGTCGATAGCAGAATAGGGGAGTGCTGCAATTTCGACATTCTTTTGAATATTGCGCTCGTCAAAGTTCTCTTTAGCGGCAATGGGGTTAGAAACGAAGCCCATTGCAAAGAGCATGCTGAATTTGTTAGAGAGCAATTCGTCGCGGAGCTGCTTTTCGGTGTAATCCCAAAGCTTCTTAACCATTTGTATTTGCTCTACAGCTTCAGCGTTTTGTGCTTGTTGAGCCTGTGCAAGGGTCTTGTTGTAGTTCTTCATGAAGTCCTGCAGGCTCTGAAGGTCGAATCTGCCTGTCTGCTGGTTGCGGAAGAACATGGTCATCATTTGCAGGCTTTGTGCATCGCCTTGGCGCAGTGCTTCCTGCACTTCGCCATCGGTTACGAAGAGGCCGAGTTTGTCGCACTCGTGCTCTATCATGCTTTTTTGTACAAACTGCTGCCAAACCTGCTCGCGGATTTGTTCTGTTTGTTGGTCGTTGAGGGTGCCGTCCTGTCCCTGCATACGCATTTGCATTTTGGCTACTTCGCTTTGCTCATCCACCATTTGTTGGAAATCTTGAATGTTGAGCTTTTCGCCGTACACCTCGCCTACAATGTTTCTGTCCATGTTGGAGGTAGTTTCCAACGAGCGGAAGAATTCTTCGGCAATGAAGGCAAAGAGGGCCAGGCCCAATGCGCCTACAAGCAGTGCACCTTTGCTTCTGATTGATTGTAATGCTGCCATTTAAGTTGTTAGTTATTATATTGTTTTATTATTATTTGCAGTATACATAATTTCGGGCAAAGTTAGGTAAAAAAAAGCACTTACGGAGGGGTAAGTGCCTTTAATTTTGAGTTGTTTGCCTATAAGTGTGTGCAAGGTTTGTGTTAATATTGTGTATTAAGTATCTTGCAGTTGCTTAGTTATAGTTATTCGCGTCGTGTTTTGGGGTGGCTCACGGGTGCGTCGCGCTTGGGTTGTTGCGTGCTGTCGGCCTGTGTCTGGCCGCCGTTGTCGGAGGCGTTAGGTTGTGGCTGTTGTGGCCCTGCAACATCGCCCATTGGCATGAAGCCGCGCGATTGACGTATGTGGTATTGTGTGGGGTGCCCGTTCTGCATAGTGGCGCGGAACCATGTGCCTTCAATTTCCTGTTGTGGCTGTTTGAGTATGGTGTGCACGTTCGATGCCATTTCGCCCGTCTGCATGTTCCAATATAGCTCTTGGGTGCGCAGGTGGCTTTGTGATGTTTTGTCGTCGATTACAACGTTGCCGCGCAGTTTCCACACGTTTTGGTTATAAAGCCAGGCGCTGTCGGCGGCGAAGCGCAGGTCGACCTTGAACTTGTTATCGTAGCGCTCGAGGAAGAGTCCTTTGGGAAACTCCCAGCGCGGTGGCGTGGTTTTGTCGTAAATGCGCCATTCCTCGGTTATGATTTTGTAGCGCACCACGCCCGAGTCGGTAATGAGTTTCGACACGCCGTAGGTGGTCATTACCGGCAGTGAGTCGCGTCCTGTTACGGTGTTGCCCATAGGGGGCGCGTCGTTGGTGCACGACAGTGGCACGGCCAGCATGGTTAATAATGCTGCGACGTGCCACTTGTGCAATAATGTGATAAATGCTTTGTACATAGGTGTAGTGAGCCAGCGGGCGGTTAGTCAACCTTCCACTTCATGAACCAACGCTCGTTGAAGGTCAGTCCGATGCTGAAGCGAATGTAGTTTTCGGTAATCATGCCGGCCGTTTTGGGCTTGACGTGCTCGTATTGCACAGAGAAGTTTATGAGGCTGCGGCTGTTGTAGGCATTCATGATGGGCAGTGCCACGCCAAGGGCTGCCAAAAAGTCGTGCGGCCCATCGTTGCCGTTGATTTTGGCATACGATGTGGCGTATGACAAGCCGGCGCGGTAGCGCACGCGTTGGCGCCAGCGCATTCCCTCGGGGTTAGGTATGTACTCTGCACCTAAGCTAACTTTGTGCATGTCGGCAAAGAAGCCCTTTTGTGTGACATACGTTTGTGAATTGTCGGCGAGTGTCACCACGTCGGGGAATTTTACGTTGCTCCACTTTTGAAAGGTGTAGTCGGCTCCCACACGCAGGGAGTTGTTGTGTGCCCAAGTCAAACCCACGCCGAATGTGTGGGGCAACTGAAATGCGTTGCGGCAGTTGAGTGTGTCGCCGCTGATAACTGTGCCTGATTGTATGCGCTGGTTGTAGAACGCGGCGCTGCGGTTGACATCGTGTCCTAAGCCATAGGTCACACCCAGTGTGAGTTTATTCTTGCTATTGATGCGCTGCTCGTATTGCAAACCAAAATCAACCTTGTAGGTGCGAATGTCGGCCGAGTAGGTCTGGCGTGTGCTTGGCGTCGAGCTGTTGGTGGTGCCCGACACGTTCATTACCGATTTGTGCTCTATGTCGCCCCACAAGTATCCCAGGTTGACACCCACGGAAAGTGGTTTAATTGGTGCCCAACCGATGCCGGCATATACCTCGTGCAAGCCACCATCGCCCGAAAAGGTGTTGGTCTGTTCAATTTGTGAATAGCCGTCCTGTGAAAGACTTGACTTGGTGCTTGTTATTTCGTAGCCAATGGTGCTGAATGGCACAAGGCCGATGGACATGCCCAGACGTGGCGCCATGCGGAACCCGGTTGTGATGTAATCAACAGAGGTGTTTTTGGCATTGGTCTTTGTGCCGTTTTGTGAGAAATTGCCGTTTTGTAATGACACCCCCACGTCGAAAAGGAATGACAGCGAGTCGATAGCAGCATACGAGGCAGGGTTCTTGGTGTTGAGTTCGGTGCCGTTGCGCATACCATATGCGGTTCCGGCCATACCCTTGTTGAAGGCATTGCCTCCGTCGCCCAACAAGCCGAAGCCATAACGCGAGTAGGGTGAGTTGCTGCCATTGGTTTGTGCCAATGCGCCGAGCGGCATCACCGCCAGGGCTGCGGCAGCCAGGTATTTGTGGAGTGTTGTCATCTTTGTTGATATTGTAAAATACAATTCAGCCCTATTTCGACCAGGGCGTCATTGCGTTCGACTTCAGTTTCTTGTGCAAAGCGATAGCCGTTGCCTCCTGTCAGAAAAATGCGTGCATCGGGTTTGCGGCGCATCATGGTGCGTATGTATCCCGTTATTTCGTAATCCATGCCTTGCAGCACCCCGGCGCGTATGGCATTGATGGTGTTGCTGCCAATGCGTTCTATTTCGCCGTCGGCATTGACAAGTGGCAGACGCGCTGTTTGCTCGTGCAGTGCACGAAGACGCATGCCCAATCCGGGTGAGATGTTCCCGCCCAGATAGTGGCCTTCGGCGCTGACATAGTCGTATGTAATGCAGGTGCCGGCATCGACAATCAACAGGTCGTGCCCTTTGCAGCAGTATGCCGCTCCCACTGCAGCAGCCAGCCTGTCGGCACCGAGTGTTTCGGGCGAGGCGTAGTCGCACACAAGTGGGGTGGGGGTGCAGCCCGTAACTTGTACCGTGAAAGGCACCAGTTGGCGTATGGCGTCGGCCACTTCGGGCCTGGGGCGTCCCACCGACGAAAAGGCGCAGGCATCTATTTTATATTCGTCTGCTATCATGGCAATGTTGTTGGCCAGGTCGTCGCCCAGCCGTTTGCGCATCACCATATTGTCGCCATCGAACACGGCGGCTTTGGCAGAGGAATTGCCAATGTCTACTATTAAATTCATATATTGTTTTGTAATCAAGGGGCAAAGTTAGTGCAAGGCGAGCGCAATACAAAACGAAAGTCTTAAAACTTTCGTTTTTATTGCCGAGCCGCCGCCTAACTTGCACAAAGTGAAAGTGTGCAAGTTGCAACATATTCGGGGCAAAGTTAATGCAAAGCAAATTGTTGCTGTCCGGTAAAACACAAAATAACATTATTGCTGTCAGGTAAAACATAAACACAAGAACGTACTTAAGCAGCAAACGCTACCTCTAATGGGGGCGACGCGTCCCGCGTCGGGGCATTTTTCAGCAGCCCCGTCTTGTGTGGAAAATTATGGCAAGGGCTCACAGATAGAAGTGTAATTAGTGCTGTCTGTGAGCCTTTGTCTTTATGCCCGACGCGGGACGCGTCGCCCCCATTAGAGGTAGCGTTTGCTGCTTGAGACGCTTTACCCGTACTGCAATAAAAGCAAATGCAGCGCAAAGCAAAAAACATTGTTTCGCTTTGCGCTGCATACATATATAGCATGTCAATTACTGAAAGTAGACCCTCTTGACGCGGTTGCTCACAGAGGTAAGCACCTCGTAGGGTATGGTGTCAAGTTTGTCAGACAGTACGGTTACAGGCAGGTTGTCGCCAAAGATTTCAACCGTATCACCCTCCTTGCAGTCAATGCCCGTCACGTCGATCATGCACACGTCCATGCAGATGTTGCCAATGTACGGAGCTTTCTGTCCGTTAACCAGACAGTAGCCGTTACGGTTGCCAAGGTGACGGTTCAAACCATCGGCATAGCCAATGGGTATGGCGGCAATGCGCGAATCGCGTTCGACAAATGAACGGCGCGAATAGCCGATGCTGTCGCCCTTGGGCACATTACGTATTTGCAAGATGGTGGTGCGCAGTGAGGTGACGTTGTGCAGGCGGCGGTTGTCAATGGGGTCGATGCCATAAAGGCCGAGGCCGAGGCGTACCATGTCGAGGTGGCGCTCGGGAAAGCGCTCGATGCCGGCACTGTTGCAAATGTGGCGCAATATTTTGTTGGGGAAGGCGCGTTGCAACTGTTGCGAAGCCTCGTCAAAAAGTTGGAACTGACGTGCCGAGAACTCGTCAAAGTCGGGAGAGTCAGAACCTACGAAATGAGAGAATACTGAGCGGGGCACAATGGCCGACTGGCGTTTGAGACGCTCAATGATTTGTGGCACGTCCTTGAGCGGGTTGAAGCCAAGACGGTGCATGCCGGTGTCAAGCTTGATGTGTACGGGGAAACCCTGTATGCCTTGCTTCTCGGCTGCGTGTACCAGGGCGTCGAGCAGTTTGAAACTGTATACTTCGGGCTCAAGGTCGTATTGGAAAAGCGTGTTGAATGCCGTCATTTCAGGATTCATCACAATAATGCCTGTTGTGATGCCGGCGCGTCGCAAGTCGGCTCCTTCGTCGGCCACGGCTACGGCAAGGTAGTCTACGCCGCGGTCTTGCAGCGTTTTGGCTATTTCAACCGAACCAGCTCCGTATGCCGAGGCTTTGACCATGCAGGTGATTTTTGTCTCGGGTTTCATGAACGAGCGGTAGAAGTTGAGGTTCTCGGCTATGGCTTCGAGATTGACCTCGAGTGTGGTTTCGTGCACACGCAATGACAATGCTGCCGTAATTTGCTCAAAGCCAAATTTGCGTGAGCCCTTTATCAGCACCATTTCATTGCTCATGGTGTCGAGCAGTCCGCTTTCGGTTAAAGCGTCACTTGTGGGAAAGAACACCTTTTTGACATTAAACAGAGCGTGTGCAGCAGATATTTCGGGGCCAACGCCTATCAAGCGGTCTATGCCGCGGCGCGCTATCATGTCGGCCACCTGGGTGTAGAGTTCGGTGGTGGGCAGTCCGGTTTGCAGAATGTCAGACAAGATGAGCGTTTTAGGCTTGTTGCCTTGTTCCGGACGGCGGTTCATGAAGTCGAGTGCAATGTCGAGCGAGGTGACGTCGGAGTTGTAAGTGTCGTTGATGAGGGTGCAGCCTCTCACGCCTTGCATCACTTCGAGACGCATGGCCACGGGTTCGAGTTGCGCCATGCGCTGTGCTATGTCGGCGGGCTGCAGGTGCAGGTAAAGGCATACGGCAAGGCAGTGAATGCTGTCTTGCACAGAGGCATCGTCGGTAAAGGGAATGCTCATGCTGTTTTCAACACCCAAAAACCGGTAAACGATATCCGTGTGGTCGGCCTTCTTGGTGATGCTGCGTATGTAGAGCGTGGCATCGGTATTGCTGGTAGACCATGCGATGGTGTCGCCTGTGTAGAGTGACACCGCCATGCACTCGCTGATGACGGCATCGTCGGCGCAGTAAACAATCACATCAGCGTCTTTGAAGAGCGAGATCTTTTCAAGGCACTTCTCTTGTATAGTGGCAAAGTTCTCTTGATGGGCAGGCCCGATGTTGGTCATTACACCAATGGTGGGTTGTATGATGGCCTTGAGTGCTGCCATCTCGCCGGGCTGTGATATGCCGGCTTCAAATACTCCGACCTGTGTGTGCTCGTTGAGCAGCCATACGCTGAGTGGTACGCCCACTTGCGAGTTGTAAGAGCGTGGTGAGCGTGTGACATGCATGGAGGGTGACAATAATTGGTAGAGCCACTCTTTGACCACAGTTTTGCCATTAGAGCCGGTCACGCCAATTATGGGCAGGTCGTATTCCTCGCGGTGGCGTTCGGCCAGGCGCTGCAAAGCCTTGAGCGGGCTTACTACCAACAGAAAGTTGGCATCGGGGTAGTCCGTTTCATAATTGGCTGGCACATTGCCTACAACAAAGTTGCGTACGCCGCGGCGGTATAATTCGGGTATGTAGTGGTGTCCGTCGCCTAATTTTGTACGAATGGCAAAGAACAACGTGGTCTCTGCAAAGGCCAATGAGCGGCTGTCGGTCAGCAGCCAGTCAATGCACGCTTCGGCTGAGCCAAAGCGGCGTGCGCCAATCAAGGCGGTAATATTATCGATGGTGTAATGCATATATCTTAATCAATAAGTGCAGTATGGTTGCATTTTGGGGAAAGATGCTGAATAGATGTTTTCAGACCGTTGTAGGCAATATGTGTGCAGCGGGTGTGTTGCAGCACATGGCTTGAATGATGTGACTGAAGTCGGTTTGTAGCAATATAAACATTTATGGCAGAGGCACCTTTACCACATCAACTACGTGGCTGCCTGCGCCAATAAGGTCGGGACGTTCTGAAATGCGCTTTTGATAGGCTATGAAGTGGGCAAAAGTTTCTTCGCTCATGCGGTTGAGGCGGGTGCGCATATAGTCTGCTGCGCCATCGGGCGAGAATATGGTCACACGTTGCAATCCGGCTTTTTGGTTGAGGCGGTCAATGTCCTCAATTCGTACATAGTCGTACAATTCGTCGGCTTGTGCTTGTATGTGGTAGTTGTTATCAACCACGCCTTTGGCCATGAGCCCGCCAATTCTTTCCTCGTCAAAGCAGTATGACAGAATGCTGTATTCGTTCATCAGATAAGCCACAAAAATCAGTCCGCCAGGCTTTGTCACGCGTTTGGCTTCGTTAAGAGCCCGCAGTTTCTCTTCATCGCCAATGAGGTGATATAGCGGGCCGAGCAGCAATGTGACGTCTGCCGATGCTGTTGGTATGAACGGCATGTGCCTTGCATCGCCCCGTACGACATCGGCCGTTGGTTCGCGTTTCAGAAACACGTCGATGTTGCGTTGTACGAGTTCGACGGCTTTGACGCGATAGCCTTCGGCCATCAGTGCCGATGTGTAGCGGCCTGTGCCGGCTCCTATGTCGAGCAACGATGTGTCGGGGTGCAGAAAGCGGTGCAGGTGGTGCATGGTGGTGGCAAATTCAACCATGCCGTGTCTGCGTTGCAAACGCAGGTCCTCGGGGTGCTTGTTATAGTGTCTCTCTATGTTTGAGAATGCCATAATCGGGTGTTGTTATGTGTGTGGAGGCCTTATGAAGCAGCCGCGTGGTGTCAGCCTGCCGCCTTTTGGGCAATGTTTGTGTATTGCAAAGTTAGCAGTTGCCCATATTATACACAAGTATCGCGGTGCAAACTTTGCAAAACGGGGGCATAATTGTTGGACAAACAACCTCTACATACAAAAGGAACAGCTAACATTATCGGGGACGAAGAAGGATAACCGTCCTTCTATGCTCCGATAATGATAGCCACGCTTTCGACCTGTGCGCAATTTGAACGTGACAATATCTCATTCCGATTGCAGTCAGAAAGGAACCACCCATAAGAGATGTGGCAAAATTAAGTAATGGTGAAAGAATAAGTTGAGCAATTTTGACCTGTATTTTTGTTGGTTCTGGAATTTGTGAGGGAGCATAGCGGGTTATGCTCCCTCACAAATTTTCAAAAATACAATTGTAGGATTTATTATTAGTTGATTATCAGTATTATACGCTCTAAACGGTAGAAAAGTGACAATATGAATTCGACACAGATACGAAAAGGTGAAGATTTAACGTATTTAACTTTCAGCTACATCAAAATTACATAGATATGGATTGGATGTGGGCGTTTGAACCGACCCCGTAATATGATAAAACGGATACAAAGAATACCATGTAAGGGAGTGAATGATCTGTAGCCATTCCACATGTTATTACCTCCATAATGGTTCCGTTTCCCATCCCTGTGGAAAGCCGAGAGCTTTTAAGTCAATTTCGGGAAAACGAATGAACAACCATGTTAGTTTAGACTGCATATCATTATTGGGGGATATAACATTAAGAAAGTACTTGATGATGCAAATATCAAAGTAAGCACGCATGGAATCTGTTGGTAGCGTTATCCATTCTCCTGCAGGACTATTGGGGATTGCTGGTTGAATAGCATTCTGTTTGTTCCATACTCTTGAATGATGACCACAGGCATTTCGAGTAACAGCGATAACTGTGAGCCATGACTCAAACACATTGATAGGTAAACCAAAACGTTTTGCTATGCGTTTGCGTATGCGATTTTGTTTAATGTTGCGATAAATGGCATTGACGTTTCCAATAGTAAGCAACTCTCCTAAAATCCACGATGGTGGGTAAGACTCTGAGTAGGTTCGTTTGAAATAGAGAATGAACTCCTCCTTAGATTTGCTGTATTCCTTGGATATAGCTCGCATTGTTTCATTAAACTTTGAACTATCCAAGAAGTAAGAAGAGTCAGTAAGCCAGAAAGGATTGCCTGTCATATCTGCTGTTATTTGCATCACCGCACGTCTGATAGCAATTTCAATCTTTTCTATTTCATTGAACATGAGCAGTCTCAGTTTCTTGTCAAAGCGATAAAGCATCATCACCTTTTCGAATGTTGAACCTTCCTTATACAAATGTGCTGTTTTGGGCATCTTCAACAAAGGATACATATAAGCAGACAATCTGTAATAACCAATATTGTCAAGGTACTGTATGACTTTGTTTCTATCGCAAATCTGTAAACCTCGTGATTCAAGCAGATTAACAAGGTTTTCTGAAGATTCAAACCGTTTTGTAAAGGGGATAAGATTCGCCATATTCAAATGCGTATAAACAAAAAACGCCTCGCACGATTTGAGCATTGTTAAGAGGCTTGGCGAGGACTGACGCTGCAAAAATACGAATAATCATTGATAATACAAACTTTTTTGCGAGAAAAATTACGCAAAAGTGGAATTCTTGGACATATTTATATTTAATAATGTTAAATCGTGACTTGAAATCATACTTTACCAGTCAAATAAAGTGGTTTCCAAGATAAAAGTGTTACATTTGTAATGTCTATACCCATACCGGAAGCCCCGATGGGCAGAGGTTGGGCAGACATACATATGGTAAAAGGCGTTTTTGTACGCTTTGGTTTTGACGATCGATGAACTTCGCAAATTCAACTGTAAGTCAAAAACAAAGCAATGCAGAACGCCTCATGAGGTGTATTATATACAGCCCTCATTGGCTTCGGACAATTCTATTGTTTGTTGTCAAGAGTGCTTTCTATATACTTACACTGGCGTGGGGCTTTCGGCGTTGCTCGTTTCGACTTACAGGGCAATGCGAAGGCCTATCGATCGTGGAACGAGTGACAGAATGGCTCTACGCTTTTTTTCTTATGTATCAGCTGCAACGATAATCCATAAGCCGTAGTAGCCAGCTTTAAATGTTGTTAAAGATGGTACTGTCACCTCATTCACATTGTAACATAGGACATTCAGAAAGGACCCAATCTGAAGATTCTTTAACCGATGAAAAAAGAAGTTTGGCTTTATTTGTCAGACAAGTGATGAGTGCGTGTTTAAAAGGCTATGAGTATAAGGTTAGAGTGATTTCTGCTGATGAGCAAGAAGCTATAGAGTTGAACGAAAGTATTAATGCTTTAAAACCATACCAACTATATGCGCTGATAGAAGCAAAAAATGTGCTCGAACAGGTTGCAAAAGTCGAGAATTTCACAAACAAGAGAGTTTTCGTAGTCAATCAAAATTTGATTTGCTTAGCTGAAGGAGAAAACATTGGTGCAGTAAATTCCGAAGGAACAAGCAACCAAATATCCAAGCATTTAGATATTGACGAATCCAATAAAAGAGTTGCTTTCCGTAAGTCGAAAACAGTATTGCCATTATGGTTGGATAAATACTTGTTTGAAGAACTGGGCGCCCAATATGCTCCTGAGCATACAAGATATGAATATAATCTTGACTTGAACGAAAATGAGTTAAAGGTTTACTTGGGTACATATTTTCCACGCAGCTATGCAGAGATTTTCTGCATCTTTGACAATATATTTCAAAACAAATATATTTATCAAGCCTACAAAAACAAGAGAGATATTAATATTTTTGATTTTTGTTGTGGAACAGGCGGGGAACTCATAGGATTGCTGTCTGCTCTTGATAAATATTTCCATGATGGGAAAAATATAAACGTTATTGTTTGTGATGGAAATGAAAAGGCATTGGACTATCTACATAAAATAATAGATAAAGCAGCCAGTCTATCCAGACATAAATACAGATTCGTATCTATTCACAAAGAAATTAAAAATTTTGATGATGTTGATAAATTAGATTTTCCGTCATGTTCTTTTGACATTGAATTGTGTGACAAGGTTTGCTGTGAATTTATATCGCATGGAGTTAATAAAAAAAGCTATGAATACTTGGCAAGTTTCTTGAGTAAAAAACTTTCTAAAGATGGACTTTTGGTGATGTTGGATGTAACTACCAAATGCGAAGGGACAATGATGTTTTACCCTCAAATGATGAATTTGCAAATCAATAAATTCGTGAGGGAATCAAGCGAAATCGAGACATTGTTACCATTGTCATGCGCTACATACAAGGATTGCAGAATTCCTTGTTTTACCCAACAAACGTTTCGGGTAACCCATATGCAGAAGAAAGACGATGAAAGCAGAGTCTCTTATCGAATGTTATGCCACAAAGGGTTTAAGGAATATTTGATGTCGAATAATTTCACTAAGAGCAAAACTCATATAATAAATCCAATAAGGTACCAACAGAATGTTGAAGGTGCGTATTGCAATAACAGCAAAGGAAATAAAGATTTTATAGATTCGTTTAACATAAACATTTAAACATGGCTAAAAGAAATTTTTATGTAAAAGACTCTGAACTTGATGATTACCAAGTAAAAGTCATAAATAAGAAGACGGACAATTCCTATATAGTGAAAGGCTGTGCAGGAAGTGGAAAATCTATACTTGCACTTTGGAAAGCGAAACAGATACAGGACGAACATAAAGGGACTTTTCTGTATGTTGTTTATACAAAGTCATTGAGACAATACATGAACGATGGCATCATGCAAGTAGGGCTTCCAGCAAGAAATGTCGTTAATTATGATGCTTGCTTTAGTTGGGGAAGAGACCAATTTGGCTCATTTGTTCGTGGTGGTTGGAAAATGGGAAACTATGATTACATAATATTAGATGAAGCTCAAGATTTTTCTCGTGAGGATATTGATATTCTAAAATCTAAAGTAAACAAAGCTTTCCTTATTTATGGTGATACCGCTCAACAGCTTTATAAATTTCTTAAAGGGAAGGTGACTGTTTCAATGGAAGACATTCAGTACTTCACCAAATATCCAATAGAACAATTGGTATTTAATCATCGTCTTCCAAAGAAGATAGCACGTCTTGCCCAATATCTCAATTCTGAGAATGACGAACTTGAAGAGCGTTGTACGGAAGAAGGTACGGAAAAGCCTAAAATTCTTCAATATCAAACAATAGAAGCACAATATGATGCTATCATATCTTTGATACAGAACAGAAACATGGAAGATGTAGGTATATTATTCCGCCAAAACGAAGAAGTTAAAAGAGCATATAATTATTTTAAGAATCACGGCATGAATGTTGAAGCCAAATATGATAAATTCATGGACCTGGATTTCAATTCAGACAATCCGAAATTAATGACTTATCATAGTTCTAAAGGATTACAGTTTGAACATGTGTTCTTACCAGAGTGTACTGTGGAAGGAGAAGAAGATAGGAATCCTCTATATGTAGCAATCACACGTTCATATAGAGCTTTGTATATCATGCATTCTGGCAACTTGTCGAGTTTGTTTGATGCTGTGCCAAAAGATGTGTATGACACAACGCTGTCAAGTGGTACAAAATTGCAACTTTAAAAGAAACACTTATGAAACTTTTCATCCCAACATGTACGTTGAATTTCAATAATATCTTCAGCACAGAATCCATATCTCCTAAAGCACACTATGCAACCAGAGGCTTTGGAAATAGAAGATATTATTCTGTTGAGGCAAATAGCCTTGATTTGGCTGTTACTTTGTACTCAAAATACCCAGTATTTCAAGTTGACGATGCCGACTTGGAAAACTATCCTATGGTTATAGAAATAGATACCGATGATTATGAGCCGAATAATTTTAACCTTTCTGGCTCTAATAATGGAATCGAAACTTATACTTGCGCAAGCACGATTTATCTAAATCCATTCCATTGCTTCATCTATTTCGATAGTTATGAGGCACGACAAGGAGTTTTGACAAAAGCAGAGCAAAGCCTTGAGAACAAGTTTTCCAAACTTTATTCTCCTAATCTCAAAATATGGAGACATGAAGTGAAAGGAACTTGGAGTAAGGTTCGGGATTTGTTCGCGAAAACAGAGCAAACAGAGTTTTTGTGGAATGCAACTTATGCACCAACTAAAGCAATTACTTGTTCTGACAAGAGAGACGATGCATACATTGATCGACTTAAGGGATTTTTGTATTGTTATTTGATTGGTGCTAATTTATCAGTTAGCAAAGAAATTGGTGAACTTAAAGCTATTGCAAAAGTTTTAAGAAACACTTTGTCTGCCGTTATCAATTCTCCAGAACATCGTCCTACAGAGAAACAAGATGACATTTTGGTAGAAAACATCAAGCGTTTTAATGCTATTTTTAAAGAGAAAGACGAAACGGCAAAACAGAATAAAGAGAAAATCGTATATTTTTTGAAGCAGAACCCTTTGGGTATTAGTATTGAAGAATCAGTACGCTTTTTGGAGTATTGCAACGTCTATAATGATTTTTGTAATAAGTTACATCTGTCTCCCATCTATGATGCAAATGATTTATGGACAAGTGTAGAACATGTAACGCAAGATGCTTATACAATGGCTCTCGACAAACTTAACAGAGCAGTTTTGCAAGTAGAGGCAAGCGAACTTTCTAAGAAAGAAAAGAAGCATTTGGCAAACTTGATTCAAGTTGACGCAAACAAGCACATTCATATAGTTGACCCTTCTTTTACGCACGAGTTTTACGAAAAACTTGTGCAGTCTTTATTATACTTGGAATACAAGAAAATTATGAAAGAAAATGGCGTGGAAGAACCACTTGCCATTGCATTTAATGGTGGAAACATCTTACAGCAAATCATGGGTGAGAACTGGAAAAACTCTCCTATCCGTGTTTATGTCAATTCTTTATTGAGTCATTTCCAAGACAACACAGGTTTTGATTTGTTTTCTATAGAAAATGATGTTCCGATTTCCTTTGCTGCATTTTGCCAAAAAGGTGATAATATAGACCGACTAAAAGATTATTTGGTTCAGAATGGTATTGGCAACTATAAGCTTGCCTTTGGACTATATGGAGCAACACGAGGTTTTGCCTCTTTGCCCAAGACATTTACCTCTGCACTAATAAATGGTGTAAAAGACTATTATAAAGAAGTTTGGCTCACTATATATGAGTACCTGTTTGACATTAAAATAAACAATGCGATTTTCCAAGAATCGTCAACAACTTTGCGTCAAAGTTCTATTGGTTCTAAGGTTATTCAGAATATCGTAGAAGTAGAGACTGCAACATCTAAACAAGCAAAGATTATAAGTGCTGTGGAAGAAACAGCACGATTGGAGGATGCTGTTCAAAGTCCAAGGGCGTTTATGTTCATTGCTGATGATATTCTCGGAAAGCGAAGCAATGCTTATAAAGCATTGAAAGAAGCAAACTTTGAGAATGATTCAAACCTTTATCATCCTACAGAGTTTAGAAGTAAGATAATGGCTATAGTTGGACCTAAACTCCCGAAAGGAAAAGGTGGTCAAGAAACTATTGCAAAAATAGACAGAATCATCGAGTTGGAAGCAAAGAGACAAGATCCTAAAGCGTTTCTCTATATACTAAATAACTTTTTGAAGCCAAGTGATGCTGCTTACAAGAAAATAGAGAAACTCTTAAGTATAGGTTCTCATCAAGAAAAAATCGACAAAGTTGTCAAAATGACATCTGATGAAAAAGGATATGGTCTCCCTAATCTGAAATGTTTTGAAAGGCTTCATGCTAATGTGGTAAGACGATTAGGACAAAATTGGGAATATACAGGAAAAATTTATCCGAATGACATAAAAGAGCACATCCGTTACTTCATCAATTTATGCAATAAAGAGGGACGTGGTGAATCAGCAAAACCAACATCTTTAAAAGACGTGTTTGTAGGTAGTCTTAGCAAAGATGTAGAAATGGAACTCAAAGAATACTATAATGCTCGATAAAATAAATATCATTACAGATATAGGAGACAACGTTGAAGCAACTGCTCCTATAATAATTTCGGCAAGTCGCTCTACTGATATACCTGCCTTTTATGCCAAGTGGTTTTTCAACCGCTTGGCAAAAGGGTATTGTGTTTGGTACAACCCTTTCAACAAGAAGCCTATGTATATTTCTTTCAAAAATGTAAAGGCCATTGTGTTTTGGACGAAAAATCCCAAGCCAATCCTACCATATCTGAAAGAGTTGGATGAGCGTGGCATTCATTATTACTTCCAAGTAACATTAAATGATTATGTGAAAGAAGGATTCGAACCTAATGTTCCATCTGTAGAACAACGAGTCGAAACGTTCAAACAGCTATCCGAGATGATAGGAAAAGAAAAGGTCATTTGGCGTTTTGACCCTCTCATCCTAACTCCAGAAATAACTCCAAGAGTCCTCTTGTCTAGAATATGGAAGGTTGGCAATATGCTAAATGGATATACCGACAAACTTGTTTTTAGCTTCGTCGATGTGTTGGCATATCGTAAAGTGCAAAATAATCTGATAAAGGAAACCAAATGCTTTACAAAAGAGAATGTTGGCTTATCAGAAATGAGTCAACAACAACGAACGGAAATAGTTGAGGGATTGGTTAAACTGCGTGACATTTGGAAAGAACAAGGGTGGAATCTTTCTCTTGCAACTTGTGCCGAAAACATAGATTTGGATCAATATGGCATAGAGCATAATCGTTGCATTGACGGTGAGTTAATGAAGGAGCTATTTGCAGATGATGAAGACTTTGTCTACTATCTAAATACTGGTTATCTGCCAGAAAGAGATATGTTTGGACAATTATCTAAGCCACACAAAATCAAAGATGCCAAAGGTATGAAAGACAAAGGGCAAAGAAAGGTATGTGGCTGCATGATTAGCAAAGATATCGGTATGTATAATACTTGCAAGCATTTTTGTGTGTATTGTTATGCCAATACAAGCAAAAAATATGTATTAGAAAACAGCAAATTGCATTCTGATAAAAGTGAAAGTCTATTATAACTATCGTTATGAAAGTATGAAGATTTGAAACCAATGGAAATAGATGCATCTACATTTAATTGATTAAAGAGTACAAGAACTTGCTTTGTCTAATTTCAAACAAAGCAGGTTCTTATACTCATTATTTTAACTTATAGTGAGAAGCCTCTTGGCTTTTTTCTTAGAATCGCACCCAATCCCACCTTTTGTGTTCCGTCCCAATTCGTAAGTTGGTCAGCGCACCCATTGGAGCCACCGAGTGAAACGTATGTGTCTGCACTACATGACATATGGTCAACAAAAGCGAGAAAGTTGTCAATGGCGTTGTCTGTGAATTGAACTTCATTCGTGGCGAATAGTTTTGTCCAACTGGTGACACATTCTTGCTTGAAGTCTGTAAAACCTTTCCACGACATACCAGATAAGAAACTTTTTGCTGCCGATTCTATACTGGCTTTAGAGTCCAATCCAATATTATGCTTTACAGCAGATGCCATAATGCCATAGTATATGGAAGCCGATTCTTTCTCGTTGAAGTTGACTCTGTCTGTTTTTGCAAAGGATGATAAAGCTTCATGCCCCTCATGGATGAACTTGTCAAGCACTCCTATGTATCTATTTTGCCGAGCCATGCTTTCATGTTTAGCTTCGGCTTCTTGCCGAGCCTTTTCTTTTGCTTCTCTTTCCTTGCGTACTTCCACTCGTCTCCATGCGTCTGTCAATTCTGGCTCCTGCCAAATGGCATCCCAACGAGCCTTCAAATCATTGTACATTTCCAAAAGTGTCGTATTATAACTTTTGGCACTGGCGAGTTCTTCCTTCGCATAGACAAGTTGAGTAGTCACTCGCTCCACAGCCTTCTCGTCAAGTTGAGAGATGCGTTGTTTGACTTTGTTGTTTTCTGTCTTTAGCGCATCATTCTCGGCACGAAGCGACTTGTTCTCCTCTATCTGCTTATTAAGATTCTGCATATAGTAAGTGTATGTCTTGTTGACAGACTTGCGTACATCTTCATTCTGCTTGTCACGTTCTGCATTGATGGCTGCTACAAGAGCCTTGATTGCAGCGTAGATATTAGCCACACGCTCTTCACGCCACGCCTTTTGTCCGATAATAGTAGGAATCGGGATGGCAAGTTCTTTCTTTACGGCATTCATCGCTTCTTGAACTGGAGCCTTGATGTTGAGTAAAGGAATGGTCAGCTCCTTCTTGTCAATCAGGGCAAGTACAGCATACTTTTCCACTTTGTCAAGAGCGACTTTCGCCTGACGTTCAGCTTCAAGCACCACCTTGTTCTTATGCTTGCGTCCTTGTTTCTCTTCCTCTGAAAGTTCATCATAGGAGAAACCTCTTGGCCAAGCCATACTTATGACCTACCTTGTTGTAATAGTCGGTATGAAGTTGTGATAAATCACCCAAACAACGGCCTCAGCACCGAGGGCAAGTCATATTCGGCACGTGCCACGTCGAGTGCCACATACCCCATGGTGCGACGCAAATTCACCTCGATGCACGGGTGCAACATGATGCCTTTGTCCGTCTTTACCAACATCATGTCCACACCCAACGGACCCTCGTAGCGGGCGGCTATATGTTGTGACAACACCGCGCTGCAGATTTCTTTCAAAATGTCCAAACCATCAAACTGCCGGGCGAGCACCCGTTCGAGCGCAGCTTGTGGAGCAAGGGTGTTGCCCGTATAGCCCCCCGTCTCGGTGGTGTCGAACAACGAAAGACCGGCATAGTGCACACTGCCGTTGTGGACGGCGTCAAACTCGAGCGCAAAGTTCAACACACCACTATAGTGTGGCTCCACCTCAATGCCACCCTGTTCGCGCAGCAAACGCTTGACGCGCCCCGAAGTAGAGGCCGACATCGGACCATCTATCACAAACACCCCACGGCCACTGCACGACCACAAACTCTTGGCCACCACCTTGCCCGTGGCATGCTCTGCCGCCGCACACTGGTCCGTCAACAGTTCAAAGTCGTCCATACATTCTGCCACATACGAGCCGCCCACAGTGGGCAATCCCCTTTCGCTCAATGCCTTGCGCAACAAGGGCAGCACTGCGGTGGTGGTGCGCCGGCTGCTGAGGGCGCGGTAAGCATCAAGTTCTATCTCGGTGGGCAGCAAACTGTCGGGAGCACCAGCCTTACGCAACTGCTGGCAGACCAGTCGGTCCCAGCCCCAAGGCTCTATGCGGTCTATACTCTGCCAAAAGGTGGTATTCATATCACCATGACGCACAAAGCGCACCTTGTCACGCCACAACGGCGGCACATCGGCTGGCAAAGCCGCCTCGTCGGGCAACCAAATGGCATCGTCCGCAGCGGCCCACACTGCAGGCAACGTACCCCATTCTGCTGCCAGTTTGCGGGCTATGCCCGAGGGGTAATAGTGAGGCGAATTTGCCGCCAATGCCTCATCGTGCGATGGATTGAATATGTGTAATGCCGACATTCTTACTTATTTAATATTATCAGTGGTTCTACCGTAATTTAATGTCAGGAGAACATAATGAGTTAAAAAAACGCTATATGATGATTGGTTATGCAGATGTTGACGACACCCATACAAGTTTCGAGGAAACGACATCTGTTTTATCCGAAAATATAAGGCAGTTAATTGTTGCGATGGGCACAGATGAAAAGTTTGCACTTCCATCATACAATCAACAAAAAACTGCGCCCCCGCACTACCGTTACATAGTGCTGGGGCGCAGTCTGCGTATGTTACTTAGTTTGATTGATACATTACATCATGCCGCCCATGCCAGGGTTAGCCATCGGCATTTCGGGCTTGTCCTCCTTCTTGTCGCAGATAACGCACTCAGTAGTGAGGAACATGCCTGCAACCGAAGCAGCATTTTCAAGAGCCACACGAGTTACCTTGGCGGGGTCTACCACACCAGCTGCACGCAAGTCGCCAAACTCCTCGGTCTTTGCGTTGTAGCCATAGTAACCTTCGCCTTCGCGCACCTTGTTCACGATAACAGCACCCTCGATGCCAGCGTTGCGGCAAATCTGACGGAGCGGTTCCTCAATGGCACGACGAATGATGTTGATACCAGTAGTTTCGTCGGCATTGTCACCCTTCATGCCTTCGAGGCACTTCTGGGCACGAATGTAAGCCACACCGCCACCGGTTACGATACCTTCCTCAACGGCTGCGCGGGTTGCACAAAGTGCATCATCGCAACGGTCTTTCTTTTCCTTCTGCTCAGTTTCGCTGGCAGCACCAACCTCAAGCACACATACACCGCCTGAGAGTTTGGCCAAACGTTCCTGGAGTTTTTCCTTGTCGTATGAAGAGGTTGAGTTGGCAATCTCGTTCTTGATTTGGCCGATGCGCTCGTTGATGTTTTCCTTGGCACCCTTGCCATTCACGATAGTGGTGTTCTCCTTTGAGATAGTCACCTTCTCGGCAGAACCAAGCATATCGAGCGTAGCCTGTTCGAGCTTCAAGCCCTTGTCTTCGCTGATAACCACACCACCGGTAAGTACGGCAATGTCCTCGAGCATAGCCTTGCGACGGTCGCCAAAACCAGGAGCCTTCACGGCACAAATCTTGAGCTGTGTGCGCAGGCGGTTAACTACCAATGTAGTAAGGGCTTCGCTGTCAACGTCCTCAGCAATAACCAAGAGAGGACGACCGCTCTGTACGGCGGGTTCGAGTATAGGCAAGAAATCCTTGATGTTTGAAATCTTCTTGTCGTAAATCAAGATGTAGGGGTTCTCCATTACGCACTGCATCTTTTCAGTGTCGGTAACGAAGTAAGCTGAAAGGTAGCCACGGTCAAACTGCATACCTTCAACCGTCTTGAGCACTGTGTCACGACCCTTGGCGTCCTCGATGGTGATAACACCGTTTACGCTTACGGCACGCATACCATCAGCAATGAGTTTACCAATTTCGGGGTCATTGTTGGCAGAGATAGTAGCCACCTGCTCAATTTTGTCGTAGCTTTCGCCTACCTGCTCGCTCTGGCCCTTGATGCTTTCAACCACCTTGGCCACAGCCTTGTCAATACCACGCTTTACATCAAGCGGATTGGCACCGGCAGCCACATTCTTCATACCCTCGGTAAGGATAGCCTGTGTCAGCACAGTAGCCGTTGTGGTACCATCACCAGCATCGTCGCCGGTCTTCGAGGCCACGCTCTTAACGAGTTGTGCGCCAGCATTCTGGAAAGCGTCTTCAAGTTCAATTTCCTTGGCCACGCTCACACCGTCCTTGGTAATGCGCGGTGCGCCAAACTTTTTGTCGATTACCACATTGCGACCTTTAGGGCCGAGGGTTACCTTTACTGCATTAGCAAGTGCATCAGCACCTTCGCGCAGACGTTCGCGCGCATCTACATCATATACTATTTCTTTTGCCATGATAGCTTCTTATTTTTAATGGGTTGTGATTGGTTGTTAACTTATGCCAGAACAGCGAGAACGTCGCTCTGACGCATAATCAAATACTTTTCGCCATCGAGTTCTACCTCGGTGCCGGCATATTTACCATACAACACGGTGTCGCCAGCCTTGAGCACCATTTCTTCGTCCTTTGTGCCATTACCAGCAGCAAGCACTTCGCCTTGCAATGGTTTTTCCTTGGCAGTGTCGGGAATGATAATACCACCAGCAGTTTTCTCTTCTGCGGGAGCGGGCTTGATAAGCACGCGGTCAGCTAACGGTTTAATGTTCATAATTGCTTATGTTTTGTTATTTGTTTGATTTATTGCTATTGTGGGTGAATGCCGCACGCAGTTTTTTAAGCCGTCATGCAGGCGCTCGCCATTCATTATGCCAAAAGTGTGCCAAAGTTATTATTTGCCTGTCATAAAATTTTTATTCTGTCACGAATGACATTTATGGCAGCGTGCCATCATCGGACGTGCAGACAACGTTTCCCTCGCGCACGCGCGCACGTCAGACGTTTTGCTGTCACTTTTGCACTTGTCTGCACTAATCGCACAAAAACTCGTGATTATCAGTATCTTCAAGTGTGTAGGTAACCCGTCATTTTGTCTGCACTGTGTCTGCACTACCTGCACGCTGCCTGCACTCTCTGCACTACCTGCACAACATATCTGCACTGCCACAGC
>OGMB01000463.1_pt1 | contig 22242 bp, 18 predicted proteins | sample 1573001 | NCBI WGS metagenome assembly OGMB01 (sample SAMEA2581921, study PRJEB24529) | metagenome | biome: Human gut stool | place: China | collected 2011
AAGTAAAAGCTCCAATTGTTCCCTACTAATTAAAATTTTCATAACCCCTCCGGATAATAGTGTTGAAACACATGATATATAATTATAAATGATGAAAAATGATATGGCAATAAAAATATAAATAGAAAACAAGAAGGAATGCTATTACAAATTATAATAACATTCCTGAATAATCATATCATCCCCAAAAACCTCTCATGAATCCGTGTATCATCATCAAGCTCCGGATGAAAAGCCAGCCCAATCTGGTTCTTATACTGTACACCGACAATTTTGCCGTCATACTCGGCGAGCACATGTACATCATTTTTGGCGGAGTCGTCAATAGCTTCCACGTAAGGCGCCCTGATAAATGTCATGGTAAAGTCAAAGCTATTGTCAAACCTTGCTGTAGCCTCAAAGCTTCCAAGCTGTCTGCCGTAGGCATTTCTTTTAACAGTGACAGGCAAAGTGCCGAAATATACGTTGTCATCGTTGCTGACATGTGAAGCTAAAAGTATAAGACCGGCGCAGGTTGCAAGCACCGGAAGTCCGTTTGCAATCTTTTCCTTAAGCTCATCAAACATATCAAGCTCACGGAGCAGCTTGCCCTGCACAGTGCTCTCACCACCAGGCAGCACGAGTCCGTCTAAGTCACAGATATCTGATTTTTTGCGCAGCTCTACACATTCGCACCCAAGAGATTCAAGCATGCGCTTGTGCTCAATAAACGCTCCCTGAACAGCTAAAACACCAATCTTAAGTCCTGATTTCATTTTTATTTGCCTCTTTCTTCCATGATGATTTTAATCTCGCTCTCGTTGATTCCGACCATAGCCTCACCGAGATCCTCAGAAAGCTCTGCGATAAGCTTCGCATCTGTAAAGTTTGTCACAGCCTTTACGATAGCGGCAGCTCTCTTGGCAGGATCGCCTGACTTGAAGATACCCGAACCAACGAACACACCCTCGGCACCGAGCTGCATCATAAGAGCCGCATCAGCCGGAGTAGCCACACCGCCTGCTGCAAAGTTTACAACAGGGAGCTTTCCGTTATCGTGAACAAACTTAACAAGCTCAAAAGGCACCTGAAGATTTTTAGCTGCCTCGAAAAGCTCGTCCTCACGCATTGAAGTGAGCTTTGCAATCTCAGAATTCATCTTTCTCATATGTCTGACAGCCTGCACAATATCACCTGTACCGGGCTCACCCTTTGTACGGATCATGGAAGCCCCCTCGTTGATACGGCGGAGAGCCTCACCGAGATCTCTTGCACCACATACGAAAGGCACCTTGAAATCTCTCTTGTTGATATGGTACACATCATCAGCAGGTGAAAGCACCTCAGACTCATCAATGTAGTCAATCTCGATAGCCTCAAGTATCTGAGCCTCCACGAAGTGACCGATACGGCACTTTGCCATGACGGGGATGCTGACAGCCTCCTGAATTCCCTTGATCATCTTAGGGTCGCTCATTCTTGAAACACCGCCTGCGGCTCTGATATCAGCAGGAATTCTTTCAAGCGCCATGACAGCACATGCACCGGCAGCCTCAGCAATCCTAGCCTGCTCCGGAGTCGTGACATCCATGATGACACCGCCCTTGAGCATCTGAGCAAGACCTTTGTTGAGTTCGTATTGAGTATTCTTATTGTTCTCCATTTGTTAAATCTCCTTTTATTTTTATATTGCTTTTATGTCAATTTATATGACGAAAGTAGCAAGGTGTGAGCAAATGCATTCCGGTGGCGCAGGCGGCGTGTACACTCTCGTGGGAGCGCATAGCGGAGCTGCTTAGATACTGTTGAATTATGCCCAAGAAAACCAGAAATGCACCGGCATGGAAGCCGGGGCAAGGAGCTATCGAGCCATGGAAGGCGAGTAGCGACGGTTTCGTCTGCCATAGAAAACCTATAAGGCATAATTCTTACAGTATCTTGGCAGCAAAGCGTAGCGAACACGAGAGTGTACTCGCCGCCTGCGCCGCCGGGCTGTATTTGCTCACACCAGCCGCATATCATGGTTGCAATAATACGCTACATCTGGTAATATTAAAATATTCAAAATAAGGAAAATAAAAATGCCAGAAAGCGGTGAATCAAATGCTGACCTACGACCTCACAAAAACAGACGGACCACTCTACAAATGCCTTTATGAGTGCATCAAAAACGATATATCACAGGGGAAACTAAGCTCAGGGGAGAAAATGCCATCAAAGCGTACCCTCGCCAAGAATCTGGGAGTTAGTACCATTACGGTTGAAAATGCGTATGACCAGTTGATAGGCGAGGGCTATATGTTTGCAAGACCAAAGAGGGGCTATTTCATAGCCGATGTGTCAGATATCAGGGTAATCAAGGCACCGGTGCAGAAGGAGCTTAGCATAAAGCTGCCGCCTGAGCAGGATGAAAGTATATTTGATTTCTCATCAAACAGGACAGACTCGGGCAACTTTCCGTTTTCCATATGGGCAAAGCTCATGCGAGAGACGATTTCCCTTAGGGAGCAGGAGCTTTTGTCGGTGTCGCCGTGTGGCGGAGTGAGAGAGCTTCGGGAAGCGATAGCAAGTCATCTGTCATCGTTTCGCGGTATGAATGTGGACCCGGACCAGATAATAGTCGGAGCGGGAACAGAGTATCTGTACGGACTGCTTGTGAAGCTTTTGGGTACGGACAAGGTATACTGCGTGGAGGATCCGGGCTATAAGAAAATCAGCCAGATATACGAGTGCAACAATGCAAAATGCCTGCCGGTGCAGATGGATGAGCAGGGCATCAGCGTTGAGCTTATAAAGAAAGCGAACGCGCAGATAGCACATATCAGCCCGACACACCATTTCCCGACAGGAATCACCATGCCTGTAAACCGCCGCTATGAGCTTTTGGCATGGGCCAACGAGAGCAGCGACAGATACATCATAGAGGATGATTACGACAGTGAGTTTCGCATGAACGGACACCCGATACCGCCCATCCTCTCGATAGATGCGTGTGAAAAGGTCATCTATATAAATACATTTTCAAAATCTCTCACATCCACCATCCGAATCAGCTACATGGTGCTGCCGGAGCATCTGGCAAATGAGTTTTACAGGAGGCTTTCATTTTACTCATGTACGGTATCAACCTTCGAGCAGTACACGCTGGCACGATTTATCAGCGAGGGCTATTTTGAAAAGCACATAAACAGGATGAGACTGCACTACGGCAGAAAGCGCCAGAGCGTGCTTTCGTCCATAAAAAGCTGCTTCACTGAAAAGGAATGCAGGGTAATAGAAAATGACTCCGGACTGCATTTTATCATACAGTTTGACACGAACCTTCCGGACAAAACAGTTGAAGAGCTGCTATTGAAAAAAGGCATAAAGCTTCAGGCGATTACCCATTTCAACCTGATCAAGCCAAAGGAAGACAGGCATCAGTTTATTATCAATTACTCAAATATTGATGCAGACAGGATAATGGACAAGCTTCATATAGTTAAAGAAACCTTAAATTTGACATAGATTTTACATACATCTGATAGAGCATTTTACAAAGCATCCATATAATGTATTCTCGAAGACAAGAAAATTATTACATGTTGCAGGAGATACAAATGGAGAAAAAAATCAAAATTCAGGTTCGCGACCTGAATCTGTATTATGGCCAGAATCATGCACTGCATGGTGTCAATATGGACATAAAAGAAAACAGCGTGACAGCGCTGATCGGACCGTCAGGATGTGGTAAGTCTACATTTTTAAAGTGTATCAACAGAATGAATGATCTGGTTGACAACGTCAGAATCGAGGGAAGCATAGAGATAGATGGTGAGAATATATATGCACCATCAGTCGATACAACCGTACTTCGCAAAAAGGTCGGTATGGTTTTCCAGCAGCCAAATCCGTTCCCGATGAGCATATATGACAATATCGCATATGGCCCGAGAGTGCATGGCATCAAGGATAAAAAGATACTCGACCAGATAGTTGAGGAAAGTCTTCAAGGTGCTGCGATATTCAATGAAGTTAAAGATAGATTAAAGAAATCTGCTATGGGACTTTCGGGTGGACAGCAGCAGAGACTGTGTATTGCGAGAGCGCTTGCCGTACAGCCGGAGGTGCTTTTGATGGATGAGCCAACATCAGCGCTTGACCCTATCTCTACTTCAAAGATAGAGGAGCTCATGGAGGATTTAAAGAAAAAGTACACAGTTGTGGTTGTAACACATAACATGCAGCAGGCAGTGCGTGTGTCAGACGATACAGCCTTCTTCCTTGTGGGAGATATGGTTGAGTTTGGTGACACAAAGACAATTTTCTCATATCCACAGGACAAGAGAACAGAGGATTACATCACAGGGAGGTTTGGTTAATGAGATCGAAATTCGACGAGCAGCTTAAGAAGCTGAATGAAGAAATGATGCACATGGGAAGCATGATTGAGGAGTCAATCCAGAAAGCAATCGAGGCATTTATACATCAGGATGCCGATAGCGCCAAAGCCATCATGGAGGGCGATTCAGAGATAGACAGAGAGCAGAAAAAGATAGAGAGCCTGTGCTTTAATCTGCTCATGCAGCAGCAGCCTGTAGCAAGAGACCTTAGAACAATTTCTGCAGCGATGAAGATGGTTACTGATATGGAGCGTATAGGAGACCACGCAGCCGATATCAGCGAGATGACCATTTTGATGAGCAGTTACAAGCCATACAGGGTCAATATAGAGCATGTCAAGAGCATGGCTTCAGAGACAATGCTTATGCTTATCAGGGCAATCGAGGCGTATGTTGAGAAGAATAATGACAAGGCTCACATAGTGATGAAGCAGGATGATGTGGTTGATGATCTTTTTGATAAGGTAAAGGCTGAGCTTATTGATTTCATCAGGGAGCATCCGGAGGATGGTGAGCAGGCAGAGGATCTTCTCATGGTTGCAAAATACTTTGAGCGTATCGGAGACCATGCGACAAATATTGCTGAGTGGGTTGAGTTTGCGCTTGATGACAAAGTTCGCAAATCATGATTTAATCTTTATGCTGAAAAATTAAATCATAGTTATATACAGACAAAATTGATACAGACGATGGATTTTACATAAATTTTACATAAAACCATCGTCTGTTTTACATTAGTAATGTATAATCGAAAGTAAAAAGCAGGTAAAAATTTTACATAAGATTTTTGAAATGGAGAAAGCTATGGCACTTATTTATATTGTAGAGGACGATGAGAGCATACGTGAGATAGAGAGTATTGCTCTGAAAAACAGTAATTACATAGTCAGTGCATTTGAAAACGCAAAGGAATTTTACAAGAAGCTGGATGAACTCGTACCGGACCTCATACTGCTTGATGTGATGCTTCCGGATGAGAGCGGCTACGATATCGTGAGAAAGCTCAGAAAACGTCCGGCTACACAGGATATTCCTATTATAATGGTCACAGCCAAGACAACAGAGATGGATATGATAAAAGGGCTTGACGGAGGCGCAGATGATTACATCAAAAAGCCTTTCTCAATCATGGAGCTTATCACAAGAGTAAAGGCACTGCTCAGGAGAACAGCGAAGGAGGAGCCGAAGCTTTTAAAGCTGGATGATCTGGTGATCGACCATGAGCGCCATGTGGTTACAGTGAACAATGAGCCGGTTGACCTTACATACAAGGAGTACGAGCTTTTAAGGCTTCTGATGGGCAGTCAGGGAATAGTCATGACCAGGGAGGTCATCATGAGAAGCGTCTGGGATACTGACTTTGAGGGCGAGACACGTACAGTGGACATGCACATAAAGACACTCCGCCATAAGCTGGGTGACTATGGCAGCAGGATAAAGACAGTCAGAAATGTGGGCTATGTTATAGAATAATAGCTGTTATAATGATTTCTAATATACATAAGCGGAGCGTACAGCATGAAAAAGAAGATTAATTACTATCTGGTAGCAACAGCACTTTTTGTAGCAATTGCCACTATGGTTTCCATGACAGTAATCAACTATTACCTCTTTCAGAAGCAGGTAAAGGAAGACCTGCAGGTCATGGCAGAGACAATAGAAAGCACCGGAATACTAAAACAGGATATAAATGAAATCCCGCAGATTGACGTGGAGGGTATTCGTGTCACCTGGATTGACAAGGACGGCACAGTGCTGTATGACAATCAAAATAATGTGAAAAAACTTGAAAATCATGGCAATAGACCGGAAGTTGAATCAGCATTTGATAAAGGTACGGGAGACAGCGTGAGAACATCAGCCACCATGAACAGCAATACCTTCTATCATGCCATAAAGCTCAATGATGGAACGGTACTGCGTGTCTCTATTGCAGCAAGAAGTATCTGGAACATGTTTGCAAGCAGTATACCTGCCATGCTTATAGTGACGGTTATAATAGTAGGAATATGTGTGGTTCTCGCAAAGAGCCTGACCAGAAAGCTCATGAAGCCAATCGAGACACTCGCAGGCAACCTGGAGCAGGCCTCTGTCATCCAGAAAAAGACAGAGTACAAGGAACTCGTGCCGTTCATGAATGCGATAAGGATACAGCATGAGGGCGTGCTTGCCGCGGCAAAGAGCAGACAGGACTTCACAGCCAATGTGTCACACGAGCTAAAGACTCCGCTCACAGCCATCTCCGGCTACGCAGAGCTCATAGAAAACGGCATGGTCGAAAAGGAGCAGCAGATTCATTTTGCCACTGAAATCAGAAGAAATGCACAGCGCCTGCTTTCCTTGATCAATGATATCATAAAGCTCTCGGAGCTTGATTCCAGCGAGGCGCAGCAGGGCTTTGAGCAGCTTGATCTGTACGGTCTGGTCAAGGACTGCATGGAAAATCTACAGGTGAATGCCGAGCAGAGAAAAGTAGCACTTAATTTTGACGGCACCGACTGTATGGTACGAGGCAACAGGCAGCTTCTCACGGAGCTCGTTGAGAATCTCTGCCAGAATGCTATCCGCTACAACAATGAGGGCGGCACCGTAAATGTGACGGTACACAAGCTAGGTGGCAAGACCGTTCTCACGGTCGAGGACAACGGCATAGGCATCCCAAAGGATCAGCAGGAGCGCGTCTTTGAGCGCTTCTACAGAGTGGACAAGAGCCGCTCGAAGGAGACCGGCGGCACAGGCCTTGGGCTTGCGATAGTAAAGCATATAGTGGAGCTGCATGATGCAGGGCTTACGCTCGACAGTGAGGTGGGGCGTGGCACAACAATAAAGGTGGAGTTTTAGCTCCGCCTTTTTGCATGCAGGGCGGGACGTAAGCACACAAGCCCTTGCAAAATCGTGGCGCAGTGTTTATAATCATATGTTAGCAGTGAAAACAAGGCAAAACCAGGAGGAACAGCCATGTATCAGGAAATATCAAAATTACTTATGTACGGAGATTTACCTCAGGACGAGATACTTTATAAATTGGGACAGCTCTTTGAGCAGTTTGAGGTGGGCGAGTACAACAAGACAGAGCTTGTGCGCGACATCAATACACAGGTCAAGAGAATCCTAAAGGTAGCGACAGACTATGGTTTTGATGACAATCTGTGGCACAACTATCTCACTTTCTTCCTTATGATGAGTGAGAATCCGTTTTCCATCACCTGTGAGAAGGTCGGAGCCAGCGATGGCAGCGTAAACGGGCTTGTGGCAAACGATTTCAGGATTTTTAAGAAGCTTTTCGATTATGATTTCAAGCCAATCGAGTCAGCACTCGGAATAGACTGCTTCACACAGATCAGCAATTATAAGGCCATTGTGAAAAAGGACCTTATGTACAATCACAATGTCAGCGAGAAGGTAAGGGCGCTGAGCAAGAAGCTTGAGGCAGCTAAGGACGAGCAGGAGTTCTTTGATGTGGTAACAGGCTTTTACAAGGCATACGGGGTTGGCATGTTTGGTCTCAACAAGGCATTCAGGATTGAGGAGCATCTGGATGGTGGCTTCTCCTTCATGCCAATCAACAATATGGATGCGGTCATGCTCGATGACCTGATCGGTTATGAAATCCAGAAGAAAAAGCTCACAGACAATACAGAAGCGTTTGTACAGGGCAAAAAGGCCAACAATGTGCTGCTTTTCGGAGACAGCGGAACCGGAAAATCAACAAGCATCAAGGCCATTGTCAATCAGTATTATGATGACGGACTGCGCATGATTGAGATATACAAGCATCAGTTTAAATATCTGTCAAAGATTATCGCAGCAATCAAAAACAGAAACTACAGATTTATCATATATATGGATGACCTCTCATTCGAGGAGCATGAGATTGAGTACAAGTTCCTAAAGGCAGTTATCGAGGGCGGTGTGGAGACAAAGCCTGATAACATACTGATTTATGCAACCTCTAACCGTCGTCACCTGATCAAGGAGACATGGAATGACCGCAATGACCAGGACAACAGCAATGACAAGCATCACTCAGATACAGTTGAGGAGAAGCTGTCACTTGTAAACCGTTTTGGTGTGACGATCAGCTACTCAAAGCCATCGCAGAAGGAGTTCTTCAATATCGTAACAGAGCTTGCGAGAAAGAGCGGCTGCACACTTTCAGACGAGGAGCTGTGCAGGGAGGCAAACAAGTGGGAACTCAGCCACGGTGGTATTTCAGGACGTACTGCAACACAGTTTGTCAACTACATTATGGCTAGCAATTAAGCAGCAGGCATAAGCATGAAAGGATAGTATATGCTCTACCAGATAAGTAATGGCGCTGTCGCATTTGGCGACGACGTCATTTTGCATAGTATAGATTTTGAAATCAGAAACACAGAAAAGATAGCGATAGTCGGCAGAAACGGCTGTGGCAAGACAACACTTTTAAAGCTCATTTCAGGCGAGGTTGAGATGGAAAAGCTCGACAGCGATGAGAGCGCCTTTATTGCAAAGGCAGGAAATCCGGAGATAGGGTATCTGAAGCAGATTGCGTTTGATGATCCTGATGTGACACTCGAGCAGGAGGTGCGTAAATGCTTCGTGAAAATGGACGAGCGAAAGGCAGAGCTTGCGCGCGCGGCGGCAGAGCTCGAGCATGATTATTCCGATGAAAAGGTAGCCAGATATACCGCGATGGAGGAGGCCTTCAAGGATGATGGCGGCTACTATTATGAGAAGGAATATGAGGTCATGATCCGCAAGTTCGGCTTCTCAGATGATGAGCGTAAAAAGCCAATCCGTGACTTTTCCGGAGGGCAGCAGACCAAGATAGCATTCATAAAGCTGCTTTTGTCAAAGCCTGACATACTGCTTTTGGACGAGCCGACCAACCACCTCGATGTCACGACGATTGAGTGGCTTGAGGGCTATCTGAAGTCGTACCCGAAGGCAGTGGTTGTCGTATCCCATGACCGTATGTTTCTCGACAATGTGGTAGATGTGGTATACGAGATAGAGTACGGCACAGCAAGGCGCTATCCGGGCAATTATACCAATTTTATCGCCCGCAAAAAGGAAAACTACGACAAGCAGATGAAGGATCACATCGCCCAGCAGAAGGAGATAGAGCGTTTGCAGCGTATGGTTACGCGCTTCAAGGGCAAGCCGACCAAGCCATCCATGGCGCAGTCAAAGCAGAAGGCTATCGACCGCATGGTGATTATCGAGGCGCCGGACAAGTACGACAACAAGACCTTCCATGCCAATTTCCAGCCCGAAAAGGAGACCGGAAACGATGTGCTTTATACATCAGAGCTTGCAATCGGCTATGACCATCCGCTCTCCGTAGTGTCGCTTGATTTGAAAAGAGGCGAAAAGCTTGGCATACTCGGCGGAAATGGACTTGGAAAATCGACATTTTTAAAGACTATCGTGGGTAAGATCCCTGCGCTTTCAGGCGAGTACCGCTTTGGAACCAACGTGCAGATAGGATATTTCGACCAGCAGATGGCCGTGTATACAAGCAACAAGACTGTGCTCGATGATTTTTGGGATGAGTATCCGAATCTCACGGAAACCGAGGCCAGAAATGCACTCGGAGCCTTCCTTTTTTCAGGGGAGGACGTGTTCAAGAACGTAAATATGCTCTCAGGAGGAGAAAAGGTCAGACTGGCGCTTTGCAAGATTTTAAAGACCAGACCGAACGTGCTCGTGCTCGATGAGCCAACTAACCATATGGATATCGTGGGCAAGGAAACGCTCGAGAGCATGCTTAAGGACTACAAGGGCACACTGATTTTTGTATCACACGACAGATATTTTGTGAAAAAGGTAGCCACACAGCTGCTTGTGTTTGAGGATGGCACGACCAATCTCTATCAGTTTGGCTATGAGCAGTATCAGGAAAAGCTCGATCGTGAGGCAGAGGAAAGCAAAAATGTATACAGAGGCAATGCAATATTTGGCGGTGCGATAAGCCAGAACGGCAGCAGTCAGACAGGCAGTGATGCAAACCGGAGCACGTCACAAACCGCTGCAGCAGGTAATGTGGGCGAAAGCACCAATGCAAATAGCGCAGCCCAGGCAGGCGGCATGGCTGTCTCATCAACCGGCAAGGCATACTACAACCCGGGCAAGGAACGCTCAAAGATACAAAAAAAGGTCAAAAAGGCCGAGGAGGACCTGGCGGTCAAGGAAGCAAAGCTCGATGAGCTCAAGGCCGAGCTTATGAAGCCGGAGTATCAGTCAAGCTACTCAAAGCTCACGGAAATCCAGAACGAAATAAACGCTCTCGAGGAAGAAATCCTTATAGATATGGAGGCGTGGGAGGAGCTTTCATCTCAGCTTGAGGCGCTGGGATAGGTTAGATGCACTGTGGTAGCTTAGAACGTTGTGATAGCTTAGATGTGCTGTTGTAGTTGAGAAATGTTGCGATAGTGTATAAAAAATCACTCGACTTGATGTTTTTTATTCTGATGAAATCCCTAATCATAGCGAAATCAAGCGATTTCGCGAAAAACCGTAAATAAACCCTTGATTATTTATATAAATTGCATAAAAATGATTGATGAAAACGAAATTTATGGTATAATATTTACATGATACAGACAACGTATCAAATAAACGATAAAGGGGTTGGACATCATGAGAATAACAATTTCAGGAAGAAACATCGAATTAACAGAGGGGCTTAAGCAGGCAGTAGAGGAGAAGCTGTCAAAGCTGGAGAAGTTTTTTAAACCGGACACAGACGTATACGTTACACTCAGCGTAGAAAAGGATAGACAGAAAATCGAGGTTACTATCCCGGCAAAGGGACATGTTATCCGTTCAGAGCAGGTCAGCAATGATATGTACGTATCAATTGACCTCGTAGAGGAAGTAATAGAGAGGCAGCTTCGCAAATACAGAACCAAGATTTCCGCAAAGAAGTATGCACCGGCGATATTCCAGGATGATTTCGTGGAGGCAGACGATGCAGAGGACGAGGAAATCAAGATTGTCCGTACCAAGAGATTTGGTATGAAGCCTATGTATCCTGAGGATGCATGCATCCAGATGGAGCTTTCAGGCCACGATTTCTTCGTATTCAGAAATGCAGAGAATGACGAAGTAAATGTAGTCTACAAGAGAAAAGGACATACATACGGACTTATCGAACCGGAATGTTAGACTCTTGTTTTTCATCATAATTTAACCTTTCTTTCATCGAAAACCGGCAGCCGTTGGCTGTCGGTTTTTATGTCTGTTTAACCTCATTTGGTCTTGGATATGCGATTGGTTCCAATGGCAGTAAGAACACAAAAAAATAACCGCCCCAGCCTGGAAACTGAACGGTTATGTTAACTAAGTAAATGATCGGGCGAACCGTTGTTATAGGTAGCACCTTTTTGTTATCTATATTTTAACATTCATTTCTAATCATGTCAAAATCATTTTCAAATAAATTTTGGATTAAATTTAAAAAAATGAAATAATTAGAAGAAAAACCTCAAAATATAGTACAAATTTATCATTACAAAAATCCTGGACTAAAAAGAGCAATATTAAACAAAAAACAGCCAAATTAAACCCGAAACCATGTCATATTTTGTCGAAAACTGCTAATCACCAATCAATATTGAAGCTTCTAATAGAAATCTTCAAAATACAAGCGCGTAACGCGCCTAGAATATTGATATATTATATGGAAAAATGAACCCACCAACAAAAACAAAGAGAGAAATTTCGCAAAGACGACAAAATTTCAAAAGAAAGACAAAAAAAGAAGTTCTACGAAAAATATAATCGATGGAGGGATGAAATATTTGGGAAGAATTTATTATGAACAGAAAGGACTTATTAACCTCGATGATATTGTAGATATATTTATTGAGGTGGGAAATATACACAATTACCTGGAAAATGCAGCCTTGCGGATTTTGCTTTTTGGCAATCCTGAGCTGAATTTTTATCAGTGCCGATTATTAGTATTGAAGTACGGAGAATCACTTTCACAGGATGATTTGCACGGGCGGATGGTATTTATGAGAATGATACAGCTGCTGGAAGCCAACACAGTTTAAAATAAAATGAGAATTTCTTTTTTGACCGGGCAACCGGTCTTTCTTTTTTGCACAAATGGTGTTATAATTTTGAAGAAATTATGTTGATTACTCATAGCTTTAAAAAAGAAGCATTGCATTGTGTTTAATTAAACCAAAGCATGATAATTCAATCAAAGAAAAGAGGACAAAAATGAACATCGTAGTACTTGCCGGAGGGCTCAGCACAGAGAGAGATGTTTCCTTCAAGACAGGAAGCATGGTAGCTAAGGCGCTCAAAGAGAACGGCCACAAAGTTATATTATTGGATGTATTTATGGGATATAGTGACAGGGAGGAGGACCTGACAGGTATATTTGACCGCGCGGACGAGATAAGCGTGCAGGTCAGCGATATTCCGACAGAGGCACCTGACCTCGCAAAGGTAAAGGCTTCCAGAAAGGACCAGTCACCTTGCTTCTTCGGACCAAATGTCATCAAAATGTGTCAGATGGCTGACATTGTTTTCATGGCTCTCCACGGAGAAAATGGAGAGAACGGAAAGATACAGGCAGCATTTGACCTCTTCGGTGTCAAATATACAGGCAGCGATTATTTAAGCTCAGCCATCGCCATGAACAAGGAGACATCAAAGCAGTTCTTCCTTGCAAACGGTATCCCTACTCCAAAGGGTATTTCCATGACAAGAGCGACCAGACAGGATGATATCACAAAGCTTGACCTGACACTTCCATGTGTAGTAAAGCCATGCTGCGGCGGTTCAAGCATCGGTGTCACCATCGTTAGGGATGCGGCAGAGTTCAAGGCGGCACTTGACGATGCCTTCAAGTGGGAAAATGAGCTGATTATCGAGGAATTTGTGCAGGGCAGGGAGTTCTCTGTCGGCGTTATCGAGGGCAAGGCTCTTCCTATTATAGAGATTGCACCTAAGGAGGGCTTCTACGATTATAAGAATAAATACAAGGCGGGCAGTACAGTAGAGACATGTCCGGCCGAGCTTCCTGAGCAGGTGACAAAGGATATGCAGCACTATGCCGAGGAGGTTGCGCGCGTTATCGGGCTTGACACATATTCACGCTCAGACTTTTTGCTCAATGACAAAAATGAGATGTTCTGCCTCGAGGCAAACACATTGCCTGGCATGACTCCGACCAGTCTTCTGCCACAGGAGGCAGCGGTTATCGGTATGAGCTTTAATCAGCTCTGTGAGCATCTGATTGACATATCTTTGAAAAAATATGAGGTGTAGCATGTCTGATAAGTACATGAAGAATCTTACATTTGCAAATATCGCAAAGGCCTGCGAGGGCACATACATAGGCGATGAGACACTGCTTGATACGACAATCACCGGCGCAGTCATTGACAGCAGACAGGTGAAGGAGGGCTATCTTTTTATCCCGATAAAGGGAGAAAGGGTGGACGGACACAAATTCATTCCGACTGTGTTTGAGCAGGGGGCGGCAATTGTGCTCTCTGAGCATATGTGCTTGTTGAATCAACCACCGATGCCATGAAAAAGCTCGCGACATTTTACAGAAAAAGCCTGGATATCAAGGTGGTGGGTATCACCGGAAGTGTCGGCAAGACCAGCACCAAGGAGATGATATCATCTGTCCTTGAGCAGAAATACAGCGTTCACAAGACCGCAGGCAATTTCAACAACGAGATAGGCCTGCCACTCACCATTTTCGGAATCAGGGAAAGCCATCAGGTAGCGGTGCTCGAGATGGGCATATCTGATTTTGGCGAGATGCACAGACTTTCTACTATGTCTTGCCCGGATGTCATGGTCATCACAAATATCGGCTACTGCCATCTGGAGTTTTTGGGCGACAGGGATGGTGTGCTTAAAGCCAAGACAGAGTGCTTTGAGCATATGATGCCGGATGCGGTCGCAGTGCTGAATGCAGATGACGACAAGCTGGCCACAGTGCAGACGGTAAATGGAAAGCCTGCCATATACTATGGCAAGGAATCGGCTTCGGACGTTCATAAATCAGTATATACCACAAATATTGAAAACCTGGGCTTTGACGGAATGAAGGCTCATTTTGTCACTCCGGAGGGTGAGTTCGATGCACACATCCACATCCCGGGTGAGCACAATGTATACAATGCCATGGCGGCAGCAGCTGTCGGATTGCAGCTTGGCCTCACAATAGCTGAGATAAAATCAGGAATCGAGAAAGCAGAGACAATCGCAGGCCGTACCAATTTCATCAAAACGCATGGCATGACAGTGATAGATGACTGCTACAATGCAAATCCTGTATCCATGAAATCCTCTATCGAGGTGCTTTCACATGCAAAGGGCAGGACAATAGCAGTGCTTGGCGACATGGGAGAGTTGGGAAGTGATGAGAAAAAGCTGCACCATGAGGTAGGCGAAGCAGTTGGAGAGAATCATATCCATACACTTTTTGCCGCAGGAGAGCTGGCAAAGGAATATGCAGCCGGAGCAGCGGAGAAATCATCCGATGTAGACATCCACTATTTCGAGGATAGGTTGACCATGACACAGGAGCTTCTTTCATATGTGAAGGAGGGCGACACCATACTGGTGAAGGCATCGCACTTCATGGAGTTTCCGAAGGTGGTAGAGGCACTGAGTAAATAAAAATAAGGTGAAAACTAATCAGTAAAAATTAATTCGATATTTAATAATTGCGAGGGATGGATATTCTCCAAGCCTCATAATATTATAAAAGAAAGAGAGAAAAATAATGGCACAGAATCCAATCGTAACAATCACAATGGAAAACGGCGATGTAATCAAGGCGGAGCTTTATCCGGAAATCGCACCAAACACAGTAAACAACTTTATCAGCTTAATCAATCACAACTTCTATGACGGAGTATGCTTCCACCGTGTAATCAAGGGCTTTATGCTCCAGGGCGGAGATCCTGACGGAAACGGCACAGGCGGCCCTGGCTATGAAATCAAGGGTGAGTTCACACACAACGGTTTCAAAAATGACTTAAAGCACACAGCCGGTGTACTTTCAATGGCACGTACCATGATACCTGACTCAGCAGGCAGCCAGTTCTTCATCATGCATCAGGATGCACCACATCTCGACGGCGAGTATGCGGCATTCGGCAAAGTAATCGAGGGCATGGATGTGGTAAACAAGATCGCTGAGGTGCGCACAGACTACATGGACAAACCACTTGAGGCTCAGGACATGAAGACAGTTACAGTTGAGACCTTCGGAGTGGACTATCCGGAGCCGGAGACAGTTTAATGATAATAATTATTGATGAGGCAAGCGCAAAACTTGCCTCTTTTTACTATCATGACGAGATATTCAAGCTGCAGTGGAGAAGTGTGGCAGGCAAGGCATCTATGTCAGAAGAGCTGCAAGAAAAACTGTATGTTGCACTACTGGGAAAATTGCTGGATGAGTTGCAGAAGAAACTGCCAGATGAGCAGCAGAATAATTTGTGTGTGTATGAAATAAAAAATAATTCAGGATATACAGAATCTGCAGATAACACCGCGAAAGCTAATATGGGAAATCAAAGAATCCCGAAAGCTCCCACAGACTGCATCTGGATAGTCTCAAACCGGCAGCAGAAGCAAATAGCTGACTCGCTCGGCATAGCATCAGTAGGAGAACCGCAGTGCGGCACGCGCTATGCAGTCGAGAGCCTTGCAGAGCTTGATATTGAGTATCTGGAGCGGGTGCGCAGGCGGTATAATCACATCCCGTGGGACATCGGTGAGACAGACAGGTGTCTGATACGTGAGCTGTCCCTGTCAGACCTTCCTGCGCTCTATGAGCTCTATGACAAGCCCGGCATGACAGACTTTGTGGAGCCACTTTACGACTATGAGACAGAGCTTGAATACCAGAAAGCATATATAGAGAACATGTATGGCTTTTACGAGTATGGCATGTGGCTTGTATTTTCCAGAGAAACAGGGAAGCTGATAGGACGGGCAGGGCTTGAGCACAATGAAATGGGCTACATGATAGAACCGGAATTATGGAACCAAGGCTATGCCACGGAGGTGTGCCGATTCATCATAGACTACGCGCGCGAAAACACAGACTTTGAAGAGCTTTACTGCCGGATAGACGAGAAAAATACGGCATCGGTGCGCCTTGCCAAAAAGCTTGGATTTACAAATAGCGGGCATATGGATGATGATATAAACGCTTCTATATATAGAAAAAATATAAAAAACATAAAAAACAATGAAAAACATTGAAAAATATGCAATTAGGCAATAAAATATAAACATAGTTTAACGATTTGGAGGACGAAAAAATGAAACAATACGCATATGGAGTAGATATAGGTGGAACAACTGTAAAGATAGGCTTTTTTGAGACCACAGGAAAGCTTGTCGATACATGGGAGATTCCTACACGCACAGAGAATTCAGGCGAGCTCATCCTGCCTGATATTGCAGCATCCATCAAGGAAAATAACGAGAAGCACGGCATCGAGATGGGTGACATCGAGGGCGTAGGCATGGGAGTGCCGGGACCTATAAAGGATGACGGAACAGTATTGAAGTGTGTCAACCTCGGCTGGGGTGTGTTCAACGTGGCACAGTCACTCTCAGTACTGTGCGGCGGCATCAAGGTAAAGGCCGGAAACGATGCCAACGTAGCTGCGCTCGGTGAGATGTGGCAGGGCGGTGGAAAGGGCCATCAGGATGTAGTCATGATCACACTCGGCACAGGCGTAGGCGGAGGAATCATCCGCGAGGGCAGAATCGTAGCCGGAATAAACGGAGCAGGCGGAGAGATAGGACATATGCCTATGGTAGATGATGAGTCAGAGTGCTGTGGCTGCGGCAAGAAGGGCTGCTTAGAGCAGTATGCATCAGCAAACGGTCTCGTAAGAGTGGCAGAGAGATACATTGCAGCACACAGGGATGTGGCAACAAAGCTTGATTTAAATGCAGGCTTCACAGCCAAGGATGTATGCGATGCGGCAAAGGCAGGAGATGCAGCGAGCATTGCGGCAGTAGAGCAGTCTATGAAGCTTCTCGGCAAGGCAATGGCAGCAGTAGCATGCGTCATGGACCCTGAGGTATTTGTTGTCGGCGGAGGCCTTTCAAAGGCAGGCAGCATCATCATCGATACAGCAGCAAAGTACTATAAAGAGTATGCTTTCCATGCAAGCCGTGAGACAGAGATCAAGCTCGCCACACTCGGCAACTCAGCCGGCATGTATGGCGGAGTAAAGATGGTTATCGGCTAACAACATAAGATTGCAATTTTTAAAGAAATAAAATATAATGGCTACTAAAGATACACTACAATCGAGGTGAGACTATTGGCAGATTACTCAACAGAAGAATTAGAAAAAATAGCGGACAAATTTCGCTCAGATACCAGCGGTATAAGGGGAACAAAGGATTTTACGAGCCCAGAGGAGCTTTACGATGAGCTGAAAAAGGAAATCAAAAAGTACCATCCGTCGGATGACACGAGCCTTGTGGACAAAGCCTACAGGGTAGCTTATGATGCTCATAAGGGTCAGGCGCGTAAGTCAGGAGAGCCTTATATCATACATCCGCTTTGTGTTGCCATAATACTCGCCGAGCTCGAGCTGGATAAGGAAACCATTGCAGCAGGACTGCTCCATGATGTGCTGGAGGATACCATCATGACCATGGATGAGATGCGTGCGGAGTTTGGGGACGATGTCGCACATCTGGTGGATGGTGTCACGAAGTTGAAGCACCTGCATCTGACAGACAGCACCAAGGATCCGAAGGACAAGAATGCGGACAGGCTTGAGATGCAGGCTGAGAATCTGCGCAAGATGTTTCTCGCCATGGCAAAGGATATCAGGGTCATCCTCATAAAGCTGGCAGACAGACTGCACAATATGCGTACACTCAAGTACCAGTCCAAGGAGGCACAGCAGCGTATCGCCAGAGAGACACAGGATATCTATTGCCCTATCGCACAGCGACTTGGTATCAGCAAGATAAAGATAGAGCTCGAGGACCTTTGTATGAAGTACCTCTATCCGGATGCCTACTACGATCTGGTAGAGAAGGTAGCCCTCAGAAAGACAGAGCGCGACACCTACATCCAGGGCCTGGTAAACGATGTCAAGAAGTATGTTTCAGATGCCGGTATCAAGGCAGAGATATACGGCAGGGCAAAGCATTTCTTCAGTATATATAAGAAGATGGTCAATCAGGACAAGACTATAGACCAGATATATGACCTCTTTGCCATCAGAATTCTGGTGGATACCATACCGGACTGCTACGCAGTGCTTGGTATCATACATGAGAAGTATAAGCCTATACCGGGCCGTTTCAAGGACTATATTGCCATGCCGAAGCAGAACATGTACCAGTCGCTTCACACGACACTCATAGGCCCGAGCGGACAGCCGTTTGAGATACAGATACGTACCTATGAGATGCATCGTACAGCTGAGTACGGTATCGCAGCGCACTGGAAGTACAAGGAAGCAAACAACGGCAATGCCACTACCACCACTGTCACAGAGGAGGAGAAGCTCAGCTGGCTGCGCCAGATACTCGAGTGGCAGCAGGACATGTCGGATAATAAGGAGTTTATGACTTTATTAAAGAGTGATTTAAATTTATTCTCCGATAATGTATTTGCATTCACACCGTCCGGCGATGTAAAGAACCTGCCAAAGGGCTCCACACCTATAGACTTTGCCTACAGCATACACTCTGCGGTCGGCAACAAGATGGTCGGTGCCAAGGTAAACGGCAAGCTGGTGCCGATAGACTATGTCATCAAAAACGGCGACCAGATAGAGATAATCACCTCACAGAACTCCAAGGGACCAAGCCGTGACTGGCTCAAGGTCGTAAAGAGCACACAGGCCAAGAACAAGATCAACCAGTGGTTCAGAAGTGAGCTCAAGGAGGAGAATATACAGCACGGCAAGGATCTGATAGCAGCCTATGCCAAGGCAAAAGGTATCAACTTTGCTGAGATAAACAAGCCTGAGTATCAGGAGAAAATACGCCGCAAATACGGCTTCCACGACTGGAACTCATGCCTTGCAACCGTCGGACACGGCGGACTCAAGGAGAGCCAGATAGTCAACAGGATGTACGACGAGTACAAGAAGGATCATGTGGTGCCTGTGACAGATGCAGATGTGCTTGGCAGCATCGCAGAAAAGCAGCAGGCAGCAGCAGGCATACAGCCGGAGCACAAGTCAAAGAGCGGTATTGTGGTACACGGGCTCTATGACGTGGCTGTACACTTCTCGAAGTGCTGCAATCCTGTTCCGGGAGATGAAATAGTGGGCTTTGTCACAAGAGGCCGAGGCATCTCCATCCACAGGACAGACTGCGTGAATATTATCAATCTGTCCAAGATAGAAAAGGACAGGCTCATAGAAGCAGAGTGGCAGGATCCAGCCCTCATGGACAACGGTGCCGAGTATCAGGCAGACCTGAAGATATTCTGTCATGACAGGCCGGGACTGCTCGTAGATATCACAAAGATATTTACCGAGAAGGAAATCAATATCAGTGGTATCCAGTCCAAGACCAGCAAGCAGGGCATCGCTACAATCGAGGTGTTTTTCAATATCAAAGGCAGGGACCAGATAAAGGTTCTCGTGGAGAAGCTCAGACAGATAGAAAGTGTAATAGACGTAGAGAGGACCACCGGCTAAATCCCGGTGGTTCTTGCGTGAAGCATAACATATAACAGACAAGGAGTACACTCATATGGTAAATATGAAGATAGACCACTTCGTAGTGGGACCGGTGCAGACCAACTGCTACTTTGTCACCAATATAAAGACAAAGGAAATGATAATAATAGACCCGGGCGCGTGTGCTAATCAGCTCGCCAAAAAAGTGGACGAATCAGGCGCAAAGCCTGTAGCGATACTGCTCACACACGGGCACTTTGACCATGCCACGGATGCAAAGCCGCTCGCAGACCGCTACGGCATCAAGATATATATACATGAGGCAGACAAAGCCACACTCGATGACCCACAGCTCAATGTCAGCTACATGATGGGCCAGTCAAAGACCTTTTATGCAGATGTATTTTTGAAGGATAAGCAGGAGCTTGACATTGCGGGCTTTCACATAGTAGTGCTTCACACACCGGGGCATACACCGGGCGGCTGTTGCTATTATTTCCCGTATGAGGACGTGATCTTTACAGGCGATTCGCTGTTTTGCGGCTCAATCGGACGTACGGATTTCAAGGGCGGCAGCATGTCAGACCTCGTGCGCACAGTGAAGGAAAAAATCATGACACTGCCTGAGCATACAGAGGTGTACCCGGGCCACAACGACACAACAACCATAGAAAACGAGAGGATGTATAACCCTTACTTATGATAGTAGTAGTATTTAATAAACCGGATTTTGAATATGATGTGCACTCACTGCTTAAGGAGTTCTTCCCTCAGGAGGAGGTGCAGATGTACTATAGCTGCCCACCTGATGAGGTGGAGGGCAAAAACCTGGCCTGCACACACCACGAGATGACAGACGATGGCGCAAAAGAATTTGCGGATGCCTCACAGGTATTTAAGATAGACTATGTGGGCAATGAAATTGCAGTGGAGTGGACGCTGAATATGGCCGGCGGAAATAATTCCATGACAGATGATATGCAGCAGGCTGACGAAAGTGACATTAAAACAGCCGGAGAAAGTATCTGCACAAAAATATCCGTGACCGGCACAGACCGCAAGGAAACCAAAAACCGCCTCAAGCTCGCCCTGTATTCCATGATAGAAAAGGGCACAGGAAAGAGCCTTCCGTGGGGCACACTCTCAGGCATCAGACCGACCAAGATAGCCATGAAATGCATAGAGGACGGCATGAGCGATAAGGAAACCTACGATTATCTGAAGGAAACCTACCTCGCAAGCGATGAGAAAATCGATCTCTCAATAGGCATAGCAAAGCGTGAGAAGGCACTGCTCGATAAGGTGGACTATGACAACGGCTACAGCCTGTATATAGGCATACCCTTCTGCCCGAGCACCTGTGCATACTGCTCGTTTACCTCATACCCGCTCGGCGTGTGGAAAAACCGCGTAGACGATTACCTCGATGCACTCGAGAAGGAGATAGACTACACGGCGCAGAAGTTCTACCACAAGAAGCTAAACTCCATCTACATAGGAGGCGGCACACCGACCACACTAAGCCCTGCGCAGCTTGACAGGCTTATCAGAAAAATCAAATGCAGCTTTGATTTAAAGGACTGTCTGGAATTTACAGTGGAGGCAGGCAGACCGGACTCCATCACGAAAGAAAAGCTTATGGCACTAAAGAAAAACGGCATCAGCCGTATATCAGTAAATCCACAGACCATGAAGCAGCAGACACTTGATATAATAGGAAGACATCACACAGTAGACGATACGATACAAAGCTTCAAGCTCGCGCGTGAGCTGGGCTTTGACAACATAAACATGGACCTCATCATGGGCCTTCCCGAGGAGACACTCGATGATGTAAGGCACACAATGGAGCTTGTGAAGGAGCTGGCGCCTGACAACGTCACCATCCATTCACTCGCAGTAAAGCGAGCTGCAAGACTCACCATCTTCAAGGACCGTTACAGCGATATGCAGATGGTCAACACTCAGGAACATATGGATCTCTGCGCAGTCTACTGTAAGCAGATGGGGCTTGAGCCATACTACCTCTACAGGCAGAAGGGCATGGCAGGCAACATGGAAAACGTGGGCTATGCGGCAAAGGGCAAGGCCGGCGTATACAACATACTGATCATGGAGGAAAAGCAGACCATCGTGGCGTGCGGCGCCGGAGCAAGCACCAAGCGAGTCTGGCCCATACCGAATCCGGATGGCACACACCGCATTGACAGATGCGAGAATGTCAA
>OGMB01000467.1_pt1 | contig 22139 bp, 10 predicted proteins | sample 1573001 | NCBI WGS metagenome assembly OGMB01 (sample SAMEA2581921, study PRJEB24529) | metagenome | biome: Human gut stool | place: China | collected 2011
GCACCGCTTTCTCTATCAGCCGATGGGCCTCATTGAATATACGATTGGAACATTGGAATGTGGATACCTTAGGAGCCGAGTTATAAACAAAGCACGACTGTATCTTCTGGATCACCGGAAGACGGTGGGGATTCTTCTGCCCTTTCAGCACAGCGCCTTCCACCTGAATATACCGGAAACCATAGTAAGAAAAACGAGGATGCCAAGTTTCCACTCCTTCCCCTTTCAGGGTATATTCATAATAATGTTGTCTGCCGGTCTGACGCTGATTGCAAGCTCCTTCGTCCGTCAGGGATTCGGATACAAGCAGAGTTATTTTCTGCCCTTTCTTTCCACGGACGGTAATTTCGGGGAAACCGGCCAGGTTCTGTCCCATATCCAGCACAAAGGCAGACGGATCTACTGTCCGTTTGGTTGACTTGCAGGCAGCTGTTATCTGTTCAGCGGTGAGCTTGGTCACTTTCCGGATATCATAACGCTCCATAATCTTCACCGGTTGCGCTATCTGCGGACGAAGCACCCCTTTAGGGGCTTCCTGAATCACGACAGGATGCCAATCCTGCTCTTTAAAACCGAACATGTTCCAGCCTTTCTGCTCACGGCGAGCGTCATAATCTTCTCCGCCATAGATGCAATTGAACAGTACGGGACTGAAATCGTACTTCCAGTCCTTTCCGGAAACAATCGTTTCACTGGTTCCGTCTTCATAATTCACCACCATTCGGAAACGAAGCGTGGGGGCGCCGAAACTGATTTGCAATTTACGATAGCGGCCGCCTTGCACATTATAAAATCCATTTCCCAGCAGGACTCCGATAGCGTTACCGCCTTTCTTCACTTGCGAGGTGACATCATAAGTATTATAATAGACACTTTTGTCATAGTCGCTCCAAAGGGGGGCAAATTCGCTGTCTCCCACTTTTTCTCCATTCAGCGAAAATTCATAAAAGCCCAAGCCACATACATACGCTGTGGCGTCTTTCACTTTCTTTGCCACATGGAACTCACGGCGCAGATAAATACTTTTCTTTGCCAAAGTATCCACAGCAGCCCAGGCGGCCTTTGCCTCAGGCTTTTTCAGTTCACTGCCATGATATTTCCGGCCTTCGGGTATGCGGGCATCCTTACGGGTAATGGCCCCAATCCATTCACTGCCGGCGAAAGCTGCTTCGGAAGTCAGGATACTGAAATCAGAGGGGGCACTCCATGCCGAAGGCGTATCAGCCTCATCCCAGACACGGACACGCCAAGTATAATGCCTGTCCTTCTCCAAGGCCGCATCCGCACAGGAAACCAACTGGCTTTGAGCGGATTTTACTTTGCCGCTGTTCCAGACTACTTTTCCTGCCCATACATCCCGAATCTCTATCTCATAAGCAGTCTGCCGCGTGCCATTTTCCGGCGAACTCATCTGCCATCCCAGACGAGGGGCATCAGAGGTGGTCACTCTTCCTTCGCGCATCTCACACGTCAGGCGAGTAATAGTTATGTCTTTCGCCTGCACGGAGAAAGACATAACTAACAAAGCGGCTATTAAGAATTTTCTGTAATTCATTTTTCTTTCAACAGTCTGTTTATTATCTTAAGACATCCCCTTTATTCAAAATTATAGCACATTCTCACAAAAAACACGGGTCAATGTATCGGCATGTCCTACTTCCTTTCCATCCACATAGATATGCAGACCTTTTCCACGCTGGTAACGGCTGCCGTCCTTATCCCACAAAATAGTGAGGTTACGGCCATGGTACAACACATTATCCAAACAGAAATAATCCCATTTTCCTTCGGGAATCAACGGATTCACCTCCACTGTGTTATCCATGCGCGGACGGAGCCCTATCAAACCGGTAATCATCAAATCATTAAAAGTAGAATGATTGTAATAACGGCTGCGTTCCTGATCTCCTTTCAACCAATAACCGGTCACCTCATCCAGATACTCGCCTATGTAGGGGCGGCCACGGTGATGCTGCGACTCCACATAGCGTTCCATGTGATGGAAATACACGCTGTCTGTCAATACAGTCTGAGGATAATTATTCATGAAATTGGCCATTGCAGTCAAAGTCTGTGCAGATGCAAACGGCCAGATAGCCCCATCCCATTCACACTTACCTACGCCATGCGTGCGGAACTCAGGATGACGGCGCTCGGCAGTGGTAAGTCCGTAAGGTGCGGAAAAACCTTTCTCGTCCATCACTTCCTTCCATGCCACATCGTATGGGGAAGAAGCATCCGGCAAATTGAAATACCAAGGGATATAGCCGATAGCCTCGCGTACCTCGGCGGACGCATCTCCACGCATCGTTTCAAAGAAATGGTGGTCTGTGTTCCACAACTTATCCTGTACCAACGTTTTAATGGAGTCGGCTTTCAATCCATATTTCATGGCCATGCCCTCATCTCCTGTCATGATGCCGATAAGAGAGAGTGCTTTGGCGTTGCCATACATATAACTGTTGATAGTGGGACGGGCATATTGTTTACGACGGCCTCCGCTGATGGATTCTTCCATGCCATCCTGCACATCTCCCTGCCAGTAAAGTCCATTGGACAGGCGGTTTGTCTTTTCCCAACGGGCATATTCCGCTTCCAAATCCTTTACCATATCCAACAAGAATTCCTTGTTTCCATCGACCATGTAACGTCCCAGTACCGCATCCGCATTCCACGAGCTGAACTTGGTCATTTTGGCCATCGGGCCTCCTTCGTTACCCCGATACCAAGTATGGATAATCTGATTCAAGTATTCCGGATTACGCAACCAGCGGCTCTCATAAATATGATGACCGATGGCACAAGCTATCAGATTGTATTTATCGGCATACGAACGGTTTACCAGAAATTCGGTCATGCCATAGCCCACCGGAGTTTCCTTGATGTGCTTGCGCAGCGTCCACCAACGATAATAATACATTTCCTCGAAGTTCTTTTGAGAGCACTCGAAAAGAGGAATGTTTTCTTCCATCCATTGAGATGCACGGGCATTGGGAATAGCCTGGGCTATATTCTCATCCTCCATGCTGTTGAAATAATCCACATAGGGCTTGAAATCCTTATATTTCAAGAAGGCTGCACCGGCATCCTTATCAGCAGAAGCCGTCTTGAAATGGGCTATACGATAGGTGCACAAGGGTTCCTGCTCACCCGCATCCGGCAGAATGCCATACCAGTCCGCCGGAGTATCCACCGTAGGATAAGTCCGTTGCGCTCCGGTGCGGAACATCACTCTCTCAATGGCCGGAACGGGTGCAAAGAACATACGTTGCCCCACTTTCTTTCCATCCACATAGACAATTACCATGCGGTTGGCAACAGAAAGCTCCACTTCTACCTTATACGTCTTGCCCGGTTCATACTTCAACAAATTACCAAACCGCGCACCTCCTTTGGCACGGAAAAGTCCGTCGGAAGTCAATTCCAGACGGGAACAGGCAATGCCGTTTTCATCCAGAAATTCTATCTGCAAAAGTCCTTTATCGTTCTGCTCTGCCATCAGTTCGAAAGATACTTTCAGTTCTTTTGTAGCAGGTATCTTACGCTCCACACGGGCATAATCGAATAAGTCCTTGTCTTGCAGCACCAGCCATTTTCCATCCAGTGATACGGGAGCCCACTGCAAGGAATACAAATTCCAGTCGGTCAGTTCATTCAAATCTTTATAGTTGGCAAAATTATCGTCAGCATGTGCACTGGCATGTGCGCGGACGGGCACAGGGATATGAGAAACCCACATGTCCTCCTTGTTCACACTGTAAGTCACCCATAAATCACCATCGGGAGGAGTCCCGTTACCTTCCTGAATACCCCGTACATACTGAGGACCGAATGATTTATAATTACCTCCGTAACGCATCGGTGTAATCTCGCCGTGCACCAGATTCAAGGTCGTATATTCCAGCCCGTCCTTACTGAGCGAGATAGCCAGCGGCCAGCGAAACTCGGAAGGATTATACACCGTGGCGTATGTACCGTCACTCAAACGCTGCCCCCAAATCTTCGCATTACTGTTAACAAAGCCTTTCGCACGTTCCACCGGTTGCGCCCACGTATTTCCACCATCCTCGCTGATGGAAGTCAGGGCATGTTTCCACAAGCTTACCAAACGACCGTCGGGCAAAGTATAGTCACAATACGCTTTGTATTCTTTGTGTAAAGGAATCAACGGGTCATTACGATCAGCTTCCTCCACCCACTGCATACGGTAACGAGGATTGTCCAGAATCTCCTGACAGGCTTTTACAAACTCCTTGTCTTTACTCCGTTTAAAATAAGGATAAGAGGTATTCTTTTCATTGAACGCATGGTTATAATAAATGAAATAAATGGGGCCGAAGGAACCGTCCTTTTTAATTTCGCGAACCACACGGCCTATTCCGTTCCCGTCATTCGGGTCATCTTTCTTGTCCAGTGCCACGCCATAGTTTCCCATGGCTATCAGTCGGCCGCTCTTTGACACATAAAAGCCTACACGCTGATGCATGATGGCATCCAGATCTTTCGCCTTGTCTGTGCGTCCGGGCTTGGTATAGCCATCGGGAACCCGGTAGATAGGGAAAAGGGTCACCGGGTTTGTCCAGTGATAACCGTCTTTCGAGGTCATCAGGAAAGTTTGTGAGGGAGGAATATGCTCGTCCGAAGGATCGGAAAGATAATGCATATAGAATTGTCCGTTCCAATAAGCCAACATGGACTGATGATTGTATGTCCATCCATTGCCGTTATCGGGTGCAGGATGTTCCCGGTTGGCGCGCATCACCTGAATATTGTGTACTCCTACCACAGGTGATAATTGTCCGTCATGATAGGTAGGGTTAGACAGCTCTGTGCCTGTATAGTGTACTCTATCTTGAGCCGACACCGAAAGTGCCAGCGAACAGGCTGCTGCAAAGGTAAAAAGTTGTTTCAGTTCCATTTATTTACTTCTATGTTGTTTTTCCATTTATTAAAATGAGGTTTCTCTTCAGCTTGATTGACCTGCAAACAAGCAAAGCTCTACAAAACTACGAATTTCTTCGTTTCCCGATAAAAGCTCCGGGCTTTAAAAAAAGACGAAAGCACAAAGCAAATGTACTCTACAAAATAATGCTATTTATAAAAAGCGTCTTTTTGTTAATGAATTTGCATAAAAGAAGCTTTTTTACTATCTTAGCAGCATGAAGTTAACAGTTTGATAACTTTTCTACGAGAAATATGTTATTTATAGTATTCACTTTTTTAACAACCGTTTGCTTATGAAACAAAAGAATAAGATGTTATCCACCCATGGCATTAAAACACTATTCGAAACCCGATTAACCCAACTCACTTCATTAGCTTCAGAAAGCCAGGATGAAACAGCTTTCAAAAACAAGCTGAACGATTATCTATTATCCGGTCCTATTTACAATCCTGCTGCCGCAAGGCAAATTAAAAGACTGATAGATAACGATGGAAAAACCATTTACGAAGCCTCTACAGAACAGGAGATTAAAATAGAAACCATCTCACTGCTTTGGAAGTTTTTAACGAATCGTATCATCAATGAAGAGATTTCCGTTGATTTATGGATTGACCTGTATCACCAGTTCGACCGGCTTTATCACGAAGAAGAGGAGCTACCTGATGAAAAACAAGTGCAACAGTGGATGAAACGCTGGCCCAGCGGACTGAATGAGGATGTCCGGGCTATCCGCCGACAAAACAAAGAGCGTATTATCTCCCTTCTTATCCAGAAAATAGAAAACAGACACGCGCCCTCCAGCCGCTATCTTTTTCCCGAAGGAAGCACGGAAGAGGACAAACGCCGGCTGGTCTGCCAATGGTGGAACGAAGCCCGTTTTCATCTGGCAATGGCCGTAAAAAGCCCTACCGAACTGAACCGGATGCTAGGCAACTCCCTGTCCGAAGAAACCTTGCAGCTTTATCACAAAGCACGCAAGAAAGGAATGCCTGTCTTTATCACCCCTTACTATCTGTCTTTGTTGAATCCTACGGGGAAAGGATATGATGATACAGCCATACGAAGCTATATTCTGTACTCTCCCCAACTGGTGGAAACATACGGTAACATCCACGCATGGGAAAAAGAAGATGCTGTGGAGGACGGAAAGCCTAACGCTGCAGGATGGCTGCTGCCGGACGGACACAACATTCACCGCCGTTATCCCGATGTGGCCATTCTTATCCCCGACTCGATGGGACGTGCATGCGGCGGCCTGTGTGCATCCTGCCAGCGCATGTACGACTTCCAAAGTGAACGTCTGAACTTCAACTTCGAGGAATTGAAGCCGAAAGAGAGCTGGGACAAGAGGTTGAGAAAACTGATGGAATATTTCGAGAACGACACTCAGCTCAGGGATATCCTGATTACGGGAGGCGATGCATTGATGAGCCAGAACAAGACCTTGCGCAATATACTGGAAGCCGTCTACAAAATGGCTGTCCGCAAACGGAACGCAAACCTGCAACGCGCCGAAGGAGAGAAATATGCGGAACTGCAACGAGTACGCTTGGGCAGCCGGCTCCCGGTATATCTGCCCATGCGAATCAATGACGAACTATTGGATATCTTACGTGAGTTCAAAGAAAAGGCATCTGCCGTAGGAGTCAGCCAATTTCTGATTCAAACGCATATCCAGACTCCACTGGAAGTAACACCCGAAGCGCGTGAAGCTATCCGCAAGATACTGGCAGCCGGGTGGACTATCACCAACCAGTTAGTATATAATGTGGCGGCTTCCCGTCGCGGACACACCGCCAAGCTGCGCAAAGTATTGAATGGGCTGGGTGTACTATGCTATTACACCTTCTCGGTAAAAGGATTTGAGGAGAATTATGCCGTATTTGCACCTAACAGCCGCTCCTTGCAGGAGAAAGAAGAGGAAAAGGTATGGGGAAAACTCTCCGCAGAGCAAGAAAAGGAGTTTTTGAACCTGTTGAGAAACAGTAAAGACCGTGCGGCAGCCGTACAGCGTTTCTGCACCTTCCATCAGATTCCTTTCGTAGCAACAGACCGCAGCGTACTGAACCTGCCGGGTATAGGCAAGAGCATGACTTTCGTAACTATCGGTATGACAAAAGAGGGAAAACGGATACTGGAATTTGACCATGACCCAACCCGCCAGCATAGTCCGATTATTCATCAGATGGAAAAAATATACATCAAGGAAAACAAGTCTATCTGGCAATATATGCTGCAATTGCAGGAAATGGGCGAGAAGAAAGAAGAATATGCCAGTCTGTGGAAATATATGGAAGGAGAAACAGAACACCGCTTCCCCTTATATAATTATCCCGATCCGGGATTCCGGATTACAGAAAAGTATAGTCACTTGTCAGTAGTTGGTAATAAATCAATCTGCTAATTTGTCAATGTGACAATGTGCTAATGTGCCATGTGGAACAAAGCGTAACCCATTGACATATTAGCACATTGACAAATCAGCAGATTATTCAATTCGTAATCTTGATCCCCACAAAATACGTTCTAGGCTGTGTAGGCCCATAGAAATAACCCGAGTCACGATAACCACCTTTGTCCAAATCCTTTTGGAAAGCATTAAAGATATTCTGCACTCCACCGTTCAATTGCAACTTGATATGGTCATTCAATACAAACGTATAATTCAGTTTCACATTCAAATCAAAGAAATCAGGAGTATGCACCATTTCATCTTTAGCGATATATTGTCCTATATATTCCTCGGGCAACTCTGTCGGTGCGAAATGCGGCACATGCATCCGGCCTGTGTACACACCGGACAAGGAGCAGTCGAAATTCTTGAACGGAGCAGATGTCAATGTGAAATAACCGTAATAGTCAGGAGTACGGGGCATCCGCTTCACCGGCGCTACCTCAGGATTCTCACTCCATGCCTCCAGCTCAGTATATTCGCTGCGCTGCACCGTGAAGCCCACCTGTAAAGCCGCATCACGTCCATGTGCAATCTTTCCGTCCAGATTCACGCCATACACACGTGCCCCGTTACCGTTACGACGCTCCTTCACCTTGTTACCATTCTCGTCATGGCCCATATCCTCCAGTACAAATACGTCATCCAATCCGGTATAGAACCCTTCCAATAACAAATTGGTCTGGAAATGACCGATATTCGCCGTCCAGTCAATGGAGCCGCTGATGCTGTTAGAATGCTCAGGCTTCAGCCCTTCCGCCAACTTGATAAGCACGCCCTCACCTCCTACTGCCGTAACGTGCAAGTCTTCATCATAAGCCTGCGGCGCACGGAAACCGGTGGACCAGGTGATGCGCGCCTGTAGTTTGTCACTGGGTTTGTAGAGCAGGTTCAGACGGGGGCTGAAGATAGGATTGTCAATCAGGTTATGGTCATCCAGACGGAACCCGGCCAGGAATACAAACTGATTCATTTTCCATTCGTTCTGCACAAAAGCGCTGGCAATGCGTACATCCTGTTTCATATCACGGTGATAACCGGTCATAACATCGTGCAGGGAGTTGTTCTGATACTCCAGCCCGGCGGTAAAAGTAGCAGGAGAGAATAAAACTTTCTCAAAATTACCCACATACATGCCGCCTGCCACCCAAGTCAGATCTTTCGTCTTTCCGTATGCATTCGCATCCTGTTGCGCACCATAATAACTGTTACGGTCGGTATGCTGGATGGAAGAATAGAAAGAAAGCTTATGCTTGTATTCTTTCCAAAACAGATCATAACTCAATCCGCCACTATTGATAACGTGCTTGGTCTGTTCGGTGATATCCGTTTCGTGCGGCTGCAATTTATTCCCTCCGCGACGGAACTCATTCGTGGTATGATATTCCAGACTGATACGGCTGAACTGCGTAGGACGGTAATAGGTACGCAGCCCGAACGTATTCATGTTCAGCTTTCCCAACTCCGAGAAACCGTCCCCGTCCGCATCATACGGATTACGGTTCCGATAAGACTGATACAAAGCGATGCCATACGTATTGTCTTTTGACACCAAAGAGGCATTGGCTCCCATATACTGTTCCCACACCTTGCCGTTCATATTGGACATTGTTGAAGAAACTTGAAATGAATTGTTGATGGGGTCTTTCGTGATGATATTGATGGTTCCGCCCACTGCATTAGCACCAAACAAGGCCGACCCTCCTCCGCGGACAACCTCTACACGCTCTATCATATTCACCGGAATCTGCTCCAAGCCATATACACCGGACAGAGCACTGACTACCGGACGGCTATTGATAAGAATTTGCGAATAAGGTCCTTCCAGCCCATTGATACGTACTTGAGGGAAGCCGCAGTTCTGGCAGTTGTTCTCCACACGCAGCCCCGACTGGTAATTCAAGGATTTAGCCAAATCGGTAGAGTTCACCGATTCGAACAGCTTGGCATTCATCACATTGACTACCACCGGAGCCACCTTGCGACTTGTCTCATTGCGATTGGCCGATACGACTACCTCGTCCGTCATAATACTTTCGTCACTCATCAAAAAATGAACATCTACCGTGAAGTCGTTACTGACGGTCACTTTCTTTTCCTGTGTCTCATAGCCCAGTAGCTGAACCCTCAATGTGTACTTTCCTGCCGGAACCTTCTTGAAACGGAACTCCCCGTCCTCGTTACTCACCGTACCTTCCCCGGTTTCCACAATCAATATGGTAGCATACGGAAGGCTGTTCTCCGTGCCTTTTTCCACTACATGACCTGAAATCACATTTCCTTCCTTCACAGGATTTACATCTTCTGCATACGCATGGATACCCGCACCCATCACCATGAGCACGAGTAACAGAATATATTGTTTCATCTATTTTTTCTATTACTAAAATGTTTCGGTTTATTCAATTAAAGAATGTGTGCAGCTCTACGGCAAAAGCACATCCGCATCTGTTGAACGGATTATCCGAATGTATCCCGTCAACAGATATACCTTATGTTTCAGCAATAAAAAGGAGGAGCGCGCAAATGGATACATTGCGCACAAAGCGCTTTCGCGCGGAAAGTATTTGTCTTGTATTCCAAAACATACAACACAGGACGGAATACAGTCATCTCGGCCTGAACCTCGGCCTCCAAAGTATGAATAGTGCTCAGATGAGCAATAGAAATAACCTGTCCTGTGGTATGCGTATGGTGTTTTTCGGACGAAGGATGGAGAGTGCACAATCATCACCCCGTTCACAATATGAACGTGGGTAAACAAGGTGATGCTTACCTGATACGTTAAAAACAGCGCCAGCAGTAATAACGGGGCTACTATGTACCTTCTCTTGCTCAACTATTTATTTCTTTTCCTCGCCAAACAACAATTGATAGTCTTTTTTCGCGGCAGGCACAGTCCATTCCTCCGGAATAAACTTCCACTGGTGCATGGCATGAGGATGCAGCACTTTTTCCTGCTCAATATATTGCATCAGATAATAACGCAAATCCTTATCGGTTGCAAAAATAATACGTTTTGCCAAATCTTCCTTGGAAATTCCAGCTCCAAGAGTCAGTAAATCTCCGCCACCGTTCCCACGGTAAGAATTCAAAGCCACTTTATAAACCTTATCCATACTGAAAGGAGTCCCGTCCGACATGCTCTGAATCGTGATTTTCTCTCCTGCCGGCTTGGTCACGTCCACCGTATAATTAATGCCTGCGGCAGAGTCAAAGTTAAAGCTGAAATTCTTGAAATTAGCACGCTTCCCCTTCTCCACCGGCTCCTTGAAAAGCATCAGGTGGTCCTCGGAACTCTTCATCTGATTAGTCCAGATGGCGTATGCCATTTCCAGGAAACCTTTAATTTCCTTGCCCGAAAGTTCCATCACATACAGCATGTTCTCGTACTTGTACAAATTGAACATATCACTCACATAGATGTCTCCTTCTTTAATCTCTGCCCGGAAGGACAACGGAGCACAGAAAGACACTTCAGCACCCGAAATTTCCAATTGCAACTGATGAATCAGGTCTATGAAAGGAGAAGAACCGAAATAAGCATCCTTCGCTGTGATGGTACGTGAAATAGTACCGATTTTACGGGATACGAAGTCATTTACAGCCTTATATTGAGGAGCGAATTTATCCATAAACTCCTGGCTGACAGGATACTTGTTCATATCCGCCAATCTACCTTCCACCGACTTCTCCACTACTTTCCCATCTTTCTTTGTTACGGTCAGGGTCACATCCGAAACTACATTGGCATTGTTTGCCGGGTCAATGACCAGCACACTGTCTCCTGCCACATTCTGCACCTTTACACATTCCCTAGTATGGTCGTGCCCCATCAGCACCACATCAAAGCCCGGGACCCGTTTGGCAACATCCATAGAGGCATCTTCCACCACCTGTCCCAACACGTTGCCCGACTTTCCGGCATGAAACAATCCCACAATGACATCGGGGTTCTCTTTTTCCTTTATAATCTTCACCCACTTACGTGCGCAGGGCTCCATTTCCTCAAAATGCAGGCCACTCCATAACTTCTCCGGCAACCATGAAGGAATGGCCGGAGTAATCATACCCAGAACCGCTATCCTCACTCCGTCACGCTCCAACACCTCGTAGGGTTTCAGATAAGGTTTTCCAGTGGCATTGTCTATTATATTAGCCCCCAGTACCGGAAAATCGCACTGTTTTATCCAACGGTCGTACACCGCATGCCCGGTCTCTACGTCATGATTACCCATATTGCCTACCACACATCCCATATAATTCATCATATCCGCCGCCACATGGGTAGACACGGTATCCATAAAATTATAATAGTAAGCTGTAGGCTGACCTTGCAGGATATCCCCATTATCCATCAACAGGCAATTATCCCCATATTTCTCACGCTGTTCTTTCACAAAGGAATGAACACGGGCAAGACTTCCACTCCATTCTTTCCGTTCGATAAAGTTATACGGAAAGAAATTCCCGTGCACATCACTGGTTTCTATAATCTTGATAACCACTTCTTTCTGATTATTGGATGCAGACACCTGCATACCCGCCCACAACAGCAGGGCGCTGATACATATTCTATATTTCATTTCTCTATTCTTTATTCTTTTTTAGTCAAAGGATGCGTGAATACAAACCGGGCGCCTTCGGTATAATCCTTGTCCACCCATATCTTACCTCCCAGATTCTCGATTATCAGCCTGCTAATGGCCAATCCCAGCCCCGTACCTTGGGAATATTCATTCAATTTCTCGAAACGTTCAAAAACCCTGTCGCTCTTATCGGACGGAATACCGCAACCGGTATCCGACACAGACAATTCCAACTGTTGATGCTGTTTGTCTATGGCAACCGTCAGTTTGATAGAACCGGACGGAGTAAATTTTGCGGCATTGGACAGCAAATTAATCAACACCTGCTTCAGACGCTGGGCATCCGTCTTGACAACCAGCGAAGGCACAGGAGTTTCAAACAGAAACAAAGCACTGGTCTTGCGTCCATACTCCACTGTAGACAAAGCCGTCTGACACAACTCTACCACATCACATTCTTCCCATACGAATTTTATCCTTCCGGATTCCATGCGCGAGATGTCCAGAATATCATTTATGAGGTGCAACAACAAATCGGAATTCTTCTGAATGATATCACAATACTGCGCCTTCTCGGCAGGAGAGGAATCATCACTGACCAACACGCTGGAAAATCCCACAATGGCATTCAAGGGAGTGCGTATTTCGTGACTCATATTGGCCAGAAAAGCCGTCTTCAACCTGTTGGATTCCTCCGCTTTCTCCTTGGCTACCAGCAGTTCCTCGCCGGATACTTCCAGATTATGTTTCAAGTGGTTGATACGGATAATATAATATATGGCTATCAAGAAACAGACTATCAGGAACATGAACGCCGAAACAACCCCTATGACCCAATATTTATACTGCTCATAAAACGAAGGAGTCTTGTTCACCAACACCGCTCCCTGAGGAAGATTCAATGAATCCAATTTGAATTCATGCAAACGCTTTATATCAAAAGTATAGTTTCCGGGAATAGTCACCAAGTCCACCCCTTCTCTGTCCCCTTTATCCAAAAAATCATAAGTAACCGCGCCTATATTCTTTCCTACCGCATGGTACTCGGGAGTATATCCTCCCAATGCCCAATGTCCCAGCCCCACAGATGCAATAGTAAACACAGGCAGGGTGGGATTCGCATCGCGCAGCATATAAGTCGTATTACCAATAACATAACTCTCCGTACAGTCTACACGCCATGTTCCCAATAACACACACGTATTTTGAGGCAACCTGCGCATCCTTTCACTCACTTCCATAAAGGTTTCCGTACGACCGTCCAGCCAAATCGTCTCTAAATCAGGGTACTTCTCCATCTCCTTTTTAACCAAGGCTTGCATAGACAGCCCGCCATAGGTATTATCCGATATAAATGCCACACGGCGCATATCAGGATAAAAGCGACGCATCAACTCTATGTTTTTATCGACATCATATTCATATACATAACCGGCAACAATATTATAATCGCCGAAATCCGTATAAATATTCTTACTTTCAGGTTCCCATACCCGTGTGTCGATACTATCATCAGGCAATACCAGTCCGTTGACACTGACCATACCACAGATGGACGGAGTCTTTTTAGCTATCTCCGTGTCTTGTGAGATATAAGCCGACCATGCCTCCTGCCCCAACAATATAACCAGTGACGGACGGTTTTTCCCCTTATACTTACCAAGGATGGAGGCCATACGCGATTTCCACAGATAAGCCTCGGACAAATTCTTGCAGTTCATACTCTCTATGATCGGAGTATACTTGCCGCCACGCTGTCGGTATTCATCCATAAAAGCAGACAGGTTGTCAGAAATACTACGAGTTTCGGGGTTATAAGAAGTGACAATAAGGATAGGCCCTTCCAGAGTTGTTTCCGCCTTCACAGGACACAGAGCAACCACAGGAAGCAGCAGGACTAATAGCATAAAAAACCTGAATATGATTGCCAATCCCCTCATTTCCTTTAGAATAATTTCTAAAAATTCGCTGCAAAGATAATAAAATAAAAACAGAACACAACCAATTGGCATGTATTTTGTTTCTCTTAAAGCAGATGAAATTTAACAAATATATAATATGGCTTACATAGACTATTACAAAGTATTGGGAGTGGACAAAAGCGCCACCCAAGATGATATCAAGAAGGCTTTCCGTAAGCTGGCCCGCAAATACCATCCTGACTTGAATCCGAATGATCCTGGAGCCAAAGATAAGTTTCAGGAGATAAATGAAGCCAACGAAGTACTGAGCGACCCGGAAAAACGTAAGAAATACGACGAATACGGTGAACACTGGAAACATGCCGACGAATTTGAAAAACAAAAGCAACAATATGGAGGTGCCGGTGGATTCGGAGGGTTTGGCGGAGCCGGAAGCGGATTCGGTACGGACGGTAACGGCAGTTACTGGTATTCCGGCAATGGAGGAGAAGAATTCAGCGGTGCACATTTCGGTGGCAGCGCAGGTGGTTTCTCTGATTTCTTTGAAGAACTGTTCGGGCATCGTGGCGGTGCAAACGGCGGACGAAGCGCCGGATTCCGTGGACAGGACTATAATGCTGAATTACAACTTTCATTGCGTGAAGCCGCCGAAACACACAAACAAGTGCTTAATGTAAACGGAAAGAACATACGTATCACTGTTCCGGCAGGTATAGCCAACGGACAGACTATCAAATTGCGTGGTCATGGTGCACCGGGAGTAAACGGTGGTCCTGCAGGCGATCTGTACATCACCTTTGTCATTCCAGACGATCCTGTATTCAAACGTCTGGGGAATGATTTATATATCGATGCTCCGCTTAGCCTCTACACCGCCGTACTGGGTGGTGAAGAAACCGTGGACACACTGAACGGCAAGGTAAAACTGAAAGTAAAACCTGAAACCCAGAACGGAACCAAAGTCCGTTTGAAAGGCAAAGGCTTTCCTGTTTACAAGGAAGAAGGCAAATTTGGCGATTTGATAGTAACTTATAATGTCACCATTCCTAGCAACCTTACCGAACATCAGAAAGAGTTGTTCCGCCAATTAAAAGATAGTAGCAATTAAAAAAAGAGAAGGATTATGCAGACCGATTTAATTATTATCAACGATTTTTGCGACCGTTGCCATGTGGACCCGTCGTTCATTATGGAACTGGAAGAAGACGGACTGATCGAAGTCCGGGTGATTGACGAGGAACGCTACCTCCCCGCATCCCAACTAGCGGAGCTGGAGCGTTACACGCATTTATATTATGACTTGTCCATCAATATTGCAGGAATCGACGCCATTCACCACATGCTGGAACGTATAGAACTTCTGCAACAGGAAGTGCGTTCATTAAGAAACGAACTGGAATTCTACCGCTAAAATCCGTGTCCGGAGAGGGAAAGCGAAAACTGCACCCACTTCTCTTTCCGGCACTGTTCATTTACTTTTATATTTCTGTTTTTACCGTTGTTTCTATACGATAAGCAGGAGTGCCGAACCGATCATCACCGATTCTCTTCTCATTATTATATATACCAAGAAAAAGTAATGGGCTGTTCCGCTCTTTCTTCGTTTTTCCATTTATTTTCTTACTTTTTTCCGCTTTATTATCCTACGTTTAACCTAAAATCACTATCTTTGTACACTTAAAAGCAGCCGGCCGGTCTGCCGCTGACGCCGCAAAGCGAAAGAGGAAAGTCCGGGCAACGCAGAGCATCCTACTTCCTAACAGAAAGCCATCTGCGAAGGTGGAGTAACGTAGAAGAAAACAACCGCCACAATTCCTACGGGAAACGGGGTAAGGGTGAGAAGGTGGGGTAAGAGCCTACCAGCCGCATGGTGACATGACGGGCTGTACGTCTTAGGAGTTGTAAGGTCATGTAAACCGACATTATGAGGGTTGCTCGCCCCACGTCGGAGGGTAGACCGCTAGAGCCTGTTGGTGACAACAGGCGTAGATAAATGGCAGGCACTTCGCCGCAAGGCGAGGAACAGAACCCGGCTTACAGGCCGGCTGCTTTTTTTCATATATCCTAATAAAGAGCTTATGAGTACCATGAACAAGGAAAAACTGAAAGGTCTGCAATCGTTTCTCAAAGATGATATATGGCGAGTGACAGAAGACGAGGTTAGCAAATCCCGAGGAATACTCTATAATGCAATAAAAATCGCCACTCTTTCTATTCGTGAGTTCACTCAGGGACGTATTTTGAATAAAGCATCCGCACTGACATACAGCACCCTGCTTTCTATCATTCCCATTCTGGCCATTCTATTCGCCATCGCACGTGGATTTGGTTTCTCCAACCTGCTGGAAACCCAGTTCCGTAGCGGTCTTGAAGGACAGAGTGCGGCTGCCGAAACCATTCTCGGCCTGATTGACTCTTATCTGGTGCACGCCAAAAGCGGGGTTTTTATCGGAGTGGGTCTGGTAATGTTGTTCTGGACCATTTTGAGCCTAACCTATAACATAGAACGTACCTTCAATTATATATGGCAAGTGAAGAAGCCCCGTACACTGTATCGCAAAATGACGGATTATTTCTCCATCCTGCTCTTACTGCCCCTACTTATCGTACTTTCCAGCGGTCTTACCATCTTTATGTCCACCATGGTGAAAAACATGGAGGACTTCGTATTACTGGCACCCCTGATGAAATTTCTGGTACGCCTGATCCCCTTCATCCTGACTTGGGCCATGTTTACGGGACTGTTCGTCTTTATGCCCAATACTAAAGTGAAACTGAAGTATGCCATCATTCCGGGTATCATCGCAGGCACAGCCTTTCAGGCTTTTCAATACTTGTATATCGGCAGTCAGATATGGGTATCAAGGTACAATGCAATCTATGGTAGCTTCGCCGCCATTCCTATGTTCTTGTTATGGGCGCAGATTTCATGGGGAATCTGCCTGTATGGCGCAGAACTTTGCTATGTGGCACAGAATCTTCGCAACTACAGTTTCAGCAAAGAAACGGCAAATATCAGCCGCCGTTATCACGACTTTCTGTGTATCCTCATCATGTCTCTGATATGCAAGCGCTTTGAGACGGAAGAGGCTCCTTATACCGCCGAGACACTCAGCGACGAACATAAAATTCCGATAAGGCTCACCAAGAAAATCCTGTATGAACTACAGGACATGCACATGATTTATGAAACTGCTATGGACGGTGACGATGAAAGCATAGGCTATTTGCCGTCAGTAGATATCAACCGGATGAACGTGGCTATGCTGCTGAACAGACTGGACATAGCCGGAACAGAAGCCTTCAAAATAGACCGGGAACGATATAGCGGTCCTTGGGAGGCATTGACCAATGCCCGCGAAGAATATTATAAAAGCACCAGCAAGATATTGCTGAAAGATTTATAATTCTGATATTCGATTTTACCACAGATTGCACAGATTCTTTTTTGCTCAAAAGCCGATGCGGATAATTCCGGATTTCCACAAAGAAGTTTCTTTCATCTTCAACAATCATCTGTGCAACCTGCGGTAAAAGAATCAGGAGAACTGCATCATGCGGCTTAAATATTTGCCGATGATATCAAACTCTATATTCACAATGCTTCCCACTTTAAAAGTATGGAAATTGGTATGTTCGTAAGTATAAGGAATAATGGCAACCTGGAAAGTATCCTCCGTAGGGTTACAAACGGTCAGACTCACACCGTTCACCGTAACCGAGCCTTTGTCCACCGTGATGTAACCGCGCTTCGCCATTTCCTTGTCAAACGCATATCTGAAAGTAAAATACCAGCTCCCTTCAGCATCCTTTATATCCATACATTCGGCAGTCTGATCCACATGCCCTTGCACAATATGACCGTCCAGCCGCCCGTTCATCATCATGCTGCGTTCCACATTCACTTTATCTCCCACTTTCAACAAGCCGATGTTGGAACGCTCTATCGTTTCTTTCATGGCGGTAACCGTGTACGTGCCACCCTGCAAACTGACAACAGTCAGGCACACGCCGTTATGAGAGATACTCTGGTCTATTTTCAGTTCGTCCACAAACGAACATTTCAAGGTGAGGTGCAGATTTTCCTGCTCCTTTACAATACGCACCACCTCCGCATATTCTTCTACAATCCCTGAGAACATAAGTTTTAGTCTTTAATTAAGTTTCGAGAACAAAGATAGAACAAAAAACACAAATATTCGAAACTTACCGACTATTAATGATAAATGACCGGCAATTCGTCACTAACTTACCTTTTTTACATATTCAGAACAAAAATAGACTGTCCAATTCTTTTTTATTATATATTTGCACTTTATACTTTGCAAACTTATTAAAAACAAACCATGGACAGCACAAAGATTGTTGGTGAAAAAATAAAATCACTACGTGAAACAAAAGAAATCAGTGTGGCCGAACTGGCCGTACGCTCTGGCCTTGCCGAAGAACAAATAGAACGAATAGAGAATAATGTAGATCTTCCTTCATTGGCTCCCCTCATCAAGATAGCCCGCGCGTTAGGGGTACGTCTGGGCACTTTTCTGGACGACCAGGAAGAACAAGGAGCAGTAATCTGCCGGAAACAAGAGAGTGAGGATACCATCAGTTTCTCGAACAATGCAATGGACCTGCGTACACATATGCGCTACCACTCACTGTCAAAATCAAAAGCGGACAGGCATATGGAACCATTCATCGTGGACGTAGAACCGACAGAGGAAACCCACTTTTCGCTCTCCTCGCATGAAGGCGAAGAGTTTATCTATGTCATGGAAGGCGCCGTCGAAGTATGCCACGGTAAAAAATGCCATCTGATTAAAGCCGGAGACAGTATTTATTATGATTCTATCGTTCCGCACCACGTACACGGATATCAAGGACAAGCCGCCAAAATATTGGCCGTTATCTATACCCCTATTTGATTTATGATGGAATTAAGCACGAGAACCTTGGGTGACTGGCTTGAACATTGGGCCCTCACCACTCCCGATAAAGAATATATCGTATATTCCGACCGCAATCTGCGCTTCACCTGGAAACAATTTAACGAGCGTGTAGACCACATGGCCAAAGGACTGCTAGCCATCGGCGTGAAGCGGGGAACCCATGTAGGAATCTGGGCGGGTAATGTGCCCGACTGGCTGACCTTTCTGTACGCTTGCGCCAAAATCGGTGCCGTGGCCGTAACAGTAAATACCAACTACAAACAGGCAGAACTGGAATACCTCTGCCAGAACTCGGACATGCACACGCTGTGTATCGTAAACGGAGACCGTGGCAATGACGACTATGTAAATATGGTCTACGCCATGCTGCCCGAACTAAAGACCAGCCAGCGCGGATATCTGAAGAGCAAACGCTTCCCCTGCATGAAGAACGTGATTTACATCGGCCCCGAGAAATACCGGGGTATGTACAACACCGCCGAGATTCTGCTTCTGGGATGCAACATAGACGATGACGAGCTGCTGGAAGCGAAAGCGAAGGTGGACTGCCACGACACAGTGAACATGCAGTACACTTCGGGCACGACCGGTTTCCCCAAAGGAGTCATGCTCACCCATTACAACATCAGCAATAACGGTTTCCTGACGGGCGAGCACATGAAATTCACTTCCGATGACAAACTATGTGTCTGTGTACCCCTGTTCCATTGCTTCGGAGTGGTGTTAGCCACCATGAACTGCCTTACACACGGGTGTACGCAGGTAATGGTGGAACGCTTTGACCCACTGCTGGTACTTGCCTCCGTCCACAAGGAACGCTGCACGGCTTTATACGGGGTTCCTACCATGTTCATTGCCGAGCTGAACCATCCCATGTTTGATATGTTCGATATGTCCAGTCTGCGCACCGGCATTATGGCAGGCTCACTCTGTCCGGTGGAACTGATGAAACATGTGGAAGAGAAAATGTTTATGAAGGTCACCAGTGTATACGGGCTTACAGAAGCTTCTCCCGGCATGACAGCCTCCCGCATCGACGATTCGTTTGATGTACGCTGCAACACGGTGGGCCGTGATTTCGAGTTTACGGAAGTAAAAGTGATCGATCCGGAAACTGGCGAGGAATGCCCCATAGGCGTACAAGGCGAGATGTGCAACAAAGGGTATAACACCATGAAGGGGTATTACAAAAACCCCGAAGCAACCGCCGAAGTGATAGACCGGAACGGCTTTCTCCACTCAGGAGATCTGGGAGTGAAAGACGAAGAAGGTAATTATCGTATCACAGGACGGATAAAAGACATGATTATCCGTGGCGGAGAGAATATCTATCCACGGGAAATAGAAGAGTTCCTGTATCAGATGGAAGGAATAAAAGATGTACAGGTAGCCGGTATCCCCTCCAAGAAATACGGAGAAGCGGTAGGCGCATTCATTATCTTGCACGAAGGGGTGGAAATGAACGAATTCGATATACGTGACTTTTGCGACGGCAAGATAGCCCGTTACAAAATTCCTAAATATATCTTCTTTGTTGATGAGTTCCCCATGACGGGCAGCGGAAAGATACAGAAATTCAAGTTAAAGGATGTGGGATTGGAGTTATGCCGGAAGCAAGGCATCGAGATTATTTAATTCAGCCTTCTCCTTGCATTAAAGAGCAGAATTAAGTTACACAGTCACGGAGAGGAATACATTGCACGGATTCTTCTCTGTGGTTCTGTATCGGATATCGGAACCGGACAGCAGATGTACTCCTCACGTTACTCCATAAAAAAAGGAGCAACGCCTTGCTCCAACCTTTTGTTAACCTTAAATCTAATACTATGAAAAACACACATACAAATATACGCACTTTCCTGCTATCTGCAAATTTAAGGAAGCGTTAAGAAGAAATTATAGTATTGTTTAATAAAAGCAACAACTCCTTTAACATTTCAAGTTAAAGTGAATGGTTTCTTTTAACAAAACAAAAAGGCTGTCCCGTAAGGAACAACCTTTCTATATTTTTTATAGTAGACGCTTCTACTTCAGATGCAACTACTTCTCTCAAGCCGATTGCAATCTTCAACCTTTAATCTAATACTATGAAAAACACATTTATATAACACGGCGGCAACAAGAATTGTTCAACCGCAAGTCATTAATAAATGTTTAAATCCCTAACTATACCTTTTCTTCCTTTGGCAAGACCGAATGCCAAGGAATTCCGTCTACAGTAGAAAGGTCCTTGCCAGACTCTATCAAACCACTGATTACATAATCTCTGGCAGTAGGATTCTGGAACGGATACAATCCAAACTCGGGAAGAACAGAAACAAAATGTTCCATGATTTCCGCTTGGATAGATTCATAACTAGGCCAGTTCTTATTGGACGAGAAACAATAAATTTGTACGGGCAGGCCATTCTCCGTAGGAGCCAATGTGCGCACCATCAGCAACAGGTCCTTACTGATAAAAGGATGGCGCTTCAGATAGAGAGTCATATAAGCACGAAGCAGCCCTACATTCGTATCAATGGTTCCATTTACCAATCCGGCCGGATTGTCAGTATTCGCTACTTTTCCTTCAGCCGCCTGTTTCTGCTTTTCTGTGATAAAGTCGGCCAAATCAGCATCAAACTTCTTCATTTTCTCCAAAAATTCAGGAGTACAGGGTTGTATGTAATCCAGTTTCAACGCATACTCGCGCATAATACGCCGTCCGCCCGATTCAGTCATCCCACGCCAATTGATAAATGAACCGGAGACTAATGAATAAGGAGGTATAGTGACAATCGTATTATCGAAATTCTGAACCTTCACCGTATTCAACGAAACATCGATAACGACTCCGTTCACGGCGCCACCCGGCACGACAATCCAATCGCCATTCCTTATCATATCGTTTTGCGAGAGTTGTACACCGGCGACAAAGCCCAATATGCTGTCTTTAAATATCAACATCAGCACCGCGGCAAATGCGCCCAGTCCGGTAATCAAAGCCATCGGGGAACGTTCTATCAAAATAGAAACCGCAATAATCACCCATATCCCTATCAAAAGTCCTTTGATAATTTGTATCATTCCCTTCATCGGTCGATCCCGAAATGCGGTACGACGAGAATAGATACGCCAAAAGACCGAAATTTGCGTATTGATCGAGAAAACGAGGACTCCGAGCAGATAAATCCAGCAAACTTTTTCGATAATCCGTAATAGTTCGGGAGTTCCGTGAAAAGCAAATGGCAAATTAGATGCATCGGCAAATTCCTTTATGATAACGGTTATGTTAAAAAAGATAAA
>OGMB01000471.1_pt1 | contig 22038 bp, 18 predicted proteins | sample 1573001 | NCBI WGS metagenome assembly OGMB01 (sample SAMEA2581921, study PRJEB24529) | metagenome | biome: Human gut stool | place: China | collected 2011
ATGCTACAATCTCATCACAAATATACAAAATATCACAATCAGCCTTTGAAAATTTTTTGGTTGTAATGCTGTTTTCTCTGTGCATATATCCATATAGTTTCGCATCACCATATACTATTCTGTCTGCACATTCAAAAATCTTATAAATTGTTGCACTGTCTTCGAACAACATTCCTACAGGAAATTTTATATTATCAAAATATTCTTTTCTATATATTTTTGCACACGCAGAAACCAAAAACGATTTTTGATATAACATTTCTTTTACAGCTTCATCAGCACTAAATACCTTGTGAAATTTCTCTTCCTCAAATACAATGTTTTCCTCCGGATAACAATGCAATGGGTCACATATTGAAATATCAGAATTTGTTTCATAAATTAATTTCATCAAATATTCCACAATATATTCAGAAATTATGTCATCACTGTCAACAAACATTACATATTTCCCCTCGGCAAATTTCACTCCATAATTTCTTGCATCAGACAACCCCCCATTATCTTTATGTTTTGTAATTATTCTTCTATCCCTTTGCCCCCACAAATCGCATAATTTTCCACTGTTATCTTTAGAACCGTCATCAACCAAAATTATCTGTAAATTGTCATATGTTTGATTAATTATACTTTTAACACATTTGTCTAAATATTTTTCAACATTATATACAGGAACTACTATGCTTATCAACTCTTTATTCATTAAATGTCTCCTTTAAAAAAACATGTTCATACAATGCACAAATATGTTCCCACGTATACGCTTCCTTAACTCTTTTTTTAGCTTTATCTCCATATTTTTCTATTTCATTTTGAGTAAGTCTGTCCGCTTTATCTATTAAGTCTGCCAGATATCCATCTTCTCTTTTCCAATACATAGCACAGTCTTTTGCAACCTCTCTGTTAAAGCCAACATCAACTAACAAATTTAAATCTGTACTACTCAAAGCTTCGATTAAACTTGGATTTGTTCCTCCAACTGTATGTCCATGGAAATATGCATACGCATTCTCTCGAATTTTCTTCAGCAATTCCTGATCATACACTGTTCCCACAAACTTGATTCGCTTATCGCTTTTAAAGTGTAGCTTTTCCTCTAATTGATTCAAAAATTTATCATTCACATTTGTTATAATTGCAAAATCACGTTTTGAATTTGATTTCATAAATTCTCGTATCATAATTTCAAATGAATTTTCAGGCACAAAACGACCAACGACAAGATAATATTCTTTTTTGGATAATCCTTTTTCCGCATACCATTTTACAAGTCTTTCATCATTATCCGCAAGCTTACTCTTAGTCATATCTGCACCATATGCTATATAAGTTGTTTGAGGATTCCTTCCTTTAATACATTTTCCATCATAGCTTTGATGAATATATTTTTCAATATTTATAGAATCACATATAACAATATCTGAATATTTTACCATCGTTTTTTCAGAAATTTTCCAATATTTACGTATCGGTGCACTCCATTTTGCACGCATCCATTCATGTCCATCGGGATTCAAATATACTTCTCCCCCAAGTTTATGAATTTTTTTATAAAAATGTTTTGCAAATGGTCCAATTCTACACGCCATTATATATACTATAGGATTTTTTATTTTATTTTTTTTAATATATTCACAAGATTTTTTTAAAGCAGCAACATCATAATATATTGCCTGAGCAGGTCCGATATTTGGTATATTAATTTTAAAGCATATTGCGTTATGATATGTAAATTCATTATCAGAATTTCTTTTTATATCTGTAAGTTTTTTTTCATCTATACAACCATCGCCATTGGCTTTACATGCAACATAATACTTAATGGATGTATTATTTTGATGATATTCCGTCAATTTATCAACAAATGTCTCATATCCGCCATAATTACCTAAACTTTTAGCCCCCACAAGAAATACACTTTGTTTTTTTGACTGTAGCATATCATTACTCCGTTCATTCACATATTCTCCCATCACATTGCACCATCTTTCCTAAACAGCACTCCCACCGTTTTCACCAAAATCTTAATATCCAGCCCGATACTCCACTTCTCGATATACTCCGTGTCAAGCCTTACAATTTCCTCAAAATCTGTGATTTTGCTGCGGCCGCTGACCTGCCACATACCTGTTATGCCGGGCTTTGTTGCCAGGCGGGCACGGTGGTGAAGGTCGTACTTTTCAACTTCGTCCTCCGTTGGGGGACGTGTGCCGACAAGTGACATGTCACCTTTAAGCACATTAAAAAACTGTGGGAATTCATCGAGTGATGTAACACGGATGAAGTGACCGATGCCTGTCTTTTTTGTGCCGTCAGGAAGGATTTTGTTGCCGATGATTCGCGGGTCAAAGTCCATCTTGAACATCATGCCATCTTTGACACGATTCTGTGCCATAAGTTCTTTTTTTCGTTCCTCTGCATCCATGTACATGCTGCGGAACTTATAGATTTTGAAGCGTCGTCCGTTCTGACCTACTCTTGTCTGTGAGAAAAAGATAGGTCCCGGCGAGCTTATATATATAACAGGTGCTATAAATATAAAGATGATTCCGGTTAAGATACATCCGACTATACCGCCTGCAATATCCATTGTTCGTTTTGCAAATGCCTGCTTGTTTGTCGCATAGTTCATGCTTGATGTAAGAACCGTATAATTACCGAGTCTTTCAACTGCATGTCTGTTTCCTGCAACATTTTCGATATTATAAAGATTAAAATGAACAACAACGCCCATTTCAACGAGGTCGTCAACGAGTTCCTGCGGATATTCCGTTCTAGATTCCATGTTGATAAATACTTCATCTACCCAGTTCTTTAATATGTATTTACTAACATTCTGCATATTGGCAACAACTTTTACGCCGCCTATTGTTCTGCCTGTCATATCAGAATCAGAGATTACAAGTCCGCTTATATTGAACATGTCATAATTCTCAGCACGCACATTCTTTATAACATCCTCGGCAGATGCTCTTGTTGTCACTATTAAAAGAGAACGCTTGCCGCCCTCTTCCATTTTCTTTTTAAGGTGGTTTTTCCACAAGACTCTTGTTATATAAGAAAATTCAAGATAAAAAGCTCCCATCAGATATAATACAACACGTGAAAATCCGCCACTCTTTATTGTAAACAGATACATACTTGATATTAATTCAATAAATATCATCTGCTTTAATACTGACACGAATTCGTTGTAATATCCTCTCCTTAGGACACCCTTGTACTGTTCGAGCATAAAGATAACTATCAAATCGGCAATCTCTATCATCAATGCCATATTTCTGTATAACTCAACTTCATAAAGGTTCGTCAATCCATGACGGAAAAAGTATGCCAGTACATATGAAAACTGGACACATAATAAATCAATTATTATAAAATCGAAATGTTTGAACCATCCATTTGACTTTTTCCTATACATTCGTTATCCCTCATACTTTCCGTTAGAGCAATACTGCATTTTGTATTACCCCCCCCTAATTTTTCGTAAATATTATAACTCTATCTTTGGTAGGCTTATTTTTATATATGTGATGAACATATAACCCTTACGGATTATATGTTCATCAGATTAATTGTCTTCATTGCTGTAATTGCCATAGTATTTGCCATAATATTTACCATAATACTTGCCATAGTATTTGCCATAATAGCTGTTGCTTGAAAAATTAACTTTGTTAAGTACACAGCCTAGTATTTTGCAGCCTGCAAGTTCAAGCTGTTCTTTTGACTTTCTTGCATATCTGTAACTTATATCGCCACATCCGATTACAAGGATACCTCCGTCACAGAACTTAGATACTACTGCCGCATCAATGACACTTCCGATAGGAGGTGTATCAACGATTACTATATCAAACATCTTTCTTGATGCTTCTATCATATTCTTAAATCTGTCATTGCCGAGAAGTTCACTTGGGTTTGGTGGCACCGGACCTGCAAATATCATGTAGAAATTATCTACATCACTTACACACAGTGCATTCTCAAATGTTGTCTTTCCTGAAAGATAATGTGTAAGTCCATACTTTACTTTACCTTTCTTACCTCTTGATTTCATAACTGATTTTCTGAGATCGGCATCTATAAGAAGTGTTTTCATTCCATTCTGTGCAAATGACTGTGCAAGTTCAAATGAAACTGTACTCTTACCTTCATTAGGTGTTGTACTGGTAAGAAATATTACCTTTGTATCCTCACCAGAAAATTCTATGTTAGTTCTTAATGTCTTAAATGCTTCTTTGCTTCTATAATCAAGTATTGTCTGCTTTATTGTAAATTCCTGCATTGTTTAATCCCTTTCAACTTTTGCTCAATCATCAATAAGTTCTATTCCATCATCAAGATATTTCTTTGCTGCTTCGGATGTCTTAACTTTTCTTGATGTTGAAGAATTGTTAAGTTCAACTTTCTGCTTTATCTGATTCTTTGAATTAGAAGCATTTACTCTCTGGTTATTTGGCTTTGCTGCCGGTGATGATGCCTGTCCTGATGTACGTCTGCCTGAAGGTGCTTTTACAGTTTCTTTGTTAACACCGCTTTCTTCCTCAGTTCTGGCACTTCTTCTCTCGCTGCCTCTTCTGTCACCTTTCTTAGAAAGTTCTTCTCCTGTATTAAGAGGTATCAGGGCAAGTGTGCTAAGTCCAAGATATTTTTCAATATCTTCTGATGACTTGATTGTATCATCAAGAAGATAGCATATAACAATAATTATCGCACTAAGCACGATACCGATTGCTGCCGCAAGCACTGTGTACTTTGTAATAGATGGTGCGGCAGGTGATAATGGAAGATTGGCCTCATCAACAACATTGACAGCTTCTATATCCATAACTGACTTAATGTGGCTTGCAGATACTGTTCTTATAGCATTAGCGATTGTCTGTGCTGCCTGTGGACTTTCATCACGCACTGTTATAGAAATAATACGCGTATCTGTTGTATTGGCAACTGTAACACGGCTAAGAAGTGTTCCATATGATTCATTAAGTCCGCACTGCTTTATAACTGTCTCTAATACATAACGGCTCTTTACGAGTTCTGTGTAGTCCTTTGTAAGCTGTGAAGCAAGCTGTGTATCACTTAATGTAAGATTATTATTATTCTGCCTGTTAAGTATATAAATCTTTGTTGTCGAATCATACTTTGGTGTAACGATAAAACTGCTTACGATAAATCCTATAATGCCGCATGCAATGCCACATAAAAGGATGAGCCAGAGTCTGTGAAGTAACAGACCGAATATTTCTCCTAAGTCAATTTCGATTTCATCAGTATTTTCTTTGTTCTGCTGATTCATTTTCTGTATTTCTCCTCATTTCTTAAATATATAAATAATCGCATTTCAATGTGCTGCTTACTGTATAATTCTGTCCATTGCATTGCCATATAATATGGAGTCAACATATTTTTCATCATATTTTTTGTAAAGAATATTGCTGCATTCACATATATTGGGAACGCGGCTGCCTTCACATCTGTGTGCATCTGTTCCTATATAATCAACGAGCTGCTCTTTTAGCAGGCTGTGAACAAACTTCTTGACATTCTTTCCGCCACCGCCTGTAACACTCGAAGCGTTAATCTGTATATCCGCTCCCATATTGCGGATTGTTCTTACATTTTCAATGTTGGAAGCCATGCATTCATATCTCTCAACATGTGCAACTATCGGAACACATCCCATACTCAGCACATCATCTACCGCATTGCGGATATAACTGAATCTGTCGGTTGGAAGAAATTCTGTAAGAACGTAATCTCCATAATTCATTCTGCAAAAGCTCTTATTTTCGAGATACTCATCAAATTCATTGAAAAATAAAACTTCATTTCCCTGATAAATAACTATCGGGATGTTATTTTTACTGGCTTCTGCCTGAACTGCATCTATAAGTTCGTCAACTTGTCCGGGTGTCGCATTATTATGTTCAAGCTTGTAGTGAGGTGTTGCAATAACATGTGTTATTCCCTCATCTGCAGCAATGCGAAGCATCTTCAATGTCTCCTCCATGCTTCTTGAACCATCATCAATTCCCGGAAGAATATGACAGTGCACATCAACTATGTACTCTGCCTGCTTAGCTTTTCTACCAAATATCATATCTATCCTTCTACCATTGTATTCATACACTTAAAATGTACTTAAAAACACAATACTACAAAACATAATGCATCACCTAGTAGTTTATCATCTGTATTTTTGTTAGTCAACATATTGTATGTTTTTTTGTCGAAACAGAAAACTTCCGAAAATTATATAATTCCCGGAAGTTTTATAATATAATTATTTAATTTATATAAGATTAAATGCTTTGGCTCTTCTTGTTTCCTCAAGCAGCACGCTGATATCAGTATCCATGCAGATGGATTTGCCAGCTATCTCGGCAGGTGCGTATGCCTCGCTCCCCTGTCTCATGTTTCCAACGAAGGCACTATCCACAATATTGTAAACTGCCTGCAAAGCCATGGATAATATCATTGGTATTCCCATCTGAATCATAAGCTTATTAACCGGCATATCCTTCATTTTGCTACTTTCCGCCATAATAATCCTCCTTTTTCTGCATAAAAAAACGAGTAGCAAACTGAATTTACGCTAGTTCGCTACTCGTTCATGGTTTATTATATATTTTTTTTAATTGTCAAATGTCAATTTTCCCTTAGCACGATATTATTTCTGTTTTTCTTTATTATCCTTGGTATTAATAATTAAATTTTACATTATTACAGTTTTATCTCATTGAATTCCTTATATCAAAATGCTAAACTTTTTAATATTCAAATATTTTCAATAAAGGAGACCAGATAATTATGAATAATTTTATTTATGATACACCAACAAAGGTTTATTTTGGAAAAGATGAAGAATTGAAGATAGGAAAGATTATATCTGAATATCACCCATCAAAGGTTTTGATACATTTTGGCGGAGCTTCTGCAAGAAAGAGCGGATTGCTTGAACGTGTTGAGAATTGCCTGAAAGAAGAAAATATCAGCTTCGTAGAACTTGGCGGCGTGGTCGCCAACCCTGAATTGTCTCTGGTAAGAGAGGGTATCGCCATTGGTAAAAGGGAGGGCGTTGATTTTGTACTGGCAGTCGGTGGCGGTTCCGTACTGGACTCATCGAAAGCCATTGCTAATGGTCTTGCTAATCCAGATGTAGATGTGTGGGATTTCTCTCTCGGAAAAGCTGCTCCTGCAAGGACACTTCCAAAAGGTGCCATCCTCACTCTGGCTGCTGCCGGTTCTGAGATGAGTTCCTCATGTGTTATTACCAATGCAGCAACTGGTGAAAAACGAGGCTACAACAGCAGCTTCAACCGTATGAATTTTGCCATTGAGAATCCTGTTCTTACATACACAGTAAATCCTTACCAGACTGCCTGTGGTGCCGTAGATATTGCAATGCACACTATCGAGCGCTATTTCTGCCCTGGCGAAGACACTTACCTCACAGACTCAATCGCTGAGGCTGTAATTAAAAGCACAAGAAAAGCTGCTTTTGACTGCATGAAGAATCCCGATGATTACACTGCCAGAGCTAATATGATGTGGGCATCATCCCTGGCTCATAATGGTCTTACCCAGTGTGGCAGAGAATTCCAATTAGTTGTCCACCAGTTTGAGCATGAATTATCCGGTATGTATCCAAAGATTGCACATGGTGCCGGTCTTGCCGCCCTATGGTGCACCTGGGCAAGATATGTCTATAAAGCCAACATCAGCCGCTGGCTGCAGTATTCTGCAAACGTATGGAATCTCGATATTGATTACGAACACCCTGAAAAGACCATTGAAGAAGCCATTAATCTTCAGGAACAGTATTATGTTTCACTAGGCATGCCAATCGGTCTTAAAGCCCTCGGCGTTGAAGAAGCATCACTTACAAAACTGGCTCTTAACTGCTCACGAAACAAAACCCGTACTCTTACAGGCTATAAGCCTTTAGCTTATGATGACATCCTTGCAATATATCAGATGGCTTACGAGCGTGGATAATGTATGAAGCAACACCCAATCAATCAGAAAAAGCAGAGGCACCCATACAAACATTTTACCCGGATGAAACCGCTTTGGTCGCATCCGGGTAAATTTATCACCTTGTAAATTTACTATCTTATAAATTCTTCACCTGAAAATCCGTCTTGCAAAATTATACAATCCATGCTGCCAGACAGCAGCCTCATGGTCTCCAGGCATTTCGTAGTACATGTACTGGACATTATATTTGTCAAATAGCTGCTTGAATTCCCTTACTCCATCAATGTATGGGTCTTCTGTGCCAACCTGATATAACAGCAGTTTATAATTATTCTTCAGCTTTGTATAATCATAACCTTTCAATGCCGCATCAGCCCACACTTCGTCTTTAAATATTCCGTTTGTAGCTGAAAATGCACCTATGTATCCGAATTTGTCAGGGTCTTTAAACCCAATATATGATGATTCCCTGCCGCCGAGTGAATATCCGGCAATTGCTGTATTGTCACGCCCTGTTTTTATGGAATACCGGCTCTCTATCGCTGGCATAAGGTCATTTTCAAGCTCATCTATAAAATTGTCATACTGCGATGTCAAAACCTTGAATGACAATCCTTCCTCTGAATCGTATTTAGCCGATGTAAATACTGTCGGGCTCACCACTATCATGTCTGGTGTGTTGTAGTCATAATGTGCATTCTGTACAATATACTTAGCACCCATGCCTCCATTCTATCTTTAAAATTCATGGTAAGTTTCTATAATAATATTACGATATAAACCTGACTTTAATTCAATATATTTTGCATAATTTCAGATATAAGCAGTATATTAAATGTAATTCTTATAGGTAATCGCCAGCTACAGACGCTATTTTCATAATGAAGTAATGTTCTGTACACCCACAATACCATAAAATGTCTCTCTATGACTCTTGCATACCATTAATCCAATATCTCCCTGCCAGATGTACATTCTTTCATCCGATGAAACCGGCTTTAAACCTGCAATATCTGTAATGCCGCGTTCTGCATTTCTTTCCTTAAGATATTCATCCTGAACTCTAATAAATTCCTCGCTTGCCGGCTTTGGCATTCTGACATTCATAAGTGAACGCAGGGGATTCTCCTGTCCCTCTTTGTCAGACGGCATTTTCTGCCTGAATATTTTTCTTTCTTCTTTTAACAGGTATTCAATCAAATATTATCTTCTCTCACTCTGTGTCATATAAGTCTCCTGAACTTTTATTTATTGTTGTAACATTCATTGTTACATCGCATAACCGTAATATATCATCCGTTTGATGTGACGTCAATAGTTACATCATTTTTTATTTCTTGCAAAAAAGGACAGCCTCTCACGGACTGCCCTTAACATGATTATTTTATTTTTCTATACACATAGTGACATCATTCTTTACATCTGCCAGCGTCATCTGTGCAAGCTTATCTTCCATTGCCTTCTGAACCTGTAACAGCCTGTCATCAAGCACACGGTGAATATTCTTTCCTACAGGACATTGCTGGTTAGGATTCTCATGAAAATGAAACAGCTGCTCATCTGGTGCACATTCCACAGCCTTATATATATCCAGAAATGTTATCTCGTCAAACGGTCTTGTTATTGTTACACCACCTGTACCTCTTGAGACTTCAATAATCCCCGCAGCTTTTAACTGCTGCAGCAGCTTTCTTATGATAACAGGATTCGTTCCTATGCTTGCCGCCATGAAATCACTTGTCATCTTCTGGTCTGAAAATGCATCTATACATGCAAACATATGAATTGCCATTGTAAATCTGCTTGAAATCTGCATTATCTTATACCTCCATAATTCTTTCTACAGCAGCATGATAGCAAACAAATGTTGTAATCACAACAGTTACAGTCGTTCATAGGAAAAGTCCACTAAATCAGGAATTCTCTAAAAATATTTATTTTCTCATTTATCATTCATCAAAGATGCTTACGATTTCGCCATCAAGGATTCTGTTCATATTCTTAACTGCACAGAAGTTACCACACATTGAACATGTATCTTCCTTTTCCGGCTTCGCTGATTCTCTGTATCTTCTTGCCTTCTCAGGGTCAATAGCAACGTCAAACATCGCCTCCCAGTCAAGCTTCTTTCTTGCAAGGCTCATCTTGTAATCCCATTCATCCGCACCTGGAACACCCTTTGCTATATCAGCCGCATGTGCAGCAATTCTTGAAGCAATAATTCCTTCCTTAACATCTTCAAGGTCCGGAAGACGAAGATGTTCTGCAGGTGTTACATAGCAGAGGAATGAAGCACCATAAGTTGCAGCAATTGCACCACCGATTGCTGCTGTTATATGATCATATCCCGGAGCTACATCTGTAACGAGAGGTCCCAATACATAGAAAGGAGCTCCCTTGCAGATTGTCTGCTGGATTTCCATATTTGCCTTAATCTGGTTAAGTGGCATATGTCCCGGACCTTCGACCATTACCTGTACATCTTTTTCCCATGCTCTCTTTGTGAGTTCACCAAGTGTTACAAGTTCCTCAATCTGTGATATGTCAGAAGCATCTGCTATACATCCCGGACGGCACGCATCACCTAAGCTCATTGTGACATCATACTTTCTGCAGATATCAAGAATCCAGTCATAATGTTCATAGAACGGATTTTCATTTCCTGTCATTTCCATCCATGCAAATATTATAGAACCGCCTCTTGAAACAATATTTGTAAGACGTTTTGCATCCTTAAATCTTTTTGCTGTAGCCTTATTGATTCCGCAGTGGATTGTCATAAAGTCAACGCCATCTTTTGCATGCATCTCAACGATGTCAAGCCATTCCTGTGTTGTAATATCCTTTAATGCTTTGTGATAATATACAACAGCATCATAGATAGGAACTGTTCCTATTATTGCAGGACATTCAGATGTAAGCTTTCTTCTAAACTTCTGTGTGTCGCCAAATGAGCTGAGATCCATAATTGCTTCCGCTCCCATAGCAACTGCATTATTAACTTTTTCAAGCTCCATATTCAAATCAACGCAGTCTCTTGATGTTCCAAGATTTACATTGATTTTTGTACGGAGCTTTGAACCTATACCGTTAGGGCTTAAGCACTTATGATTCTTGTTTGCAGGAATTATAACCTGACCTTTAGCCATAAGTGACATAAGCTCCTTAACGTCAATATTTTCTTTTTCGGCAACTACTTTCATTTCTTCTGTTACAATGCCCTGACGTGCTGCGTCCATCTGTGTTGTGTAACTCATACTTTAATCTCCTTTATTGTTAAATTCGAGATACTCATAATACCGCAACGCAGTAAACAAAAACATTGCAGGAAATGTACTAAATAATCGCAAAAATCATTTATACAAATCCATATAATAAGTTTCCTACGACGGCATTATCCGTATCAGGTTTTCGGGTCGGAATCATGTTCCCTCTCAGCTGTCGAACTTTAGCTCCCCGTTTTATTTTTTGTTTTATATGGAAATCTTTAAAGATTACCTAACTAAAAATTCTTGAATACGTCTGTCTGTGCTTTTAATTCACCGACTGTATTCCTGCTTTCTGACATCTCTTTATCTATGCTGTTCATCTGCTCAACAAGCTGAGATGTACTTACTGCTGACGACGTTACAGCATTAGCACTCTGCTCTACACCGCTTGAAATTCCTTCAATTGACTCAACTGTATTTTTCATAAGTTCTTTAAGTTTTTCTGTCTTTTCTGCGAATTCCTGCATTGTCTCGCTTATGTAACATGCGTCTTCATTATATTGTGCACCTGCTTGTACGAATGAATCGTAATCTGCAAGTATTGTCTCTTCTATGTACTTGATAATTTTATTAGAATTATCAATAAGCTGGTATACAGCACTTGTTACATGCTCATTTATTGCCTGGATGTTATTAGCTGTATCCCTGCTTGAATCAGCAAGCTGTCTTATCTCATCAGCTACAACCGCAAAGCCTTTACCGGCTTCACCGGCTCTTGCAGCCTCGATTGAAGCATTAAGTGCCAAAAGATTAGTCTGGCTTGAAATATTAAGGATTTCGCCTGTAAGTTCATTTACACGCTCAACACTCTTGCTGTCTTCAATTGCTTTTTTAAGTGTTCCTACAATATTGCCAACCATCTCATCGGTTGTACGTTTATTTTCATCAGCTGACTTTGCAAGCGAATCCGCACGTTCACGCATATCCTGTGAATAATTGTTAATCTGTTCTGTCTTATCAGCTATATCAACAACATTCTTTCCAACTGACTCTGTATTATCGTTCACTGTCTGTATTGTTGCCGCAATTTCCTGCATTGTTGCAGAAAGCTCTTCCATAGCAGATGATACATCCTGTGCATTATCATTAGATACTGTAACATTCTCACCTACAGAGTTAATCATATTATCAAGATTCTTAGAACCTTCTACAATCTTTCCGATTGTATTCTGGAGTATATCAAGGAACTGGTTGATTCCCTGTGCAAGCTGTCCAATTTCATCAGATGACTTAACATTAACTCTCTTAGTAAGATCGCCATTATTATCATTGATAAGTGCACTTATTTCTTTAAGCTCTTTATTAGTTTTTACTATTGGATTTACAACTTTTCTTGTACTTATCAGGAATGCCACAATAAGTGCACCAATTGCAAATACAAAACATACACCGCCAGTAGTCTTTGCAAATGCCGCTAACGCATGCATCTGTCTCATTGCATGATCCGTTGCCTCAACTTCACTATTGGTCATATCATCAAGTGCTGATTCAAGACTGTTACATACATCAACAAGATTATTATTGGCTAGTTTTGACGCATTGACTGTCTGATTAGTATCTACATATTTCTCAAGTACCGCAAACTGTGTCAGAAACTGGGAATAATAATTCTTATATGATGAATATGCAGTCTCTTCATTTTCATCAAGCGTCTGCTCATAATCTTTCATATATCCGTCTATCTCTGACTTTAAACTTTCTATATTATCTTTAACACTCTTTTTGGCTGCATCTCCTTCAGCAACTATGTAGCTGTATGCTGATCTTGTAAGCTTCTGTGTACTCTCTGACAGATAACCTACAGTTTCAATGGTTACAAGATAATTATTTGCTATATCATCGCCTTTTTTACTGATGCTGTCTGCATTCATAATACTAAGAATACTTGTTGCAAAAGCTATAACCGCAAGCAGAAGAACCGGTATCATAATTTTATTTTTTACTGAATTCATAATCTATGTCCCTTTCTTTCACATTTTTAGTTAATAATATAACAATTTATTTTTTTTCACAACCAAAAAATTGCTTTCTGGTACTTATTTTACAGATGAAGTACTCTTTCTTTAATTTCCTGGGTACGCCCCTGATTCCAGAACTGTGTTCCGATATAGCCGCATGTTCTTCTTGCAACATTCATCTTGTCCTGATCACGGTTGCCACAGTTAGGGCATTCCCATACAAGTTTTCCGTCATCATCTGTTATAATCTGTATCTGTCCGTTATAACCGCATACCTGGCAATAGTCGCTCTTTGTATTAAGTTCAGCATACATGATATTGTCATAAATGTATTGCATGACAGAAATTACAGCAGGAATGTTATTTTCCATATCCGGTACTTCAACATAACTTATGGCACCGCCTGGTGAAAGTTCCTGGAACTGGCTTTCAAATTTCAATTTATCAAACGCACTAATATTTTCTGTTACATGAACATGATAGCTGTTAGTGATATAATTCTTATCGGTAACACCCGGAATCTTACCAAATCTCTTCTGAAGAGCCTTGGCAAATTTATATGTTGTTGATTCAAGTGGTGTTCCATAAAGGCTGAAATCAATATTGGTCTCTTCAGCCCACTTTTTGCATGTATCTGTCAGATAATGCATAACTTCAAGTGCGAATTCTGTTCCTCCCGGCTGTGTATGCGAAACACCTTTCATGTATCTTGTACATTCACAAAGTCCTGCATATCCGAGTGAAATTGTTGAATATCCACCATAAAGAAGTTTATCAATTGTCTCGCCTTTTTTAAGACGTGCAAGTGCACCATTCTGCCAAAGAATCGGTGCAACATCTGACGGAGTACCCTTTAAGCGGTAATGTCTGCACATAAGGGCACGTTTACACAAATCAAGTCTCTCATCAAGAATTTTCCAGAATTTATCCACATCTTTTCCTGACGAACATGCAACATCAACAAGATTCAATGTTACAACACCCTGATTGAATCTTCCGTAGAATTTAGGCTTATCATTCTCATCTTTGTATACAGTAAGGAATGAACGGCAGCCCATGCATGGATAACAGTTACCATCTTTTAACTTCTTCATAATTTTCTCTGAAATATAGTCAGGAACCATACGTTTTGCAGTACACTGTGCTGCGAGTTTTGTAAGCTCCCAATATTTTGAACCTTCTCTTATATTGTCTTCCTCAAGAACATATATAAGCTTCGGGAATGCCGGTGTTATCCATACGCCTTTTTCATTTTTAACACCCTGGATACGCTGTTTTAACACTTCTTCCGTGACAAGTGCAAGGTCATCTCTTGTTCTTCCTTCCGGCACTTCATCAAGATACATAAATACAGTTACAAATGGAGCCTGTCCGTTTGTTGTCATAAGTGTTATGACCTGATACTGAATCATCTGGACACCATTTTTAATCTCATCACGCACACGCATTTCTGCAACTTCACGTACTTTTTCTTCTGTATAATCGATTCCTGCCTTTTCAAATTCTTCACGCACTTTTCTGATAAACTTTTCACGGCTTATCTGTACAAATGGTGCAAGATGTGCAAGGCTTATGCTCTGTCCGCCATACTGTGAACTTGCAATCTGGGCAATTGCCTGCGTAGCAATATTACATGCAGTAGAAAAACTATGCGGCTTTTCAAGCATTGTCTCACTGATTACTGTTCCGTTCTGAAGCATATCTTCAAGGTTGACAAGACAGCAGTTGTGCATATGCTGTGCAAAATAATCTGCATCATGGAAATGAATGAGTCCCTGCTCATGTGCATCTACTATATCCTGTGGAAGAAGAAGTCTCTTTGTTATATCCTTGCTGACTTCACCTGCCATATAATCACGCTGGACACTGTTGACTGTAGGATTCTTGTTTGAATTTTCCTGTTTTACTTCTTCATTATTGCACTCAAGAAGACTTAAAATCTGCTCATCTGTTGAATTTGACTTTCTTACAAGGGCTCTCTTATAGCGGTATGTTATATACTTTCTCGCTACTGCAAATGCACGAAGGTTCATTATCTGGTTCTCAACCAGATCCTGAATCTCTTCAACACTCAATGAGCGGTTCATCTCTTGACATATGTCTTCAACATTTTTGCTTATCATCTCAATCTGTTCATCTGATAATCTTTCGCTGTGTACCACTTCATTATTGGCTTTTGAGACTGCCGCCATTATCTTATCAATATCAAATGTAACTTCTGTTCCGCTTCTTTTAATAATTTTCATACTTTCCCCATTCCTTACTATCAAGCTAAATCTTATACTATCTAAAATTTTGCCGCAATAATTGTAATTGCGGCAAAATGACCTTGTTCAATCTTATCTCATGAACAAGGTCAATTATACAATATATAGGGTATACAGTCAACAATACTATCAATATATAGCACAGTCATCTGTCCCAATATCATTTAATGCCATAGAGCTTAATACAGCTGCAAATATTCTCGCACAGTCAATCTCATAATTAGCCCACTGGGAAGCCTCCCTGCATTTATTAAATGTAACAAGCCCCTTTATATTTCTCTTATCTCCGATATAACACTGTATCGTGGATGCAATTCTTTCTGCCTTCATGCGTCCGCAAAAATCAGGTGTTATATCTGAAAATGTATCAGCAAAACCTATCTGCAGGAATCTTTCATTCTCACCCATAAGTTCCTGAAATTCTTCTGAAAATACATACATTGCATCTTTTGCTTCCGGAATATCGGAGCCAAATGAATATACTTTTTTCATGCCTTCACCATAGTAAATATTAATATTATCTATTCCAAATGTATCTTTCATATGTCTCATAGCATCAAGGACTGCCTTACGGCTGTCAGTCATTGCATTTTCCATAAATGAGGCGACATTTTTTAATTCTCTTATCTCTCTTGGATTTTTCATTGCATTAAGCTGGTTCTGGTTAAGCATAGCCTCATATGACGCTCTGTGCATCTCATCCCTGAAAAATACATATCTATCCCTGCCCTTTTCTTTTGCTATATAAAGACAGCAGTCCGCTTTTTTAAATAAATCTTCATAGTCTCTGCCGTTGACAGGGAATATGGAAGCACCGATGGAACATGTAATGGAAAGATTCTCGAAATCTTCTGCAAACTCCCACTTAATCTGCGTTCTTATCGCTCTTAGCATACCGCGGAGTACCTGGTCATCATCAAGTCCATTAAATACAATCATAAATTCATCGCCGCCGATTCTGCCTATCACACCATCCTCGCCAACAATCTCCTTTAATCTGCCGCCAACTCTTGCAAGCACTTTATCACCATAAAGATGGCCAAATGTATCATTGACCGATTTAAAGTGGTCAACATCAAGAATTGCTATTACAATCCTCTTCTCTTTTTCTTCAGATATCCTCTTCTTGGCATACTCTGTGATTGTCTTTTTATTATATACACCTGTAAGTGAATCGTACTGGAGTTCGTTCATTATCTCCATAGCAGTGCTGGCATGTCCGACCGACTCATCTGATACAACTCTTCCAACTATAATTTTATTGCCGCTGCTCTCATTATGTACAGTTCCAATGAATCTGACAGCTTCAAATATATCACTCTGCGTTCTTATTGCACAATTCATCTTTATCGAAAAACTGTCAGCATATGTTTTCATATTAAGCACAAGTGTATCGAGCATAGCTTTCTCATCATATTTTACATAACTCTTTGAAAGCATTTCTCTCTTCCACTGGTCTATATCCATATCATAAAGAATAATTCTGTTAAATCTGTCATACTTGAACATCTTAAACATATTAGTCGCTTTGTCATATATAAATGCAAATTCATCAGTGAGACTCATAAGAAGCCTTACTCTTGAAAGGCTGTCCATTGCGGTTTCATAATCACCAACAGATTCATCTATATCAATTATCTCAACACCTATATTGCGTCTGTTCTCAACCATACCTTTTTCTGTATGGATTCTCACAACATTGTAATGCCACCCATTATTTTTCTTTTTCAGACGGAAAACTTCTTCGCCCCCCGTAAAAGACTTATCTTCAACAAACTTCTTAAATGATTCAACATCATCCGGATGAATATAATCCGTAATCTTAAAGCTTCTCAGTTCTTCACTCCCAAGATAACTTGTAAAGCTTTTGTTAGAGACAAAAATATTATATTTATCATCAAATGATGCCAGTCTTCTTTCAAGCCTGCTGCCCTCATGATTTTCGACACTAATGTCAAAATCTCCACTTTGATTATCAGCCATGACAATATTCCCTTCCTGATTGTAAAATTTCGACGGTGTGCTGCCGTCATCCCGCACAATTACAGTTTTTATTATATGATTTTAGTCCTGTCTTTGCAAGTTTATTTATACAATTTAAACAAATCCTACAAAATATGACATGATTTTTTGGGTATATTCACACATAAATATATTAACTTTTGCAATCTGGGTCTTTGGTACCAATACACTATATTGTATTTGTTTTTTAACTGCCCTATGTTATAATACAACATGTTGTTGGTCTTACACTATTTATGATTTGACCAGAGCGTGAATTTATCATTATTATGAGGAGGTTTTTACATGGAACGCGTGAAAATGAGCAAAGTAGAGGTATCACACGGAAACACGGCAAAGAAGTTTCCAGTATACGAAATTTATCTTGATGGGGTTATTGTTACAAAGGTATCTGATGAATCAGATGCAATGGAGATGGTTTCACGCTGGCAGGAAATTTACAAATAAAGCAAAGCAGGTATTTAAGTCTTATGGAATTGTTTCCCGGCAAACTTAAATACCTGCTTATTTTTTCTTGATTAACATTAAAATCATGCTTTTTCCGGAATTTCTTTAAGAAGCTTCGCAACATCTTCTTTGCTTCCTATTATCTTTACATGGTCTGCTTCCTGTAAGGCATAGTCAACCTTAGGCATGACCATGACATTGCCGTCACTCTGTATAATCGCAATAACATTTACATTATATACAGCACGCACATCTATCTCTTTGAGGCTTTTTCCAACCCATGACGGAACTATGGGAATTTCATATATTGAATACTCATCTGAAATCGATATATAGTCATATACATTATGTGCCGTACAACGCTCCGCAAGATTAACAGCAACATCCCTGTCAGGATAGATAACCTCATCCGCACCGTTTTTTAATAAAAACTTTGCCTGAATATCGCGACATGCCATGCTTATGACATATTTTGCCCCCATCTCCTTTACAAGGCTTGTCACTTCAAGGCTGCTCTGGAAATCCTGTGCAATGCAAACTATAACAAGGTCAAAATTTTCAAGACCTACTGACTTTAAAACATCAGGATTGGTACAGTCGCCGACTCTCGCTGTCGTAACAAGCGGAAACATGTCTCTTATGCTGTCCTCTTCCTTATCTACAACCATAACTTTATTATCTAACTCTATAAGTCTGTTCACAAGGTGATGCCCAAATCTTCCAACACCTATAACAAGTATTGATTTCACTTTACGCCTCCAAAATAATAATATCTTTTACAAATATATCATAACATACATTTCACAATCTATAACATCTTCTTTTTGTGAAGTATCCAAAGTGTTATAACACATATAATTACAATTATGCCACATACTATCTCAAATCCGAATGGCACTTTCGCAAACGGAACCCATCTCTCATCAAGATTCATACCATATATTCCCGATATAATTGTGGGAATTGTTGTTACAAGTGTTATAGATGTAAGATATTTCATTACTGTATTCAGTCTGTTATCCATAACCGATGCAAGAAGTTCTCTTGTACCGTCAATAATATCCCTGTAAATAGTTGTCATCTCGATAGCCTGCTGGAATTCGACCATTGCATCTTCAAGAAGCTCCATATCTTCAGGATATTGCTCTATTCTTTTATATCTTCTCAATCTTTCAAGGACTATGCTGTTAGACCGTAATGATGTTGCAAAGTATACAAGAGTTGATTCAAGTTCGTGAAGTTCTATTATATCGCCGTCTTTTGTATTTTCACCGGCACGCTCCTCTATCTCGATTCTTTTCTTGTCTATTCCTCTAAGATATGCCTGATACATGGTCGCAGAACGCAGAAGAATCTGATATATGAAACGCATCTTCTTCTTTGTGCTGAAATCCTTCATTTTATTTAATATAAAATAGTCAACAACAGGCGTATTCTCACGACATACTGTTATAATCGCATTCTGCTTCAGTATTATGCCAAGCGGGATTGTTGTATACATCTTTTTCTCATGTCTTACTTCCGGAGAAGGAATATCAACAAGAATCAAAGTGTAACCATCTTCAAGACTGATACGTGAACTTTCTTCATCATCCATTGCAGTCGCAAGATCATCAAGTTCTATTTCATATTGCTCTGCTACTCTTGACAATTCGTTACTCGTCGGGTCAACCATCTGGACCCATACGCCGTCACGAAAATCAGTAAGTTTATTTAAAACACGCTCATCAGTCCTGTAAATATTAAGCATACAATCTATTCTCCCGCTTTTTTGTCATCACATTCATTGCCATGATGCATGGTACAGGCTGAGCAATTGCCATCACATCCGCCGTTACCGCCAATTTTTTTATTTCTCATATAAGTGACTGCAACATAGATTCCTATAACGATTACAAGAAGGATTGCACCACTTATTATATTTGACATACCAGCCATCATTTCTCCTTTTCAGACATTTATTAAATCTTTATCATGCAGTAAAATTATTTATATTAACTTTAACACTAAATGCACTAAAAATGCAACACTCCATGCAATTAAACATTGAATTGCCGCAACCATAAACGCTGCTTTTTTTGTGCCCATCTCTCTTCTTACTGAAGCAATAGCTGCAACACATGGTGTGTAGAGCAATGTAAACACAAGAAATACAAGTGCTGTCTTTGTTGAAAACATTGTTCCAAGAAGTGCTGTGTCTCCTCCAAGAAGCACTGTAAGAGTGCTGACAACGCTCTCTTTAGCTGTAAATCCCGTAATAAGTGCTGTAGAAATTCTCCAGTCATTAAATCCGAGCGGTGCGAAAACAGGTGCAATTAATCCGCCAATAAGTGCAAGAAGGCTGTCTTTTGAATCTGTCACAACATTAAGCCTTACATCAAATGTCTGTAAGAACCATATAACAATAGTTGCAAGGAATATTATTGTAAATGCTTTTGTTATAAAATCTTTTGCTTTTTCCCATATAAGCTGCATTACACTTTTAGGGCTGGGAAGCCTGTAATTTGGAAGTTCCATTACAAAAGGAACCGGTTCACCTTTAAATGCTGTTTTTTTCAAAATAAGTGCATACAGGATACCTGTAATTATTCCCGTAAAATACAATCCAATCATAACAAGCACTTTATATTTTGGAAAAAATGCGTATGTAAACAATGCATATATCGGAAGCTTTGCCGAACAGCTCATAAACGGTGTGAGAAGAATGGTCATCTTTCTGTCACGTTCTGATGCAAGTGTTCTTGTTGACATTATCGCAGGAACCGAACAGCCGAAGCCTATAAGCATAGGAACAAAACTTCTGCCTGAGAGGCCTATTTTTCTAAGCAGCTTGTCCATAACGAATGCGATTCTCGCCATATATCCGCTGTCTTCAAGAATTGACAAAAAGAAGAACAACACAACTATTACAGGCAGGAATGACAGAACACTTCCCACACCTGCAAATATACCATCAATCACAAGTGAATGTACTACCGGATTGATTCCAAATGCTGTAAGTCCGGCATCACATACGCCTGTGAACCAGTCGATTGCCATGCTTAGCAGATCTGAAAGTCCGGCACCTATAACACCGAATGTAAGCCAGAAAACAAGTGCCATAATTCCTGCAAAAGCCGGAAGTGCAGTATACTTTCCTGTAAGAAAACGGTCAATTTTTACACTTCTTGCATGTGCCTTGCTCTCCACAGGCTTTACAACTGTACTTGAGCAGACTTTCTCTATAAAGTTAAAACGCATATCAGCAAGTGCCGCCTCACGGTCTTTGCCACACTCATTTTCCATCTCTGAAATGATATGCTCCAGAAGTTCTTTTTCATTTTCATCAAGTGCGAGCTGGGTCATTATCAGCTTATCGCCTTCCATAAGCTTTGTGGCTGCGAATCTTACAGGAATTTTTGCCTTTGCAGCATGGTCTTCTATAAGATGTACCACTGCATGTATTCCACGATGTACAGCTGCAAGACCATTTTCTGCATTAGCATCACAAAAATCAAGCCTTCCGGGACATTCATCATATCTTGCAACATGTACCGCATGCTCTATAAGCTCGTTTATACCCTCATTTTTTGCTGCTGAAATCGGTACAACCGGAATACCAAGCGTATTTTCAAGTTCATTAATTCTTATTGTTCCACCATTTTCTCTTACTTCATCCATCATATTAAGTGCAAGCACCATAGGAATATCCATCTCTATAAGCTGCATTGTCAGATAAAGGTTTCTCTCTATATTAGTTGCATCAACAATGTTGATAATTCCACGAGGATGATTTTTCAAAAGAAAATCTCTTGTAACAATCTCTTCACTCGTATAAGGTGAAAGCGAATAAATACCCGGTAAATCTGTAACCAGTGTGTCACTATGCCCTTTGATGGCTCCATCCTTACGGTCTACTGTTACACCCGGGAAATTTCCTACATGCTGGTTAGAACCGGTCAACTGGTTGAACAGTGTCGTCTTTCCGCAATTCTGATTTCCTGCCAGTGCAAATGTCAGTGTTGTTCCATCCGGCAGTGGATTTTCATCTGCTTTTTCATGATATTTTCCACCTTCTCCAAGTCCCGGATGATCAATCTTCTCTTTCGGAAT
>OGMB01000496.1_pt1 | contig 21562 bp, 16 predicted proteins | sample 1573001 | NCBI WGS metagenome assembly OGMB01 (sample SAMEA2581921, study PRJEB24529) | metagenome | biome: Human gut stool | place: China | collected 2011
ATGCCAAGTTTTGGGGTGGATATTTTGCAGGTTTGTGCTGTAGAACATGTTTTTCTATGATTTGGGGACAGTCCGCTAACGCGGAGGATATAAGGGCATGAGGGCTGGCGCCGTGTGGAGTCTCTGCATTGCGCTTACCGCGGAGACATAAGAACATAGGCTACATAAGAAACATATATATCGTCTGAGACTGCGCCTCAGACGACAGGAGACATAAGGGCTGGCGCCGTAGCGGGGACTCGGCTGCCGCTAACGCGGAATACATAAGAACATAAGAACATAAGGCCGCTGCGCGGCTGACGGCCACGGACTGACGTCCGCGTGGCCGAAGGGACATAAGGGCTGGCGCCGAGGTGACACGAAGCAAGGTTTTCTGTTACGGGAGGGCGGATTTTTTGTTACGGGGAAGCGGATTTTATATTGATCCGAGAAAAAAATCGGGCTGGCACGGGCGGTTTGACGGTGTTTTTGTGACGGGGCATTGCGCTCTAATGGGGAGGGGGGGACGCGTTTCGTGGGGTATTTTTCGACAGTTTCGGGACGCGTCGCGGAAAGCGCAATGCTCATATATTAAATAAAGGCTCACAGACTGCACTAATTATATGCTTGTCTGCGAGCCTTTGCCTTAATGCCCGACGCGGGACGCGTCGCCCCCATTAGAGGTTGCGTATCCTATCAAATTGACAGGTTAACAAGTAAGTATACTATACTCTATTTGTTATGTTAAAATCATGATGGTAAGAATCTTAAAAAGTTTGGCAAACTTACTTGTAAACCCGTTAACTTGTCAACTTGTTTACTAATTCCGCCAACGTATATATATATATTAGCAACTGATGGTGGTGATGTGCTGGCCCTGGGGACCGGTGGTGTGGGTGATGGTGGCGCTGATGGCCTTGACTCGCTCGCTGATGGAACGCAGACCAATGCCGGGGGTGGACGATGCGGGGGACGGAGCGGTGATTGATGAGGGGGTTGGTGAGGGGGCGGTTGGTGGGGTGGCCGCGGTGTGGGCGATGGTGAGCGTGGTGTGGGGGGCGGCGGGGCTGTGGGTGAGGGTGATGCTGATGTGGGTGAGCTGCGGGGTGTGCTTGATGAGGTTGGTGATGAGCTCTTGCGCGATGCGGTAGAGCTGGTGGGCCTGGGCGGCGGGCAGGGCGGCCCAGTTGTGGTGGGCGGGGGTGGCGCTGAAGGTGATGGTTATGTGGCCCATTTCGTGGAGTTTGCAGGCCAGGGCGGAGAGGGTTTGGTCGAGGGTGGCAAAGGCGGTGTTGGGGGGCATGAGCTGGTGGGAGATGTGGCGTATGTTTTGACGCACGGCGTTGAGCTGCTGGGTGGCCTGGGCGGTGGAGGCGGTGTTGGTTATCTGCATTTCGGCCACGAGGAGGTCGTTGCACACGCCGTCGTGGAGCTCTTGTGCCAGACGTTTGCGCTCGGTTTCGATGCCGTCGATGTAGCGGCGGGCCTGTTCGAGCTCGGCCTTGCGCTGCTGGTGGCGGTGGCGCATGATGGCGCCTGCTATGGTGATGATGAGCAGCAGGGTGGCTACGGCAAGGCTTGCGCCAAGGCGCCACTGGCGTGCTTCGGCTTGTGCGGCGTCCTTTTGCAGTTGGGCTATTTTGAGCTGTTTTTCCTTGGCATCGTAGCGTGCGGCGGCATCGGCTACTTGCTGCTGTATGTTGAGCTGGTGGAGGGAGTCGGCTATGTAGTATGCCTCGCGGTAGAAGTAGCAGGCGCGTGGTGCCTGGTCTGTGCCCTCGTAGGCGCGGGCTACCATGAGCATGACTTTGTCGCGCTCTGATGATACTGCGGGGCCGTTGTGGTAGAGCATGAGGGCGGACTGCAGGGCGGGTGCCCACTGGCGTGTGACGAAGTAGTAGTTGACCTTGGCGTGCTCGAGCTGCATGCGTTCGGTGCCGCCGGGGGCGAGGCCGCTGACGATGGTGTTGGCGCGGGCTATGAGGGCTGGTATTTCGGTGTGGCGCTTGGGCTGCTGTGTGAGCAGGGTGATGAGTGGCGACAGGCAACTTGCCTCGGCCAGTGGTTCGTGGGCCTGGCGTGCGAGGTTGATGCCCCGCTGCAGATATTGCTCGGCTTGTGCAAAGGTGGCGGGGTTGTAGGTGAGGATGGTGCCGAGGCCGGCATATACGGAGATGCGCTGTGCGGGTTCGGCGGCACGCTCATATTTGAGCGCGTTGAGCAGTAGGGTGCGGCAGTCGTCGGGGCGGCCTATGCGGCTGCACATGGCGCCATAGTTTTGGTAGGCTGCAAAGGCCAGCTGGTGGTTGTGGTGGCGTGTGGCGTAGGCTATGACTTGGTCGTAGCATTTGGCTGCCTGGTCGAATTGCTGCAGGCGGCTGTGGCAGATGCCCATGCTGCATAGCTGGTTATGCTGCTGGTCGGCGAGGTGGTGTTTCTGGGCCACTTTGTAGGCTTGGGTAAAGTGGCCGAGTGCTTGTTGTATGTGGCCTTGTGCGGCGAGTGCCTCGCCACGTGCGGCCTCGAGGGTGACGACGTCGGGGCCTTGGGCTTTGTGTTGGGTGGCGAGCTGGGCGTAGTGTAGTGCGAAGTCGGGGCACGAGGTGCTGAAGGCTTGTGCCATTTGTGCCAGCAGGTGGGGGTTGTGCGGTTGTGTGCGCAGGAGGTGGCGCAGGGAGTCGGCTTGCGGCTGTGCGGCTGCAAGCACGGGTGTGAGCATGAGGGTGATGAGGAGGGGGAGGAGGAGTCTTTTCATAGTGTGTTGGGGGTTGAGGGTGACGGGTAAGTTTGTTATTTTTGGGTTGACGGGTTAACGAGTTAACGGGGTTGACGGGTAAGTTTGCCTTTACATAATATATATGTGTAGTGCATGCCTGTTCGTCGACTTGTTTTACTAAGGATTTTGTTTATGAATTGCAAATATATAAAAAACGCGCCAACTGGCAAGCATGGTTTGCTTTGCAGTTGGCACGTGATGTGTAATTGCTTTCTTTTTATTTACTGCGCGCTTTAACACCTACACTCTATCACTTCTCTTACCCCAATCTCTAATGGGGGGGCGCATTTCCTTATCACTACCCTACCCTTTTCCACGAGACGAGGCTGCTGAAAAATGCCCCAACGCGGGACGCGTCGCCCCCATTAGAGTTTGCGTTTGGAGGTTGCGCTTTGAGGTAGAGTTTTGAGATTGTGCTTTGAGGTAGAGTTTTGAGGCAGCGCTTGGTGCTTGCGCTTGGTGCTTTTGCGTAGAGCAATACTTTTTTATTTGACTATCACCTTGCGCACGCTGCCGTCGGTCATTTTGATGATATTGAGGCCGGGCTGCGGTGTGCTGATGCGGCGTCCGTCGGGGGCGTAGCAGGCTGCTGCCTTGGCGGGGGCGCTATCGGCAGTGGCTGCGGCTATGGCTGTGGGGTCGGGGCATAGCTCGATGGTGGTGGGCTTGTTGGCCTCGATGGTGAAGGTGACAGCAAAGGGGAAATACGCTTCACTATCTTCGTTGTAGAACTCGCCCTCCATGGTGTAGTGGCCAGGAACGAGGTCGAGGCGGCCACTGAAATGTCTAAAGGGTACTACTCGCATACGCTCAGGGCCGAAGAACATGTCGAGTTTCGACAGTTTCCCAATTTTCCCCGGTAAACTTCCTTTATAGGTGAACTCGGTAGGCACTACGGGGTGGGTGTAGGCTGTAACAGTAGTGTCGGCGGCTGAAGGGGCTATGTGTGCAAAGTAGCGAGGTATCCATATACTACCCGATGTCACAGACATAAACGTAACGAGGTCGACTTCGCTACGCGATGATACCATGATGGCGCTGTCAAGTGTGGCAATTTCGTCCTTTCTGATATTATATACGCTACCTGTCTTTCTATACGCTGTGTAGTTATTGTAGTGAGGATCGTCATAATAGACCGGTGTCTCGACTCCGTAGTTGACACGGGCAAGTGTGTCTTTTTGTATCTTTATTTGGCGGTAAGACACTGTATAGTCGTTGTAGCCAGGGTGCAAGGGAATTTCCTCAAGGGCATAGTGTACTTGATTATGGCGAGACCCATCAACTATGTACCTTTTGTATAGCTTTGTGGCGGGTATGTTGTTGGTGTACACATAGATGCTATCGGAGTCGAAATCGTTGACGCGCAGCAGTGCAAACTCCCGGTCGTAGATAGTCTGCGTGAGGGTGTCGGTGGCACCGAGGGTGAAGGTGTGGATGTTGGCAGAGTCATACGGGGTGAAATTTTTGCACACGTACCATTCGTGGTTGCCCTCGGGCAGTATGACGGTGAGTGTGTCATAGGGAACGGGGGTTGCGGTGCCGGGGTTGAGTGATTTGGCGCAGCCTTCGTGATGGGTGGCAAATGCGCTACAGCGGGTTGAATACCAGTCATCGCCAAACTGTCCGTGTATGTAGAGTTTTTCGCCTTGCTGCAAGAGGTGGCAGGGCACAATGAACTTGACGGGGTGCAGTTTGCTGAATGGGGGGAGTTTTGCTCCATCGAAGTGGAAGTCGTCCTGTGTTAGCTCAGTGCGTGGGGTGCCAAAAAGGCCGTACACACTGCACTGATTGCTGAGCACGCTGGCTATGGTGTCGCTCTGTGCGCCATATTGGGCGTTGAGGGCGAGAGAGAGGTAGGTGGTGCTGCCCTCGACAAGGGTTGTGACCACGAGGTCGTTGCCTTTGATTTGGCGGCTCACCTCCTTGCACAGTACTGTCATCTTTTTGTTTTCTGCCCATGAATAAGGTGGGCTGACATAGGTGTGGGCGCTAAACTGCAGGTGGTCGGCATAGGGCGCGGCATCGGCCAGTGTGGTGGTGACGCGCAGTGGCTTGCTTTGGGCTATCGACAGACTGACGGGTTCGGTGCTGGCGGGTATGGTTACCTCGCCTAAAATATAGCCTTGAGCGGCATTGCATGGCATGAGGAAGTCGGGGTCATCGGTTTGCACCGTTGGCCATTTGAGCTGGAATGTTTGCCGACCCGGGAGCGCATAGGCGGCATGTGTGCCGTCGGGGGCGGTGAGCTTAAACATATTGCCGCCAAAATTGTAGCCGCAATAGCCACGACCACGCTTGGCGCCTGGTTGCAGTTTGTAGTATACCGAAGCCAACTGGCCGTTGGTGACGGGGCAGAGCCGGCCCTGGCTGTCGGTGATGTAAAAGTGGCACTCCACGGCCTTGCGGTAGTCGGTGGTGACGCAGGTGGTGGTGTCGGTCACTACGATGGAGTCGGCATGCAGGGCGAGTTCGTCGCTGTTAGGGGCCACAAGGTAGCGCAGGGTGTCGCCCTTGTAGGCGTAGCGTGCGAAGGGTTCTGTGAGGTCGTGCATGTTGACGCGAGTGGTGGTGCCATTAAAGTAGGCACCTGTGCGCAGGTCGGGGGCGAGAATGGCTGGCACGGCATTGCCGTCGCGTCCCACGGGTGGCATGAAGGCCACGCGGCGGGCTTGCACCAGCTCTGTGTGGTGCAGTGTTACCTCTTCGGCATCGGTGGGGTCGATCTGCCCCGTGATGATGCGGCTGAAGTGGGGGCTGTAGATGCGGTAGTAGATGGGTTGGCCCGCGCGGCCGCTAACCTGGCGGCGCACTGTTTCAAATTTTAGCCAAGTCTTGTTTTGGTTGCCCCACCATGCGTTGCCGCTGCCATCATCGGCGTTGAGGGTGAGCTCGCGGCTGAAGTAGTGGTGGTAGCTGTCTTTGCCATTATTGTAGTAGTCGCTGCCAAAGTCGAGGGTGTTGGCGGCGTAAAGACTGGTGTCGAAGAAGTCTTTGGAGTTTGAGAATGTGATTTTTAGCGTACCGATGTCGGCAGCAAGGGTTTGTGCATCAATGCCTTGCGGGGCATCGAGGTGCAACATGATGTTTTGCGCGTGCAGGGCTGCGGTGTGGCAGCCAAGGCCGAACAAGGTGGCGGCCAGCACGCGGCTTAGGTGGTTGGTAATTTTCATACGTGGTTGTTTTTATTCGTAATATGTAATGTGTCGCGTTTCTTGGTATTTGCCACCGTTTGAGCAGGTAACATCACGCACGCGCCAGTTGTTGTGCGTGTCGAAATCGGTGTAAGTGTAAGTAACGGTGACGTCTGTGGTTTCAGCTTCGTCTGCTCCCATCTCGAAACTGGTGGTTTGAATGCGTGTGCTGGCCACTCTGCCATTGGCGTCGTAGGTATAGAGGGAAGTTTCGGTGCTGGTGCCCGATTCGGTTTTATCCTTTTCGATGCGTCCTTGTTTGTCGAAATTTATTGTGATAGTTTCAGTCATGTCGTACTGGCCAATAGTGTATTGTACGACACGCTGGTTGGCGTCGCGCACTACGCCGTAAACTTCGGCGTTTTCGTCCTCTTGGGCAGTTGACAGCGGTTGGTCATTGCAAGTGATCCATCGGCCTTGTTTGTCGAAGCCGCAAGTGCCGTTGATTACTTGTCCGTCGCGTGTTAGTGTGCTGGTCTTGACTGGACCTTGGAGGTCGAATGTGGTGAGGTCGGTGGCTGTGGCATCGTATTGTGCGGCTTGTCCGCTGACGGGAGTTTCGATTTTGTCGGGGCTGAGCGGGGCGTTGGTTTGTGCGCGCAAGATGTACCAACTTGCTCCGCCAAAGCATAAGGTGAGTATGACGGCTATGGTGACGAGTGCTACCGAACGGAATGCGAGGTGTGCGAGCCAGCCAGCAACTTTGTACATGAGTATGCACACGATGAGTACAATTACTGATAGTATGTAGGGCACGAAGGTGCCTACAAAGGCTATGAGTGCGGCTATGGGGTAGTAGATGAGTGCAGCATAGACTATGGGCTCGACGATGAAGTGACCGATAAGAGGTGCGAGGCAACTGCCGCCCATTTTGTCGATGACGTCTTGACTTTTGTGCCTTTCTTTTTTACCAGTATCGAGGTCGGTGGTTTCGATGATGGTGTCGTAGGAGTAGTGTGAGCGGCCCATATTGACGAGTGCGATGATGATTCCTACGACAAAGAGCGGTGAGAAGAATGGTGATGAAAAGAGGTTCCAGTTGACCTTGAACTGCCAGTCGGTGTGGAATACCATAGCGTAGATGAGTGGCAGTGCTGCGAGTGTGACTATGGCCGTGGCTATATAGCCTGCAAGGCGGTAATGAGGGTTGTTGAAATTGGGTAGTGTCATGGTGTGTTAAGTTTGTGAATAAAGTTATTGCTTATTAAGTAGGTGTTCAAAATTATTTTATTAGCGACGGCGGCGTTTCTTTTTCTTTTTGGTGGTTTTGGTTGTAGATGTTTTTTTGTCGCCATATTCTACATCTACTACGCTGCTTGATGACGTGACACTTTTGATGCCGACTTTAGCGGGTGCCTCGTGTTCGTAGCGCAGGGCATAGTCGGAGCTGTCGGCTGAACGGGTGAATACGATGACTTTGCGCTTGTCGAACTCGGGGTTGAAAAGTATGGCAGCAAATATGCCTTGGTCTTCGTCAAGATAGAAGTTGGGGTAGTAGCTGTCTTGCTCTATTTCGATGAACAACCACACGTTTTTCCCTTGTATGACACGCATCATGTCGTTGATTGTTTTGCCCGAAGCGAGATTGAAGCCCCGCATGTTGTTGTTTTTGTAGTAGTTGAGCAATGCGATGCGTGCCCCTACGCTCATGATGGCGCGCCGTGCTGAACACGCCACATCATCGTTTCCGCCAAAGATGGAGTTGAAGAGTTTATAGTCTTCTTTGTTAATAAGCAGCCGTGATGCGATGTAGCCAGTTTTGACGATTTCTACTTTTTGCCAACCTCCCCGCTCGCGTCCTTTGCGTTCGTAGAGGTAGCCGTAGGGGAAGGTTTCGACGGCATTAGCCTCGGCACTTGGCTCGCTGCGCAAGATGGTGGACTCGGCTATGCTGTAGCACTTGGTGTCGGGAAAGATCAGATCCCACAGTGTGGGGCCTACGCGCCAAGCTATGAGCAGGAAAAAGGCTATGATGAGAAACCACTTTGTGCGTTGCCAGAAGTGTGACTTGCGGCGAGGAGGGGGCGGAGGCGTGGGGGTTGAAGCAGATCTGTTGACTATGTCGCGGAATTCCTCGTCAAGGGCGTCGAGGGCCCTTTGTTGTGCTGGCGACAGTTCTACACTGAAGGTGGTTGTGCTGAGCTGTTTGCCATTGTGGCTGATGCGCAGGGTGTATTGTCCCACGGCTTGCATAAATCTGCCATTTTCACTGCCGTAGCCGTCTAAGAAATAGGTATCACTGCCATTGAGCCTTACATCGGAGTCGTACGCTGCTATCAGGGTTCGGTCGGGAGCAATGATTTCGACGTGGAAAGAGGCTGTGGCAGACAGGTGGGTGGTCAGTGTGACACGTGGTGTGAGGTAGTGTACGCCTGTGTAGAGTTGTTGACCGAAATCGACGTAGTAGTGCCCTGCTGCGATGTCGGCGAGTTCGACCTTTGTTATTTCTATGGGGTTGTTTTGCCTGCGTTCGTACTCTATTACCCATTTAGACATGAAGTGATCTAATGGTTGAATCACTATGTCTCTGAAGTATTGGTAAGTGGGTGCGTTGGCTATGGCACTGCGCATGGCGGCTGTTACAGCCTTGCTTTTGGTTTTGATTTGTAGGTTGGCAGGGTGCAGGTTTTCGTAGCGTTTGAGATCGGCAATGCTTTTATTTGCCTCGTCCTTGACCTGTGAAGTGAGTACAGGGTTGTCGCGCAGTATTAGACAGAAATTGACTACCGCCTCAGCCTCTTCGCTTGATAGTTGGCTGAATATGTCGAAATCTAACAGGAAGATAAATGCCTCAATGAAATTGTCGGCTTGCCGTTTGACGATGGTGGGGTCGGGCTGTGGTGTGGGTGGCGGTGTGGGCTGCGGCTTGGGTGGCGGGGGCGTGGGGCGGCGTCGGCGGTAGATGGTTTGTAGTTTGAGCTTGAAAGCCTCATAGGTGGGCCGGTCCTTCATGAGCATTTCGCGCACAACTGCGGTGAGTTGTTTGCTGTATTTTTTTATATCAAGGTTGTTGGGGTGTTGGTTCTCGCAGCGTTTGAGGTCGGCTACGAGTTCGGCTGCGGTGGCTTTGACGTCGTCGCGGTCGAAGTCCTTGTTCCATAAGTTGCTCAGTTCGTCAACGGCGGTCCACTCGGCAGGGTCGAGTTGTTGTTTTATCTCTTGACTTTTGAGAAATTGTATGGATTCCGTCCACTTTTTTACGTTGATATTGAGTATGGTTTCGTCCATCGTGCTGTGGCTTTCGGTTGAAGGTGTATTATTTTAAGCATAAACACACAAATGGTACGTTGAATTGTGGGTGTACCTATTCGTGTGTTTACGCTAATTGTGGGTTTATCATTCAATGTTTATACGGCTGAGCGTGTTTTGAGCCTTTGCAAGTTCGTCGTTGCTCTTTACACCAGTTACCTTGAGGTCGAAGCCGATGGTGTCGTTGTTCAGTCGTCCTGAAACGGAGAGCATGCCTTCGTTGTCAATTTTGAATATTATCTCGATGGGGGTGCCTTTGGGATAATTGCCAGTGATGGGCATGACGTATGTTTCGGTGGTTACGAGGCGGCAGAATTTTTGGTCGACTGTTCCATCTGTCTCGGGATTGGTAAAATCGCTTTCATAGATGTTGAAGTTGACGCCTGTCTGGTTGTCGTGGTTGGTGCTGAACTCGCAGGTTTTTACTTCGGTTGGCAAGGGAGAATTGGCAAATATAACGTTGCCTACCTGGTCGTCGATGATACCCAGACCATAGGTCTTGCTGGTTACGTTCATTACGTGCGCGCGGTCGCCACGCAGTGGTGCGGGTCGTGAGTCGCGTTCGCCCTCTTCGTACTCTTGTATGGCTTGAGTGTAGGCTTCGTTCATAGCATAGATGGCTGCGCCCTTGGCTACGACTTCGTCTACCTCACCTATGCGTGCATTGACGTTGTAACGCTGGTCTACGCAGGCTTTGACTTGTGGCATGCGGCAACTACCACCTACGAGCAAGAACTCGTCTATGCTGTCGAAACCCTTTTGGCGTGCTATTTCGAGCACTTTGTCGGTGGCATCGATGGTCTCCTCGAGCAGGCTTGAGGTGAGTTGTTCGAAGGCTTCTTTGGTGAGTTCGGCGCTGACGGACTGCCCTTGGTAGTCGATGGCGAGATTGACCTTTGACTTGCGCGTGAGGAGTTTTTTGCGCGATTCTGCTACGGAGAGCAGTTGGTTGCGGAGCAGTGGGTCGTCGTCGAGGGTGTAACTGGTGCCGTTTTTCTGGTTGAACTGGTCGAGCAGCCAGTTGGCCACTTCTGTGTCCCAATCTACACCGCCCAGATGGTGATCGCCGCCTGTGGCTATGACTTTGATGGCTCCCTTGTTGACGAGTATGATGGTAACATCGAATGTGCCGCCTCCGAGGTCGTAGACGAGTATGGTTTTACGATCTTCGACCTTGGTGCCGTAGGCTATGGCTGCGGCTGTGGGTTCGTTGATGATGGCCAGCACATTGAGCCCGGCTATGATGCCGGCTTGCTTGGTTTGCATGCGCTCTTTGTTGCCAAAATAGGCAGGGCAGGTTATAACAACGTCCTTGATGGGCTCGGGGTAGCCGTTGGCGTCATTGGCATCCTTAACAAGTTTCTTGAGTATGAAAGCTGATATTTCGGAGGGGTCGAAGTGGTAGGGGGTATTGTTGGCACTCTTGTCGAAAGCGGCGTCATTGCCCATTTCGCGTTTGATAAACGAGACGGCCTTTTCGGGCTCGGAGTTGAGCATGTCCTTGGCGTCCTTGCCCACCATGACGTTGTTCTCGTCTTCAAAATATACTACTGACGGGGTGATAGAGTCGCCCTCGAAATTGCGTAATACTACGGCTTGGTCAAATTGGTCTACTTGGGCTATACAACTGTAGGTTGTGCCTAAGTCTATACCATATACGGCACGTGTCTTATCCATAATTACTGTGATATGTATGTTAGTGGTTTGTGGTTTGCTGGGGTGCGCTGACGCGGTACACATCAACCAGTGCCGGGCGTAACACAACGTCGCGTTCAACTCCCTTGACAGGGTCGAAAGCGGTGTATTTGAAACCGCGCTGATGTATGCGCACGATGGTGTAGTCAAGTGTGGGGTCAGTGGTGGACACCACTTCGCTCACTTTGTGTTGACCGCGCACAAATGGTTGGCCGGGCTCGGGTTGGTAACTGTCTACATCGTATTCATCGCTCAAGGTGTTGACTATGAGTTGCATGTAAGCTCCGATTTGGTTGAGCAGTTTGGAATATTGCTCTGCAAGGCTGCCCGTTTGGCTGGCTTCGAGTTGGGAGTAATAGGCATGCGTGCGGGCTATGCTGTCGTAGAGGGTTATGAACGATTGCTTGTAGGGCTTGAGCATTTTGGCATAGAGGCCGTTGCGCAGCACATCGAGCTCGCGGTGCATGGCATGCATCAGTTCATCACGTTGTGCTATGAGGTCGTACGACTTTTGCAGCGATTGTAATTGCTTGAGTGCTCCATCTATTGCCTGCGCCGAAACGGGTGGCTCTGTGGTTGGCTGGGCCGCTGATGTCGAGGCATGGCTGTGCGTCGCACTTTCAAGTTGTACGCGTAGCTGGCGTATGGTCTCGGCGTGTTCGTGCTCTGCCTTGCGGCTCTGCTGCAACTGTTGGGTGAGCGTCTGCACTTGAACTTGTAGTTCAACTGCGCCAGGCGATGGTTGTGATTCAGTGGGCACATGGTCTGTTTGGGGGTGCTGAGCGAGCTGTTGTTCGAGTTGTTGCACACTTTGTTGCAGTGATTTTACCTGCTCGTCTAATGCTTGCTTCTCATTCAGCACCTGCTGTCGCAGTTGCTCACTTTGTTCGTATTTTTGCTCATTAAGTGTCACAGAGTCGCGCAGGGCTTTGATTTGCGCCTTGAGCTCGAGCATTTGCTCTTCGGTGTAGCCACCACTAAATAGTCCCATATCTTGTAGCTTTGGTATTATATTATGCCCGTTGGCGGAATTTTAGCGACTAACAAATTATCGAATGAGTATGTTCTACACTATCCTGTTGTGTTAAAAACTGGAAGATGAGGAACGTAGACTAACTTACCCGTCAATCTATTCGCTAACTCCGCCAATGTACTTTGTTAGGTTTCTGTTGCAAATATATAATTCTTGTTTATAGTTTTTGTCATTAAAAATAATGAAATTCCCCCCCCCAATACGCTCGTTTTGTGCTCCAATTGCTACATTTGGGGACACAAAGATGCCTCGTACTGCACGCGCGGTGGTGCAAATCATTATTTTTAATGAGGTGCAAACAAAAGCAAACGTATAATTTTGCAGCTTAAGAAAATTATCTGCCATATCATGCCTGAACAATACTCCATACTCATCTGCGACGACCACGCCATACTGCTCGAGGGGCTTAAGGTGTGCCTGCAGCGCACACCCGGTGTGGGCAATGTGCTTTTGTGCACAACCATGCACAACGCCATGCAGCTGCTCGACTCCGGGGGCCACGTCGATTTGTGCATTGTGGACCTCGACTTGCCCGACGGCTCGGGCATAGCGCTTATTGAGCATGTTAAACGGGTGCTGCCTGAGGTGCGCACTATGGTTTACACCTCGCACGAGGAGATATGGAACATCAATGCCATTATGCGCTCTGAGGCCGACGGGGTGGTGTTTAAGAGTTGTGGCGTGGAGGAGCTGCAGCTGGCTGTTACCAATATTGCGAGGGGCGACAATTACTTTTGCAAACGTTTTCAGCAGCTGGTACGGCACATCGAGATGCACATTCCCGACTCGTGCGGACACCTTACCACCACGGAGCACAATGTGCTGCAACAACTGGCGCGCGGACTGAGGGCTAACGAGATTGCACGCATTCTTAACGTGAGTGTGAACACTATCAACACGCACAAGGCGCATCTGCTGTCGAAGTTTAACGCTACCAATACTACGGAACTTATAATCAAGGCTTTTGTAAAGGGCATGGTGGAGTTTAAGCTCGGGCAGTAGGATCTAAAAGTGACAAGACTCCGACACACGTATAGCGTGTGTCGGAGTCTTGTTCCTTTTTAGGGGGTTATGGGGGGGCTTAGTTCTTAGTTTTGAGGTTATGAGGTTATAAAGTTACCTCTGCGTGTTGAGTAAACAATAGTAATCTTATAACCTCATAACCTCAAAACTAAGAACTAACTTTATAACCTTATAACCTCAAAACTAAAAACTCCCTCCCCCCCTACTCGCTCAGCGAATGGCCCTTGCGAGCCACCTTTTTGAGCTGCATGTCAAAGCAGAGGGTTGAATACGGGAGCAGCACCCCGCTGGCCGACGAGCCGTAGCCCAACTGCTGGGGGATGTACACCAGCCAGCGGTCGCCCACCTGCATGTGCATAAGGGCCGTGGTATAGCCCTCCACCAGGTTTGACACGGCAAAACTTGTGGGCGTAGAGTACTGCGCGCTGAACACGTAGCTCTCGTTTTCATACACCCCGCTGTGGTCAAACACGCGGCCCTTGGGGTAACTCTTGGTAGGCATGAGGTGGCCTATATAGTTCACGCGCACACTGTCGGTGTAGTAAGGCGTCAAGCCGGGTGTGGCGGCACTTTCTATCACGCGGGCCACCACCGTGTCGGTAGATTGGCTTGCAAACGGCTTTGAAAAGCTGGGCAACAAGCGCCACGGCGTGTACGCCTGCCAGTTGTCGGGGTGAGCAGCCTTGGCTTGTGCCACATCGGTGCGGGCCACAGCAAGCAGACTGTCGTAAAAGGCGGCATTGCGGTTGCGCCAGTTGGCAAACTCGGCATCATCGCTCTCGCCCGTGTTGTCGCTGCACGAAGCCATGGCCATGGGCAGCACCACCAGGGCAAGGGCCGCAAGCGTGTTAAGTATTTTGCGCATAAGTAGAGATTTAATATCTGAGTTTTTGCGTTCACACCCACACATATCACCGCCATCAACATAAAAATTGGGGGCTTATGGGGCAATACAAGCCTCATAAGCCCCCATTACGTTACGTGGTAAATGCGTGTGTGTATGTGTAAAATCTATGTGTAGTCAGCAAGACACTTACTGCAACTTTTTGAGCAGTGAGGTGATGCTCACCTTGTCCTCGATGAGGGCACGCAGGTCGCTGATGGCCACACGCGTCTGCTGCATGGTGTCGCGGTCGCGCAGTGTCACACAGTTGTCGTTGAGTGTGTCGTGGTCGATGGTGATACAGTAAGGCGTGCCTATGGCGTCCATGCGGCGGTAGCGCTTGCCAATAGAGTCCTTCTCCTCATACTTGCAGTTGAAGTGGAACTTCAGGTCGTTCATTATCTCGTGAGCCTTTTCGGGCAGTCCGTCTTTCTTCACGAGCGGCATGACGGCCAGTTTTACGGGAGCCAGTGGGGCGGGCAACTTGAGCACCACGCGTGTTTCGCCATTTTCGAGCTTCTCCTCCTGGTATGAGTGGCACATCACGCTCAGGAACATGCGGTCCACACCGATTGATGTTTCAATCACATACGGTGTATAGCTGCGGTTCTCCTCAGGATCGAAGTATTCAATCTTGCGGCCCGAGAATTTGGCGTGCTGCGACAGGTCGAAATCGGTACGCGAGTGAATACCCTCCACCTCCTTAAATCCGAACGGCATCTTAAACTCTATGTCGGTGGCAGCGTTGGCATAGTGAGCCAGCTTTTCGTGGTCGTGGTAGCGGTAGCATTCATCGCCAAAACCAAGAGCCTCGTGCCAGGCCAGGCGGGTCTTTTTCCACTGCTTGAACCAGTCCATCTCCGTACCGGGCTTTACAAAGAACTGCATTTCCATCTGTTCAAATTCGCGCATGCGGAAGATGAACTGACGGGCCACAATCTCGTTGCGGAAGGCCTTGCCTATCTGTGCTATACCGAAAGGTATCTTCATGCGGCCAGTTTTCTGCACATTCAGGTAGTTCACAAATATGCCCTGTGCCGTCTCCGGACGCAGGTAGATAGTGCTTGCGCCATCGGCAGTTGAGCCAACCTCGGTTTTGAACATCAGGTTAAACTGGCGCACATCGGTCCAGTTGCGTGTGCCCGAAATGGGGCAAACAATCTCCTCGTCGAGTATAATCTGCTTCAGTTCGTCAAGGTCCATTTTGTTCATGGCCTCGCTGTAGCGTGCGTGCAGGGCGTCGCGCTTGGCCTGGTGTTCGAGCACGCGGGGGTTAGTCTGGCGGAACTTTTCCTCGTCAAAGGCATCGCCAAAGCGCTTGCGTGCCTTAGCCACCTCCTTGTCTATCTTCTCCTCATACTTTGCTATCTGGTCCTCGATGAGCACATCGGCGCGATAGCGTTTTTTCGAGTCGCGGTTATCTATCAAGGGGTCATTAAAGGCATCAACGTGTCCCGAAGCCTTCCAGATGGTGGGGTGCATAAATATAGCCGAGTCAATGCCCACTATATTTTCGTGCAGCAGCACCATGCTCTGCCACCAATACTGTTTGATGTTATTCTTCAGTTCCACGCCGTTCTGGCCATAGTCGTACACGGCTGCCAGGCCATCGTATATATCGCTCGAAGGAAATACGAAACCGTACTCCTTGCAGTGTGATACAATCTTCTTAAATACGTCTTCTTGTGCCATATTAATTGATATATATATTGTTATGGCCGCAAAGTTAGCAATTTATTTTATAAGTAACAAGTTAATGGGGTTAGGGGGTTAAAGGGTTAGGGGGTTAAAAGATTTCCGCCACCTGTCCAACTCACAGAGGTTACTTTTTAACCCTCTAACCTACTAATCCTCTACCCCACTCCCCCCTATTCACAAGCAACCCACAAGTTCCTTAATACGGCTCACGAGCAATTCTGCCGGACCTGCCATAGTCTCCACCTCTTCTTGCGACACTACATACAAACAATTATAATCACCTTTCTGACGCAACTGCTCCATACGCGTCAAAAAGCTGCCAAGCTTCGTATCAATTATGCCTGTCTTTACAAAATGCAAACCAAAGCAGGTCAACATGCCGTCATGCGTACGCGTGTTCAAACCATTTGCTATAAAAAGTCCTTGCACCGCATGAAAGCACGCATAATAATATCTGTTGGCTGCAATATCCCAATACTGCAATCGGCACATATCCTCAGCCTGTGCCATAAACTTATCAGCTCGTTCAAGCTGCAAGCCTATCAGCGTCCTGCGTTCCTCATCTGTCAAACTCATACCAACACTATACCGTCATGTTCCACATTCTTATAAAAGGGCGTAATACTATTCGATGCCCACTCCTTCAACGTATACATCACAGGGTTTATCACTGCACCTATATCCCAGCCTAACACAGTCAAAGGGTAAGTAATATTATCATAATCTGCCACTTCCAGCCGGGCCTTGTCCAATAGCACAAGCACGTCCCAGTCCGAATCTGCACCAGCATCACCACGAGCCTGTGAGCCATACAACACAGCCCTGCCACCTTGGGGCAAATGCTCGCGCAGCTTGCCCTTGATTAGTTGCAATATATCTTTCCTGTCCATCGCTTCTTTCTGTTTATATCGCAAAAGTATGAAATATCCACACACCCCGCAACCTTTTACGCCCCAAACCTCCCAGGCTCGCGCCGCACAGCCTCCATAATAGCCGCGGGCGGCAATTCACGTTCGAGTTGTGCCTTCATAAAGTCCATATACGGAGCCACGTGGTCAAAAAACTGGTAGTAACCCTTACACAGATAGTTCAACCCGGGCTCGCCAGCGGCAGTATGTGCAAAGCGGTTGCGCGGACACTCCCCGTTGCACGCAAACAAATACTTGCACCCCCTGCACTGCCCCGGCAGCGCCGTGCGCTTGGCCTGCCCAAAGGCATGCTGGCGTTCAGAGTGCATCATGCCCACTATCGAGTCGGTCATGATATTGCCCAACTTATACTCCGGAAACACAAAGTGGTCGCACACATACACATCGCCGTTCCACTCTATAGCCCCCGCATGACCACACGTGGGAGCCAGCGTGCAAATGCCCGGTTGCTGCCCCACCCAGTTGGCCAGCGTGGCATCGAACAGCTGCACAAAGTACGTGCCAACGTCCTCACGCACCCATTCGTCAAATATCGCACACAAAAAGCGCCCCCACTGCTCGGGACTCACACTAAAGTCGAGCACACCACCCTCGCCGGCCTCAGTGGGCGACGCCAGGCCGCGCCCGTCGGCATGATGCTGCCCGCGCTCCACCACGGGCGTAAATTGCAGGTAGTGACACCCTATCTCCTTAAAAAAGTGGTAAAAGTCCAGCGGATAATTGCCATTAAAGTCATTCACCACAGCCAGCGCGTTCCACTCCACGCCATGGCGGTTCAGCAGGTCAATGCCACGCATCACCTGTGCCCACGACGGCCGGCCGCCCTTGTTGCGGCGGTACTCGTCGTGAAACTCCTGCGGCCCGTCTATGCTCACGCCCACAAGCCACCCTTGCTCCTTAAAAAAGCGGCACCACTCATCTGTCAGCAGCGTACCGTTTGTTTGTATGCAGTTGTCTATCCTGCGACCGCCAGCATACTTCTGCTGCAGCTCCACCGCCCGTTTATAGAACGACAGCGGACGCATCAGCGCCTCACCGCCGTGCCACGTAAACAGCACCTCGGGCATCGTCTGCGCACCGATATATTCGCGCACAAAGCGTTCGAGCATCTCCTCGCTCATCACCTCTGTCGGCCGGTCGGCATAGAGCTTGCCTTTCTCCAGATAGTAACAATATTTACAGGCCAAATTACAACGTGCCCCCGCCGGCTTGGCCAGCAAATACAGCGGCGAGGCAAATGGTGATATATCCATTATATTTAATATTTTAATCCGTCGGCGGAATTTCAGGCTAAAGAGCCGACAAGTTGACAAGTTAACAAGTAATATTTTCAGGTTAACGAGTTAACAAGTTGACCCGTCAACTAACTCCGTCAGCGCGCCACCTTTCAAGTTAAAGCGCTTCGCCCTACAAAATTAGCACAAACACCCCACACACCCACCCTCCGCCACCAAAAAAAGAACCACCCCACCCACCCCGCACACAAACATCAAAAAAAGTATAGCTCACAGATCACACCGATTGCACGGATTTTTTTCGCTCGTACAACGTGCTTTAGCACCACGGAGATGGCGGATTTGACGGATTTTGTGAGCGTTGCATGCCCACTTCGCCATTAGCCCGTTGCTGCGGACAGGTAGCTTACTACATAATCTGTGCTAACATATTTCGCCACGGGTACGTTACGGGCAAATAGCGAAGTGAGCATGCAATGCTCACAAAATCCGTCAAATTCGTCATCTCCGTGGTGCTAAAGCACGTTGCACGAACGAAAAAAAATCCGTGCAATCGGTGTAATCCGTGAGTGCTATAACATCAGAAAGGTCCTACCCTACAACAATCAAAAAAAGAGCGAAGGGAAGCGCGCGCCATTCGCACCCACTCCCCCACGCATCTGCATATTAACCCGTCGCCCTGTTACTGAACCACCGCGTTAATCTCGCTGCCCTGCAAGGCCGCACTCATAGCCCCACTTGGCGTAAAGTGCGTACGAACCCGTGCAATGTTGCGTGCCGACACATTAGCCGCATCGTCCTCGCCATTCTTCGACACGATAGTCAGTCTGAACGACCCCACACCGCCAAGGCGCACAGTATTACCCTGCTTCAGCTCCTTCAGCACCACATACTCCAGCGCCGAGAGCGCACCTCTCACATCAGCACGCGTCAGCGTACACTCCTTTTCCACAGCAGTCACCACATCGTCAAACGACAAGTGAGCCACCTGCACAATACTTGGGAAATAAACCTTCAAGCCACTCTTAGGGCTCTTCACCGAACTAATCTTATACTTAATCATGGTATCAAAAATAAATAAAGTAAGTAAATAAAATAATGTAAATAAATAAAGCAAATCAATCAAAGCAACCCGCCATCACACCACCCGCCTATTAGGCCTATTATGCCTATTATGCCCATCACCCGCCATCAAGCCACCGCCATCACTTCACCTCATAGCAAGGGCAAGCCTTAGCCGCATAAGCATTATGCCCATGCACCCCCGCCCCGGGAAAATTCAGCCTCAGCAGCTGCACCAGCGCCTCCAGCGCCACACGTTGCCGCGCAGTCCGCGTATCCTTAGGCGTACGCCCGTCAGCAGCCAGTCCCCCCACATAACACACCCCCACACTGTGCGCATTATGCCCACGACAGTGAGCACCCACCTGAGCCAGAGGACGGCCCTCATGCACACTACCGTCAAGATACACCACATAATGATACCCCACGTCCACAAACCCACGCGCCTTATGCCAGCGCCTGATGTCCGCCACACTCACATCACGACCCTCAGCAGTAGCCGTACAATGAATAATAATATCATCTATCTTACGCATATACAATACATTTTTACAATCACACCTTCCGCACACCGCCATGACGCGCACTCACACTCACTGCCACACCAAATATGGCCCCGGCATATATCAGTCCCTGCGACACAAACCACAGCACCGAATCACTCAGCTCCCCCAAAGGGTCCACCACAAAACCGGCACCCGCCAGCACAATACCCGCCACTATCATCAGCATGGCCGAGGCAGGAGCCCAAGCCGACCCCACAGAGCCGGCCGGGCCTTTACCCGCAGCGCCATCAGGCATTGCCCACCTCCTTGCCGCCAACAGCCGCACCAATGCCCTTCAGCAACTTAAACTTCAGTTCCTTCATCATCAAGCTGCGGGCCATCTTGCCACTCGGCGTAAAGCGGCAGCGCAAAAACTTTATGTCCGAAGCCGACACATCCTCCTCATGCTCACGGCTCTTCACCACAGCTATCGTCGGGCGGAACGACCCCAGCGTGCCAAGCCTCACCGACTTGCCCTGCTTCAGCGCATCTATTATCACATGTTCCAAAGCCTCGAGCACAGCCGCCACATCACTCTCCGACAGCGTGCAAAACTTCTCCACCTGCTGCACCACCTCATCATATTTCACAGGCACCGAGGCCGCAATGGTAGGGAAATACTGCTTCTTGTCAAGCTTAAAATTCTTTCTCGAACGTACTACAAAATTAATCATGGTCTATTACTTCAATTTGGTTAGTTAGTAAAACAATTTGGTCATCACAAGCGCGCCGCACATACACCTTATATATATATACATCATAGCCGGCTTACCAGGCAAGGCAGCGCCCTCATCAATTTTCTGATGCAAAGATACAACCACCCCATCCCCAACACCAAAAAAAGTGTACAAATTGTACACTTTTTCTGCCCCACCGCCCACACCCGCCCCACAGTCGGAGCAAGCAAGCCAACAAGCCCCACACATCAGCCCACCAGCACACCACCACCTGCCACCCACCACCTACCATGCCTAATGAGCCTATTATGCCTATTATGCCCACCCCCTACCATGCCTAATGAGCCTAATATGCCCATTATGCCCACCCCCCTACCACGCCTAATGAGCCTAATATGCCTATTATGCCCACCCCCCTATTAAGCCTAATGAGCCTATTATGCCTATTATGCCCCCTTTACTTACCATCCCATCAACTACCACCCCGTCCCCAGGTTAAATAACCCAAAAACCACACAAAAACCCCGCCCCACGCCCCCCACCTCCCAAAAAATACCGATATTTGCCCACAACAACCCCCTAAAACACACAACACAATCATGAAACGCACACTACTCACCCTCATCATAGCCATCATGGCACTCACCGCACGCGCCATCAGCTACGACGACGCGCGCCAGCAAGCATGGTTCATCACCGACAAAATGGCCTACGAGCTCAACCTCACCCCCGAGCAGTACGACCGCGCCTACCAAATCAACCTCGACTACCTCATGAGCCTCAACGGCCCCACCGACATCACAGGCGCCTACTGGCAATACCGCGACATCGACCTCCGCTGCATACTCTTCGACTGGCAGTACAACCTGCTCAGCACACTCGACTACTTCTACCGTCCCGTGCGCTGGTACGCCACACGCTGGTACTACCCCGTCTACGACCACTACCGCATAGGCTATTACTACTACACCCGCCCCAACATCTACATCACCTACCACGGCTGCACATGGCACCGCCGCCGTCCCGACCGCCCAAGCCCCTACGCCTCATGGCGTCCCAGACGCGGTGCCGGCATGCGCGGATACGGCCCCGCCACACCACCGCCACCCACACACAACCACCACGGCCACCACAACCGACCCGACAACAATTACAACTGGCCCTACAACAACAACCACCCCGACCACCCCTACAATAACAACAACGGCAACTACAACCACCCCGGCCGCCCCAACAATAACAACAACGGCAACTACAACCACCCCGACCGTCCCAACAATAACAACAACGGCAACTACGGCCGACCCGACCGCCCCAACAATAACAACAACGGCAACTACGGCCGACCAGGCCGCCCCAACAACAATAACAACAACTCAGGAGCCCGTCCAGCCTTCCGCGACACCTACATCAACTACCGTCAGACAGGCCACGACACCCCCCAGCGAGGCACAGGCCGCCCCACCAGCACCCGTAGCGGACGAGGTTTCGGACAAAGATAACACCCCCTCACACACCTATAATATATAAAAGCTGCTGAAAAATGCCCCGACGCGAGACGCGTCGCCCCCATTAGTGCTTGCGTTT
>OGMB01000499.1_pt1 | contig 21436 bp, 16 predicted proteins | sample 1573001 | NCBI WGS metagenome assembly OGMB01 (sample SAMEA2581921, study PRJEB24529) | metagenome | biome: Human gut stool | place: China | collected 2011
TTTATTTCCAGATGCTTTAGTAGGAGCTGGCATACTTCGTAGAAAGTAGCTTGTATCAGATATTGTATGGTAAAATCACGAAACAGATTATTTTCTTCACTGATTTTTTTGTAAAGCAATACATGATATGTTTTCAATAAATCTGTTTCCGCGATATTCAAATTGACACATGGATGATTTTTTAGAGGAATTAAAAGAGACATCATTTTATAAAAATTATCTCGGGTATCAAAATATTTATTAGATATCATGATGAGATGTGCTTTGTAATCCTCGCTTATTTCATTATATTTAATTATTTGATTAGGCACCATCATTAGTAATGTATTCTCTTTAGTAGAATAGTTGATGGAGTCTATTTCTATTTCAGAAGTTCCGGAAAGGCACAGTATAAATGAAGTATAGGTTGTTTTATATGAATTGTTGTGAAAGAAAGGATGGGCAAGAGTCTTGCGGGTAAGATCTTTTCCCGTATTATTATAAATAATGAAATCATCGGAAAAATAATCTGCGTTAATGAAAAAGCCGGTATTCCAGATGTCTATGTCGGTATGTCCTTTTATCATTCTTGATGTTATTTAAAGTAAAAGAATAAATTTAATTGGAATGAAACAACACCATTCGACTATTTGCTAATAATAAGCGACATTCAGAAAATTATTAGTTCTGTGTTATGGTTGTAAAAAGCCTTCCCTCATGGCGAGAGAAGGCTTTTTATTATCCGTTAACCTTTTTGTAATCGGCCAGGAACTTTTCTAATCCTATATCTGTCAATGGATGGTTTAGAAGGCCTTTAATGGCGGATAACGGGCAGGTTACTACATCTGCTCCCACTTCCGCACATTGTAATATATGTAAGGTGTTTCGGATGGAGGCGGCAAGAACTTGTGTCTTGTAGTCATAAGTTTGGTACAATTCTACAATTTGTGCAACCAGTCCTACACCGTCATTGCAAATATCATCCAGTCTGCCGACAAACGGAGATACATAGGTAGCCCCCGCCTTTGCCGCAAGTAATGCCTGTCCGGCAGAGAAAACCAGTGTACAATTAGTGCGAATTCCTTTATTACTGAAATATTTGATAGCTTTGATGCCGTCCTCAATACAAGGAACTTTTACTACAATGTGTGGGTTAAGGGCGGCAAGTTCTTCGCCTTCACGAATCATTCCTTCATAATCGGTAGCAATCACTTCGGCACTGACATCTCCATCCACTATATTACATATTTCAATGTAATGCTTATGTTGGTTCTCAACTCCTTTAATGCCTTCTTTGGCCATTAAAGACGGATTTGTGGTTACACCATCCAGTACGCCCAATGCATTTGCTTCGCGGATTTGTGCCAGGTTGGCTGTGTCAATAAAGAATTTCATAACTTTTTTCTTTTAGATAATTAAAAATCAGGTTAGCAACAGATTGCTAAGCTACTGATATTAACAATGATAAACAAGAAAATGTTCCGATTTATCTGTTATGAGTTCTTTTTATAACTGAACACGGCCCAACCGTTCAACATGATAGCCATAAAAAGCAAGGCAATAAATTGCATGATCAAGTCATCGAATCTGCTTCCTTTCAAATAGACCATACGTGTCACTTGTATAAAATATTTCAAGGGATTGGCTATGGTGATGGCTTGAGCCCACTCGGGCATACTGTTGATGGGGGTGAATAATCCGCTCATCAGCATGATGATAATCACAAAGAAAAACATGACAAACATGGCCTGCTGCATGGTTCGGGAATAGTTGGAAACTACCAGTCCCATACCCGAAATGACGATAATGAACAGCAATGCGAAGAAATAAAGCAGCCATAAATGACCGGCCGGAACCAGACCATAGACTAACCATGCCAGAATGATACTGATTGTGAGGATCAGCATGCCGGTTACCCAGTAAGGAATCAGCTTGGCCAGAATGAAAGTGAACTTGCTTACAGGAGTCACATTGATTTGTTCGATGGTTCCGAATTCTTTTTCACTCACAATATTAAGAGCAGGCAGAAAGCCGCATAACATCATCAACAATTGCGCCATCAGTGCCGGAACCATAAATACCTTATAATCCAGATAGGGGTTGAAACGTCCTTGGGTATCTATTTTTATCACTGGGGAGGGAGAAATAGAGCCGGAATGGGAAATCCGGATTTCAGTGGCATAGGCATTCACTATATTACTGAGGTAGGAACTTCCCAACGTTCCTTTCGTTCCGTTTACGGTGTTGGCTGAAACCAGTACTTTTGCTACACCGGTTTTCAGCAAATCGCGTTCAAAGTGTGGCGGGATTTCCAAAATGAGGTCAGCATCTCCTTTTTCAATGCATTGCATCGCTTCCTGATAACTGTTTGAAACATCTACCAGATGAAAATATTCGGAAGCTCCCACCTTCTGAATCAGTCGGGTGGAATAGGGACTGCGGTCATTATCCACTACGCTGAGATTCATATTCTTGATTTCAAAGTTTGCGGCCCAAGGCAACACCAGCAGGATAATACAGGGAAATACGAGTAGCATCCGCGGAAGCATCGGGTTGCGCAGTAACTGCTTGAATTCTTTTTCTAATAAATACTTTATCATATCTTCCGGAACTTATTCTAATCGTTTGTTAAACTTTTTTAGGCTGATGATTAAAAGGACAACAGCCATCAGCATAAGTATACCCATTTCTCCCTGTGCATAACTGATACTCAATCCTTCAATCATGATTTTCTTGATTCCGACAATATACCATCTGGCAGGGATGACATTTGAAATCAGCTGTAAAGGAAGAGGCATATTCTCGATGGGGAATATCATGCCGGAAAGTAGAACGGTAGGCATCATCAGTACCATTCCCGAAAACAGCATGGCTTCCACTTGGGTACGGGCGATAGTGGAAACCAATAATCCCAACAGCAGAGATACTACGATGAAGATCCATGAGAGCAAAGCCAACGAAAAAAGACTGCCTGCTACCGGAACATGTAATACATAAACAGACAGCAGCAGAATTGTGACCAGATTGACGCATGACAGCACAAAGTAAGGTACCATTTTGGCTATAATCATCCATAGCGGACGTACGGGAGATACCAGCAATACTTCCATCGTACCGGTTTCTTTTTCACGGACAATAGAGATGGAAGTCATCATGGCGCATATCAACATTAAAATCAATCCCATTACTCCCGGCACAAAATTGTAGGCGCTTTGCATACCCGGATTGTACAATAACTTTATTTGGGGGATAATCTGTATGGGTGATTGTTGTTGCATGATCCGGCTTTGCTGATAATCTGCAATAATATTGGATGCGTAAGAGGTCAGTATGGTAGCATTGTTGGGATCGGTGGCATCGGCTATCAGTTGTACTCGGGCTTTACCGGTATGCCGCAGATTGTTATCGAAACCAGCCTCAAACACAATGATCAGGTCCGAACTGCTTTTCCGGAGTATTTCCTCTATCTCGTTGTTGTCATACAGTATCTTGTTGACATTGAAATAGTCACTGGCATCCAGTTTGTCGATGATTTGCCGGGTGGATACATCTTTTGAGAAATCCAGCACAGCTACTTTTACATTCTTTACTTCGGTGGTGATGGCAAAACCGAAAAGAATAATTTGTACGACAGGCATACCTAATAATATCAGCATCGTCCGGAGGTCCCGGAAAATGTGATAGAATTCTTTTCGCACAAATGATATAAATTGTTTCATTCTCTTTTTCTCTATCTCTTTTTCAACTTCTTACGGCCTTGCGTGCCAATTGTCTGAATACTTCATCCATATCTTGGGCATGAAACCGTTCTTTTAACCGTTGTGGGGTGTCCAGCGCTTCGATTTTTCCATCCACCATCATTGAAATCCGGTTACAGTATTCCGCTTCATCCATATAGTGGGTGGTAACGAAGACGGTGATTCCCCGTTCTGCCGCCTGATAAATCAATTCCCAGAACTGACGGCGTGTGGCAGGGTCTACCCCTCCTGTCGGTTCATCCAGAAAAACGATCTTCGGCTCATGGAAAATAGCTACCGAGAAAGCCAGCTTTTGTTTCCATCCCAGGGGAAGTGACCGGACCAATGTGTTTTTCTCATTCAAGAGTCCTAATTGTTCCAGCACCTTGTCTGTTTTCTCAGCGATCTCCTTGTCGCTCATTCCATAAATCCCTGCATATAGCCGGATGTTCTCCCATACTTTTAAATCTTCATACAGTGAGAACTTCTGGCTCATATATCCGATCTTCTTTTTAACCTGCTCGTATTGCGTGGCTATGTCAAAGCCCGCTACTGTACCTTTTCCCCCGGTAGGTTGTGATAAACCGCATAACATGCGCATGGCTGTTGTTTTTCCGGCACCATTAGCACCTAGGAAACCAAAAATCTCTCCCTGTCTCACTTTGAATGAGATATGGTCCACTGCAGTGAAGTTGCCGAATTGTTTGGTCAAGCCTTCTACTTCTATGGCGTATCGCCCGGTGACTTGCGGCTCATTAAAAGAGAGCCCTTCAGGAGAAAGGATCGAACTGAACTGTTGAAGAATACGGTCCGGAGTGTCAATGCCTTGAATCTTTCCTTCACGGATAAATGCAATACGGTCACAGCATTTCATCTCGTTCAGGTAAGGTGTTGCCGCAATGATGGTAAGACCTTCTTGTTTCAATTTCAGCAGCATGTCCCAAAACTCCTTTCTGGATACAGGGTCCACACCGGTGGTAGGTTCGTCCAAGAACAGTATGGAAGGCCTGTGAATCAATGCGCAACTCAGAGCCAGCTTTTGTTTCATGCCGCCGGATAGTTTTCCGGCACGCCGGTGTTTGAAAGGTTCTATTTGTTGGTAGATACCCTTTACCAATGCGTAGTTCTCCCGGATAGTGGTATTGAAAAGCGTGGCAAAGAAAGTGAGATTCTCTTCTACGGACAAATCCTGGTATAAGGAAAAACGTCCCGGCATATATCCTGCCTGCCGGCGTATCTCTTTGTAATTCTTCACCACATCCTGCCCGCAGACTTCCGCTTTTCCTTCATCGGCTAGCACCAATGTGGTGAGAATGCGGAAAAGAGTAGTCTTTCCTGCACCGTCCGGTCCGATAAGCCCGAAGATTTCTCCCGGTTTCACCTCAAAGCATACATCTTTCAGGGCTTGAACTTCACCGTAACTTTTGCTAACTCCTTTGACAGAAACGATATAATCCATTGTCTTATTTATTTCTTCATTTCTCCGTACATGCCTATCTTGATGTATCCGTCATTCTTTACTGCTATCTTTGTGGCGTATACCAGATTGGCGCGTTCGTCACGTGTCTGGATTGTTTTAGGGGTGAATTCCGATTTGTCTGAAATCCAGGTGATTGTCCCTTCGTATTCCCGGCGGTCATCTTCTCCTAAATCAGAAAACACTTTTACTTTATCTCCTAATTTCAGTTGGGATAATTGATCGGCGGTGATATAGGCGCGTAAAAAAAGATGTTGCACATCCGCCACTTTAAATAAAGGTTTTCCTTGCGTGGCCAGTTCCCCGGCTTCGGCATATTTGGCCAGTACTGTTCCGCAAATCGGACTGGTAATGTGACATTTGCGAAGCTGGTCATCCAGTTGGGCTACTTGTATTTCGTAGGCCGAGCTTTCTTCTGTGATACTGGCATTGCCGCGCTGAAGCGTAGAGATCTGTGCTTCCAACTGTTTTTTCAGAACGGCAATCTGGGAGTCAATATCATCTATTTGCTTTTGGGTGGCGGCATTTTCCTTCAGCAAGTTTTCTGTGCGTTTTCTTTCATATTCGGCTTTGCCGATTTGTTCTTTTGTGGCAGCTATCTGTTTATTGATGTCCGTGCTTTTGCTGGCTATCGCTTTACCGCTGGCCAGTAACTGCATCTTTTTCAAATAGAGTTGTAAGGTATCTATACACCCCACTTCTTCATCGGCCTTTAATAACTGTCCTTCTTCTATATTGAATTGCATGATCTTGCCATTGGCTTCGGAGGATACAATTACTTCGGTAGCTTCAAATGTGCCTGATGCATCATAGTCGCCTTTCTTGTTTCCGCAAGAGGATAAACCGAACAGAGTGGCGGCAAGCAAGATATATTTATTTGTTCTCATATTGGTTTGTTGTATATTTTAATTCGTAAATGGCTGACAATAACTGAATTTCATGCAGGATTTTATCCTGCATGGCAATGTTCTCGGCTGTTACTTCACGTAGCATTTCTGTAACGGTCAGTGTTCCGTTGGCGACTTTTGCTTGGGCTGATTTTTTAATGTTGTTACGTAGGGTGATAATCTCCTCATCGTTCTTCATCAGTTCCGTCAGTTTCTTAATTTCACTGTTGTTTTGAGTGATTTCCAGATGAGTGTTAAACAAGAACGTTTCTTTCTGTACGTTCACATCCTGTTGATTCAGTATTAATTGGCGAGATTCATTCTTACGAGTATATAGGTTACTGAAGTTCCAGGAAAGGCGTACGCCTGCTACGTAATAGGCCGAAAATTCATTTTTCAGCATATTCAGTCCCGGGTTGCCGTATGCGCCTTGCACGAATAAGTCTAATCGGGGGAGGTTCTTGGCGGTAAGTTGTTTACGTTGCGCCTCCAGTTGCTGGTTCTGTACCGCAAACAAGTTAAGTTCCGGACGTCGGATGAATTCTGTAGAATAGGCTTCTCCTTTATATAATAAGGCATTTACATCTGGTTTCTTTAGTGTGTTCCCGGTTAAAGGAGTAGGGTGGTTAATCATGATCTTCAACATCTCGCTGTAAGCACGATATGTGGCTTCCAGAGTATGACGTTGCTGTATGTTGTTCAATTGTTCCACTTTTACAGCATCCAAATCGGCTTGATTGGCAATGCCATTCTTTACATATGCTGCAACATTGTCATAATTCCTTTGTAATTCTTCCTGCATAAGCTGGTTTTGCTTCAATTGCTCTTTCAATAACAGGATACCAAAAAAAAGTTGGTTTACCCGTTCGTTGATGGCATACATGTCCACTTCCAGTTTCTGTTTGTCCACTTCGGATGTGGCACGGGTTACCTCTTTCCGTGCCCGGATGTTACCACCGTCCCATACTACTTGGTCCAGTTGCAGCATAGCTTGGTATTGATCCTTGCGCATACCGCGAATATCAATTCCGGGTAGGTCAACGGGTATTTCCGTTACATCCGATTGATAACTGGCTTTGGCGGATAATGAAACTTGCGGCAGATAACCCTTGTCAGCGTTAGAGATATTGTATTCTTTCGTCTTTTCAATCAGTCCGTACCGTTTAATCAGCGGATAATGCGCCTGGGCTTGCTGCTGACACTCTTCCAGCGTGAGTTCCTGTGCATTCAAACAAATGGGACTGATGCCGAGAAGAAAGGTTGTGAGAATGAATAACCTTTTCATATTCTTAATCTGCTTAATATGATTTCTACATTTTCTTGTTTTCTGCGTTCCATATATTGATGATATTCTTCACCTTTTTCTTCTACAAACAATTGTATCAGTGGGTTTGCCACAAAGACAAAGATATTGAGTGAAATGGCGCTGACCATTAAATCTTCCGCCTTGACGGGGCGTATTGTGCCCTTCTTTATTTCCTCTTGCAGTGACCGGTCGAGCAGACTGATTGCTAACCGGAAATTAGGGAACAAGGTTTTACGGCAAATTTCTTTTCCGCATTCATTGGTCAGAATCTCCCTGTATATAAATAAAGGTAGTTCGGGATTAGCAGTCAAAAGGTCGAAGTGTGCTTCAATGAAACATTTTATTTTCTCCAAAAAAGGCAATGATTCATCTACACGAGAAAGGAATGTATCGGCCAGTTGCTTGGCTTTTTCTTCAAATACTTTGTTGAACAGATTCTCTTTTGTACGGAAATAATAATGCAGCATGGCATGGGTTACACCAGCCTCCTTAGCTATTTCTGTTGTCTTGCTTCCGGAGAATCCTTTCTTAAGGAATTCTTTTTCAGCAGCTTTTAATATGGATTGTTCTGTATTGCTCGTTTCTTCTTTCATATTATCATTTTTGTTTAACAGGATTGTTAGTAAACGCAAATGTATAAGGAATCATTGGAAACAACAAACAGATGAAGTGAAAAAAATGTGTTCTTTAGTTTTTATTAAATGTTTTTTCAAGGAAGGCTAACCTCTTTTTCTTGGCAGGTTAAGGCTTTTTTCCCTGTTGTGTTCTATCTCCAAAGCTTATGGAGTTAACTCCAAAGGCTGCGGAGATAACTCCAAAGGTTATGGAGATAACTCCAAAGCCTATGGAGATAGAAATAGAACGGCCGGAAAGCCTTAGCCTTCCTGGTAGAAAGCCTTAGGTCTGCCAATGAAGATACTTAGCTGTTTTCCCACCTGTCAGGCTGGCCCTTTCAGTAACACTATCGTTTGCTGTAGGGGGATATGGAGGCGGGTTATCACAAGGTGAATAATAATTAATATATAAAAGGTATAAATTCTAAAAAAGCACAGACATTCCACGGCGGATATATTCTCTTTTCATATCTTCCGGTTTTAATATCTTATTGTCAAAGACCAGCAAGTCAATATCCAGTTTTACCACCCCTTGAGCCTTGTCTTCGGGAATCCGTCCGCTGCGTCGTTCCAATTCTTTAAACAAATCACGAACGGAATCGGGTGAAAGCGTAGTGCTGAATTTTGCCAGTTGATTGCTGAAAGGGGAGTGAAAGCCGCTGCCAACAGCTTCCGTTTCCATCATCTCGCCGAAATGAATGTCGGGAAACGTGGTGCGCAATGCTTCCCGTGCAACCGAGAGTTGCGCGTAACGGTTGGTATTAGAGCCCATACAAAGCAAACAATGGTGTTCGTCCATAACATTTATTGCATTAATGGTGCAAATGTATGAAATGTTTTTGTTACTTTTGCATGAATATATAAAAGAAATGCTACCATGAAATTTATTGGAATTATTCCTGCAAGATATGCCTCTACACGTTTTCCTGCCAAACCTCTGGCCGTCTTGGGAGGCAAGCCTGTGATTCAGAGAGTCTATGAACAAGTGTCCGGCATATTGGATGAAACATATGTAGCGACGGACGATGAACGCATTGAATCCGCCGTAAAAGCTTTTGGCGGAAAAGTGGTCATGACCTCCGTTCACCATAAAAGCGGCACAGACCGTTGCTATGAAGCGTATACCAAAGTAGGACGAGGATATGATGTGGTTGTAAATATTCAAGGTGATGAACCTTTTATTCAAAGATCACAGCTTGAAGCTGTGAAAGCTTGCTTTGAAGATCCTGCCACACAGATTGCGACTTTGGTGAAACCTTTCATCCCGGATGACGGGCTTGAAGCCTTGGAAAATGTAAACTCTCCCAAAGTAGTAGTAGGTAAGAATATGAATGCTTTGTATTTCAGCCGTTCCATCATTCCTTTCCAGCGTAATGTGGAGAAGGAAGGCTGGCTGAAAGGGCATACTTACTATAAACATATCGGTCTGTATGCTTATCGGGCCGATGTACTGAAAGAAATAACTTCGCTTCCACAATCTTCGCTGGAGCTGGCTGAATCGTTGGAGCAGCTTCGTTGGCTGGAAAATGGTTATACTATTAAGGTGGGAATCAGTGAAGTGGAGACAATAGGCATTGATACGCCTCAGGATCTGGCACGTGCCGAAGCATTTTTAAAACAAAGGGAGGGGGAGTAAATGCTGGACAGAACCACCCCACCGCCAATCCGCCAACTAAGCGAATTCAGTATAACCCGTCCCGACAGGAGGACGATGAAGAACGGGATGCCTTTGAATATCATTCATGCGGGAACCGAGGATGTTGTACGTTTCGATCTTCTGATAGGAGGCGGACAATGGAATCAGGAACAGCCGTTGCAGGCTATGTTTGCCAACAGGATGCTGCGTGAGGGAGCTGGGAATTTAACGTCTTCACAGATTGCGGAGCGATTGGATTATTATGGAGCCTGGCTGGAGTTATCTTCTTCCGTGAACTATGGATTCATAACACTTTACTCTCTGAATAAATATTTTGCCCGCACGCTGGCCGTCATATCCGAGATGATAAAGGCTCCTACGTTTCCGGCAAAGGAACTTTCCGTGGTGGCCGATACGAACAAACAGCAATTTCTGGTGAACAGCACCCGGGTGGAAATGATTGCCCGAAAGCAGTTGAATACAGCCTTGTTCGGTCCGGAGCATCCTTTCGGGCGCTATGCGGTAGCGGGGGATTATGACCGGATTACCCCGGAGGTGCTCCGTTCGTTTTATCGGAAATATTATCATTCGGGCAATTGTTCGGTATATATTTCGGGAAAGGTCACATCGGAAATTATCCGTTGTATAGAAGATAACTTGGGAAGTGGACAATGGGGGGAAGTGACGGAAAAAGCAAAGACAATGCTTGTTCCTCCGGTTACCACCAAAGAAAAGCGTATCTTTATAGAACGTGAGGATGCACTTCAAAGTTCCTTGAAAATGGGATGTTTCGTAATGGACCGTCATCATCCGGACTTTTTGAAGGCACGTGTCATGGTCACTTTGTTCGGAGGGTATTTCGGGAGCCGTCTGATGTCCAATATCCGTGAAGACAAGGGATATACATACGGTATCGGCGCAGGCATTGTGTCCTATCCGGGAACGGGAATACTGACTGTCAGTACCGAGGCGGCCAATGAATATGTGAATTCTATCATAACAGAAGTTTATCGGGAGATGGACAAATTGTGTAATGATCTCGTTCCTCAAGAAGAATTGGAAATGGTGAAGAACTATATGCTGGGCGATTTATGCCGGTCGTACGAGGGACCTTTTTCTTTGTCTGATGCCTGGATTTATATAGAAACGGCAGGGCTGGACGAACGCTTCTTTATCCGTTCGCTGGATGCCATCCGGGGAATCACCAGAGAAGAAATACGCATATTGGCTCAAAAGTATTTCTGCAAAGAAAACTTAATAGAGGTCATTGCGGGTAAAAAAGTGTAATAACCTATCATGTCCAAAGATAGAAAATCGTATCTTTGGCATAAATCTTATCTATTATAAGTAACGAACCAATGAAGAAATACGTATATATATTATTGCTTTTGGCATCGGTCAGTACATTGGCCACCGCTCAGATAAAAATCGGGAATTATACTTTTAAAGACGGGGGCGAATATACCGGAGAGCTGAAAGGTAGAAAACCAAACGGTAAAGGAAAAACAATCTACAAGAACGGAAATACCTACGAAGGGGAATATATAAAAGGTAAACGCGAGGGGAACGGGACATATACGTTTCACGATGGAGAAAAGTATGTGGGGCAATGGTTCCAGGATCAGCAACACGGCAGCGGAACCTATTATTTTATGAATAACAACCGGTATGAGGGTATGTGGTTTACCGATTATCAGCAGGGTGAAGGCACTATGTATTATTATAACGGAGATGTTTATATAGGTAACTGGTTTCAGGACAAACGTAGCGGAAAGGGTACTTATACCTGGAAAGCAGGAGCCAAATATGAGGGCGAATGGAAAGAAGACAAGAAAAACGGACAGGGCGTTATGGTATGGCCCGACCAGTCAAAATATGAAGGCGAGTGGAAAGATGACGCACGTGACGGAAAGGGGACGTTTTACTATGTCAACGGTGACAAGTATGTGGGTGACTGGAAGGATGACGTGCAGCATGGTAAAGGCATTTATTACTTTCATAGCGGTGACCGTTACGAAGGTGACTACGTAAACGGTGAACGTACCGGGCAGGGAATTTATGTACACAAGAATGGCGACAAGTATGTAGGGCAGTTCAAGAACGGCGAGCAGCATGGGACCGGAACCTTTACATGGGCCAACGGTGCTGTGTATGAAGGGCAGTGGGTGAATAACCAGCGCAGCGGTAAAGGACACTATATCTGGGCGAACGGCGATGACTATGAAGGTGAATGGAAAAACAACATGGCCGACGGTGAAGGCACTTTGCGCACGGCTGACGGAACCAAATACAAGGGGCATTTCGTAAAAGGAAAGGAAGACGGCAAAGGTGTGCTTGAAGATAAAAACGGAGTACGCTATGACGGATTTTTCAAACAAGGGAAGAAACACGGCGCTTTTGTGGAGACTGACAAGAATGGAAATGTAATCCGTAAAGGTGTTTATAAGTTTGGAACGCTGGATGCGGAACAAAAATAAGAATATAATGTTGGATTTAGAGAAGATAACGTTGAAAGTACGTGAAATAGCACTCCGGGCGGGTGCTTTTCTTCGTAATGAGCGTAGCGGTTTTGACCGTAGCAAGGTAGAGAAGAAAAATGCTCACGACTATGTATCGTATGTAGATAAAGAATCGGAACGCCGTATTGTGGCTCAACTTCGGGAATTGCTTCCCGAAGCAGGATTCATTGCCGAAGAAGGTTCGGGCAGCCTGACTACGGAAAACTATTGCTGGCTGGTAGACCCGCTGGACGGAACCACCAATTTTATCCATAATAATGCTCCTTATTGTGTGAGTATCGCCCTTCGCAATAAAGAAGAACTGCTGGTTGGGGTGGTGTATGAGGTATGCCGCGATGAACTTTACTGGACTTATAAAGGAGCGCCTTCTTATCTGAACAACAAAGAAATACATGTGTCAGATGTTTCTGATATGGACGAAGCGTTTGTGGCGTTAGGCTTTCCATACGATTCGCAAAAGTATAAGCCTTTGGCGGAGCATATCGTGCACGAGTTATATGGAAATGTGGGAGGCATGCGCCTGCAAGGAGCTGCTGCGGCAGAACTTTGCTATGTAGCTGCCGGTCGCTTTGAAGCCCGTATAGAAGGACTGCTGGGACCGTGGGATATTGCGGCCGGTTCGATAATCTTGATGAATGCCGGTGGAAAAGTGACAGATTACAGCGGAGGGGGAGACTTTTATTCCGGTCGTGAAGTGTTGGCTACTAATGGAAAGTTGCATGATGAGTTTCTCAAGGTCTTGGGAAAAAAATAAATACTTCGCTTTTTTCTAGTTCGTTACAAATATATTTTGTAAGTTTGTCAAGTGAACACATGAACATAATGTAACATGGATGTATCTGTTATCTTTCAATTTTTAAAAAACCTGGCCACAAACAATAATCGGGAGTGGTTTCAGGAGCATAAGGATGAATATCTGAAAGCTCAAAAAGAGTTTGAGGAATTACTGACAGCAATCATCGCCCGTATTTCGTTGTTTGACGAAAGTATTGTCGGTATTCAAGCTAAGGACTGTACATACCGAATTTATCGTGACACGCGTTTTTCTAGTGATAAGACTCCTTATAAAATACACTTGGGCGGCTATATCAACGCCCGTGGAAAGAAATCAGAACATTGTGGATATTATGTTCATATAGAGCCTGATAACTGTATGCTTGCTGGTGGAAGCTGGTGCCTGGAACCTAAAGTGCTGAAAGCTGTCCGCCAGTCCGTTTATGACAACATAGACGAATACAGGGAAATTGTGGAAGATCCTGCGTTCAAGCAATACTTTCCTGTTATCGGAGAGAATCACTTAAAAACGGCTCCCAAAGGATTTCCGAAAGATTTTGAATATATTGATTATTTAAAATGTAAGGATTATACCTGTGCTTATATGGTGCCTGATGCGTTTTTCCTTGCCCCTGACCTGTTGGACAAAGTAGAGGATGTTTTCAAGCAACTGAAGCGTTTTGCTGATTTTACAAATTTCACAATAGACGACTTTGAATGATAAAAGCAATATTTTAACCATTAAAATGAAATAATTATGGTAGTAGACAGATTAGAAAACTTAGAAAAGTACGCTTCATTGAATCCTTTGTTCGCTAAAGCAATGGAATATCTGAAGACTACAGACTTGAACGCTCAGGAATTAGGAAAAGTAAAATTACAGGGTGATGATCTGGTAGTAAACTTTTCTCAGACCAAGCCTAAAACTAAAGAAGAAGCAAAATTAGAAACTCATAATCAGTTTATTGATATACAGATTCCTCTGTCAGGGGTGGAAGTGATGGGTTATACGGCCCGTGAAGATCTTCCCGAAGCAGACTATGATGCAGATAAGGATATCTCGTTCTATCCGGGACTTGCCGAAAGCTATATTCCTGTAAAGCCGGGAATGTTTGCCATCTTTTTTCCACAGGATGCTCATGCTCCGGGAGTGTCTCCTGACGGTGTGAAAAAAGTGATCGTTAAAGTTTTGGTTTGAAAGAGAATAACTAACAAGTAATCATATTATGGAAAATACCACTCCTAAATTAGGCATAATAGAAAGTGATCCTTGGCTGGAACCGTATTCGGCAGCGATTGAAGGACGCCATCAGCATGCATTAGACAAAGAATTGGAACTGACCGGAGGCAAAGGAACTTTATCGGACTTTGCCACCGGATATTTATATTTCGGCTTGCATCGTACCAGAAGAGGGTGGGTGTTCCGTGAATGGGCTCCGAATGCGAAGGAAATTTATCTTATCGGAGATTTCAACGACTGGAAAGAACATGGCGATTATAGGATGTACCATGTAAAGAACTCTCCTGGTGTATGGGAGGTGGAATTACAAAGCGGTGCTATAAAGCATGGTGATTTGTATAAACTGAAAGTCCGTTGGAATGGCGGTGAAGGAGAACGTATACCAGCATGGGCTAACCGTGTGGTACAGGATGATCAGACAAAGATATTCAGCGCACAGGTTTGGGAGCCAGAGAATCCTTACCGGTTTAGAAAGAAGGTGTTCCGTGCAAAGACTGATCCTTTGATGATTTATGAATGTCATATCGGTATGGCTCAGGAAGAAGAAAGGGTAGGGACTTATAATGAGTTCCGTGAGAAAATATTGCCGCGTATAGCGGAAGCCGGATATAACTGTATTCAGATTATGGCTATTCAGGAGCATCCTTATTATGGGAGTTTCGGGTATCATGTTTCCAGTTTCTTTGCTCCGTCATCCCGTTTCGGTACACCGGATGAATTGAAGGAATTGATTGATACGGCACATAGAATGGGAATTGCCGTCATTATGGATATTGTTCACTCTCATGCCGTGAAGAATGAAGTGGAGGGACTTGGCAATTTTGCCGGTGATCCTAATCAATACTTCTATCCGGGCGGGCGGCGTGAACATCCGGCATGGGATTCCTTATGCTTTGATTATGGTAAGAATGAGGTGATTCATTTCTTGCTGTCCAATTGTAAGTATTGGATGGATGAGTTCCGTTTTGACGGTTTTCGTTTTGACGGTGTGACATCGATGTTGTATTATAGCCACGGCTTGGGAGAGGCGTTCTGTAATTATGGGGATTACTTTAACGGGAATCAGGATGATAATGCGATTTGTTATTTGACATTGGCCAACAAGTTGATTCATCAGGTAAATTCCAAAGCGATTACCATTGCGGAAGAAGTTTCGGGTATGCCCGGGTTGGCAGCACCGATTCAAAATGGTGGATATGGGTTTGATTACCGTATGGCCATGAATATTCCGGATTATTGGATTAAAACAATCAAGGAGAAGATTGATGAAGACTGGAAACCGAGCAGCATGTTCTGGGAAGTGACCAACAGACGTAAGGACGAGAAGACTATTTCGTATGCCGAAAGCCATGACCAGGCATTGGTGGGCGATAAGACTATAATTTTCCGTCTGATAGATGCTGACATGTATTGGCATTTCCAGAAAGGGGATGAAAATTATACAGTGCATCGCGGCATCGCATTGCATAAGATGATTCGTTTGCTTACTGCCTCTACCATCAATGGAGGATATTTGAACTTTATGGGTAATGAATTCGGGCATCCCGAATGGATTGATTTTCCACGTGAAGGTAACGGATGGGCGCATAAATATGCCCGTCGTCAGTGGGGACTTTTTGATAATAAGAACCTGTGTTACCATTACTTGGGCGATTTTGATTCAGCTATGGTCCACCTCATTGAGAGTGTGAAAAATATTCAGGAAACTCCAGTGATTGAAGTATGGCATAACGACGGTGACCAAGTGTTGGCTTACCGGCGTAAGAATTTGATTTTTGTATTTAATTTCAATCCTACCAAGTCATTTACAGACTATGGTTTCCTAGTGCCTGTCGGGGCGTATGATGTGGTACTGAATACGGATGCGACAGCTTTCGGAGGCAATGGTCTGGCTGATGACAGTATACGTCATTTCACTAATTTCGACCCTCTTTATAAGAAGGATAAAAAGGAATGGCTGAAACTGTATCTGCCTGCCCGTTCGGCTGTGGTATTGAAAAAAGTGAAAGAGTAATTTATGAGCAACAACAACAGCTTATCCTATAAAAGAGCCGCCCGCATCCTCACGGTTGCGTGCGGTCTTCTTTTCTCTATTTTTAGTATTGTCTATCTTTTTGTGCTTCAGAAAGATGTAGTAGGTGCATTGCATTATTCATTGTCACAAGGAAAGACACATTATTCTCCGTTGGTGGGAGCTATTATCATTACAGTGGTTTTATTGGTATTCCGTTGGGGAATCAATGGATTGATGGGATTAAAGGGGCCTGTACGGACACTTTCTTATTTCCCGTCTTGTCTGTTGCTGGGAGTGCTGACGGATGTGGACCGGACTATTTTCCACGGAGGAAACATAGGAGATAAATGGTTTTGGCTGCTGCCGTTGCTTTTGCTTATATATATAGGTGTTGTCTATACTTTACGGCGTGTGTTTCGTTCCTGGCTGAATCAAGAGGGGTCCATATTGGGCTTAATAAACTCTAACTTAGCTATTTTGACACTTTTATGCCTGATGACGGTAGGTATAGGAAATACGAATGTGAATTTTCATCATGAACTGGCTGTGGAGCAGGCTATCCGTAATCATCATTATGAAGCTGCACGGATGGTAGGAGCAAAGTCTTTGGAAACAACCCGTACATTGGCAGTGCTTAGAGCCTATGCTATGTCTTTGGAAGGTACCATGGGGGAGCATTTGTTTGAATACCCTCAATATTATGGTGCGGAAGGGCTTTTGTTTGCGCCTCATTCTCAGGAAACTTTGCGCTTGAATGCCGATAGCTTGTATGCTTATCTTGGTGCAAGACCACATGTTGCAGAAAAGACAGTAGACTTTTTGGCTCGTATCTGTCGTGATGAAATAGGTAGACATACCGCTTTGAATTATTATATGAGTGCATTGCTGCTGGATAAGAAATTGGATAAATTTGTATCGGCGGTTGATATGTATTGTTTCGAGCAAGATACATTGCCGCGTTATTATCGTGAGGCATTGGTGCTTTACAAACGGACTCATCCTGGATATGGAAGAGAAGTCAAAGACACGCTGATGGTGCGGCGTTTGGATGAGTTTCTTAACCGTCAGAAGGAATTTTCATCACCGGTGGAAGAGAAAAACCATATGCGGCGGGAATATGGTGATACCTATTGGTGGTATTATCGTTATCAATAAGTTATTTTTATATTTTTCGACTCTATATTTTTGCTAAATCATTAGTACTTTCCCATGCTTTTTTACTAATTTTGCAAACTCTTAAAAAGGAAAAACAAAAATAACGATATAGCATGGCAGTAGAATTGAAAGAACTTACCAAAAGAAGCGAGAATTATTCTCAGTGGTATAATGATTTGGTGGTGAAGGCCGATTTGGCTGAACAATCACCTGTGCGTGGATGTATGGTTATCAAGCCTTACGGATACGCCATTTGGGAGAAAATGCAGCGTCAGTTGGACGATATGTTTAAGGAAACCGGTCACGTAAATGCCTATTTCCCGTTGCTTATCCCGAAATCTTACCTTAGCCGTGAAGCTGAGCACGTAGAAGGATTTGCCAAAGAGTGTGCTGTAGTTACTCACTATCGTCTGAAGAATGCAGAGGACGGTTCGGGTGTTATCGTAGATCCGGCTGCCAAACTGGAAGAAGAATTGATTATCCGCCCTACATCTGAAACAATCATTTGGAGTACATATAAGAACTGGATTAATTCCTATCGTGACCTGCCTATCTTGTGTAACCAATGGGCAAATGTTATGCGGTGGGAGATGCGTACCCGTTTGTTCCTGCGTACTGCGGAGTTCTTGTGGCAGGAAGGTCATACGGCTCATGCGACCCGCGAGGAAGCAGAAGCGGAAGCACAGAAAATGTTGCATGTGTATGGTGACTTCGCTGAGAAGTATATGGCTGTTCCGGTAATCAAAGGGGTAAAATCGGCTAATGAACGTTTCGCCGGTGCATTGGATACTTACACCATCGAAGGCTTGATGCAGGATGGAAAGGCATTGCAATGTGGTACTTCTCACTTCTTGGGACAGAATTTTGCGAAAGCGTTCAATGTACAGTTTGTTGACAAAAACAATAAACTGGATTATGTTTGGGCTACTTCCTGGGGAGTATCTACCCGCCTGATGGGTGCTTTGATAATGACTCACTCTGATGATAACGGATTGGTGTTGCCACCGCATTTGGCTCCTATTCAGGTAGTTATCGTTCCTATTTATAAGAATGATGAAATGCTGAAGAAGATTGATGCAAAAGTAGAAGGCATTGTCAATAAGTTGAAAGCAATGGGTATCTCTGTGAAATATGATAATGCAGACAATAAGCGTCCGGGATTCAAGTTTGCCGATTATGAGTTAAAGGGAGTACCTGTACGTTTGGTTATGGGTGGCCGTGATCTCGAAAACGGAACTGTCGAGGTGATGCGCCGCGATACGTTGGAGAAGGAGACCATGTCTGTCGAGAATATAGAGCAGGTGGTAAAAACATTGCTCGACGAGATACAAGCTAATATTTTCCAAAAGGCTCTTAAATATCGTCAGGAACATACGATTACAGTTGACAGCTATGATGAGTTTAAAGAGAAAATCGAGGAAGGTGGCTTTATTCTTGCTCACTGGGACGGAACCACCGAAACGGAGGAACGTATTAAGGAAGAGACGAAAGCGACGATTCGCTGTATCCCGTTCGATGGCGATACGACTCCGGGTGTTTGCATGGTTACCGGAAAACCTTCGGCTCGTCGGGTTTTGTTCGCCCGTTCATATTAAGGGTCTTTATTTGGTAAATGTATAGAAAAGTAGACGACTGTTTGAATTTACTCAAACAGTCGTCTACTTTTTAACTTTCGTTGAGTTCTACCACTGGAATCCTATTTTAACTTGGAACTTATTTCTTGTCCATAGTTCATCTTCAAAAGTATTGTTATAATAGTCTTCACCGGTTAATCCTGTGCATTCATGGTGTATGAATCCTATACCCACGCAAAATTTCCATAGTCGTATTCCTATACTGGCATCGCAATAGAATCCGGAGTATTCGTCTATATTGTATGCATAACCGAGGGATAAACTGACGTATGGTTCTATCTTTTTAGCTACTGGATAGTATCCTTTTAAGTTGATGAATAAAGGTATATTGGAGGTCTCACATAGCCAATCTTTATATCTGTCGTGATAAAACCACAGGTCGCCGTATTCTATACCGATTCCCGCTCCGGCAAACAGGTATTTGTTAATACGTATGCCGTGAGTTGTCGTTAAAGAGAGGCAAATATCGTCACCTGCGTAACCTAAGTAGATGTCTCCTTGATAGCGGGGATATCCTTTTTCGGGAATTTTCTTTTCAGGAACGAATAATGTTTGAGTAGTAGTCGATTCTCCTTGAATGATTTGAGCCGAAGAAAACAGAGGGAGCCATATCAGACAGAATGAAAGGAAGAGTAATTTTTTCATGATGCAATGTATTATTCTGTGAGGGTGAAAGAATCGTTATTTTTTTATGGCGTCAGTATTTTTACTTTTGTTTCCGTAGTTGATAAAGTCGAGCATCCACAAGTCTTCCCGTGTAGCAGGACGTATTTTGCTATAACGAGCAGGGAATCCTTCGATGTTTACTTCGATATATTGGGCAGTCATACGGGTGTTCATCAAAGCACCGACAATGATGTCTGCGTCATGATGTTTTTGAAAGGCCGACAGTGCTAATGCTCTGGCATTTTGAAGGTCGACAGTACCGTCATGGTCGAATCGGAATGTAGTGTCGCATTTTGTTTGGCTTACTTCTAATTCGGCGATTTGGGGTGCAGTGATAACCTCGGATTGGGGATCGACCATACGTCCCTGAGAAGTTTTTTTCTCTGTGATTATTTTTCTGGTTGTTCCTTGTGCGGAAACATTGAGGACATTTGCGAGTAGGATGGTTCCTACCATCAAGTAAGATGTTTTTTTCATAAGGCTGAATTTAATGTTCGTTGCCCGCCAACTCCGATCGGGCATAATAAAAGAAGAAAACGCAGAGTTGTCCGCCTGTTCTGAACTTTAAATATGGCGAAGCGTTTTCGTCGAGTAATTTTTATCGCCCGGTAGCAACACTACTTGTTGTCATGAAAATGATGATACGGCGATATCGACCTGCAAATTAATAAAATTTAAATGAGAAAAAGATGCGGATTATTTGTAATGTGTTGATTTTTAAATATTATATAAAGAATAGAGCACTTTGGAGTATACCTGTTTTTATAAAAAAAGTGAATGATATGCAAGTTTTTTTATTCATTTCAACAATATTCGTTTTTTGATACTGTTGCACCTTTGGCTTCTTTTTTCGGATAATATTTACAATGAAGAGATAAAGAAAGACGGTATGAGTGTAGTATTGTAGAGTATATCTCGATACATGGAATAATGAAAAGGAGTGTCGAATTCTTTCTTATTGCCGGTTTGTGCCCATTTTAGTATCACACCTTCTTTATCGAAATAGATAGAAATGATATGATTGGACAATATGACCGCTTTTACGCCATCTTTCAATGGTTTATGTTCAGCATCAAACCAAGTGACATTGAAGATGTTCACAAGCCCGGTAGGTTTTAAAATTGCTTTGATCATACCGGTTTCCCATTGATCTTGGAATCTTTGTGCTCCATTGACGTAAAGGAGCAGAATATACTGTTGAGTAGAAATTGCAGCGAGTTGATAATTCCCGCCTAATCGAATATTGTCCGAGGCAGAAACGGATTGTAGAGGTTCGTAAAAACCTTCAATTTCGTTTGTGCTTATATTCAAATATTCATATAATTTATCGGCTGTCAGAAAGACTTTTCGCTCTATATATTCAACCGGAGAAAGAGACCAGTTTTTCATTTTTATTTTCGCTCCGCTTCCTATATAGACTCCTGCCGAACTTCCGAAGAGTCTGTCGTCGTGGCAAATTCCTATGCGGCATTCCCGCTCTTTTCCGATGAATATTTCGTATCCTCCGTTAACGGGAACAACGTGTATGCGGTTGTAATCTGTTTCGGGATTGATATATGGGGAAGACAATGTATTCCACGGCGCATGGAAGATTGTATCTCCCTCGGCAACAGTGATGATGCTGTATTGTAATTCGGGAATATGGTAGCCGTATGGATCCGGGTTGCCGGCTCGGAGAAGCAATGCGTGGAAATTTGAAGAGTTGCCATATCCCCATACCACTCCCCATACAGTTTTTTCTACATATCCGGCTTTTGTGATTGTCCCTGTTTGGTTTTGCCGATATACCGGATATTTT
>OGMB01000504.1_pt1 | contig 21394 bp, 20 predicted proteins | sample 1573001 | NCBI WGS metagenome assembly OGMB01 (sample SAMEA2581921, study PRJEB24529) | metagenome | biome: Human gut stool | place: China | collected 2011
ACAATAATCCTTATAATGATAAAATAAAACAAGTTGAATAATGGATAAACGCTTAATTATTCAGACGATTGTCAGACCTGATTGTAAGTTAATTGCAATTGATAACAGTGATTATTATAGCTTAGGAGATGACATGATAAACTTTATCATGTTAGACTTCCTAAGTTATAATGAAACTGGAGTTCCCATTGATAGGACAATCAGGGTGAGAAGAGAAGTAGTCAAGAGAGGTCAATTACTTTCAAGATTTTCTTCAGAATTTATTCTTGACAAAGATGGCACGTATTGTTATTATAAATTAGTCATTCCTATTTTAGAAAGGTTTAAAGTTGGAGATGATACTTATAATAATCTTAGCGATGAGTTATTTTTTGATGGAAAGACCTTGTATAAATGCAATCTCGAAGATGATGATGAGCATTCCTACGAGGAAGTGATAAAAAATAGTACTGTACTTGACAATTATATAGATGCGTATAAAATTGTCCAAAATAATAGCGCATCACAAACTTTTTATTGCCCTGTAAAAAAGGTATTCAGTGTTTGTAAATTGCAAAAATGTTTAGTATATTTACAGCGGCAATTATTACTTATTAACTGCAAACATTGCAGTTATGATAAATGCGACACAGACAATACTCTGAGAAATAGAAGGGACTTTCTTTTAAGTGCAATGTACGTTTTTGACTATTTAAAGGATATAGGAAACCTTACTGAAGCTCAGAGAGTGTTAGATAATATGTCTTCTTGCGATTCATTATGTGGAGATTTATTAAATAATTCTAATAACGATTGCGGCTGTGGAAATTCTATATAATACACTATATAGGTTATTCTCAAATGAATTATTAAATCTAAATATTGGCTATGAGTTTAATGCTAGAACATTATCAGCAATGAATGAATTAGTTAATGCTATTGACTATATTGAGAATGGGAACCCTTCTAGTGATGAAATAATTAAAATAATGCAATACTATGAAGAAGTATAACATAGATCCTTTTATGGAGAAAGTGCTTTCAGATGAATACTATAAATTAAGAAGCTCTCGTGATTTTTATACTGGAACATCTTTTAAGATGTCCACATGAGATCTTAATACACGATATTTCAATGATGAAAATATCATTGATTTTGTATCATATGAAGGGTGCTTATTGTATTCTTAATCCTAGCTTATACCAACTGAATGCTAATAAAGAAAGTACTTCCATAACTCAAAAAACTGCTACAGTATAATAAAATATGAAAAAAATTAATATACAACCAGATATTGACCTTCAGAATTCAAGAGAATACTATGGAGTATCTAATTCAAGGGACTTCTATAAAGGAAAATCTTTTAACTTTGCCCAAGGATGGGCACCAGGAATTAACTATTATAATGATGGTTATATTCAAGATTTTGTAGCTTATAGAGGAACTTTATTAGCTTGTCATAAAAGTCACTTATCAAGTAGTCTATCTGAGCCAAAATTACTTTATAACGATCCTAAGGATTCTACTAAGCCAACTGGTGTAGACTCACCCTTTTGGGAATTTGTATTTTCAGGTGCTACGGGTGCAACTGGTGAAAATGGCCAGGTGTACGTACCTGAGTACAATGAGTCTACTGGATTTATTACCTGGGTTTTAGAAGAAAACCCTTCTGAAATCATTCCTCCTATGTATGTAAAAGGCGAGAAGGGAGAAAAAGGTGATAAAGGCGATACAGGAAGTAAAGGCGACAAGGGCGACAAGGGTGACAAAGGAGACCAAGGTATCCGTGGACTTAAAGGAGATCAGGGAGAGAAAGGTGACAAGGGAGAAAAAGGTGATAGAGGAGTTCAGGGAATTCAAGGAGAAAAAGGAAATAAAGGTGATAAAGGTGATAAGGGAGATCGAGGTGATAGAGGTCCTGCTGGGACTGCAGCAACTATCAGAGTAGATTCTGTTATTACTGGAGATCCTGGTTCACAAGCTTCTATTGTAAATGTGGGCACTGCTTCTGAAGCTGCTTTCAGATTTACTATTCCAAGAGGTCAACAAGGAGTTCAGGGAATTCAAGGAGAAAAAGGAGACACTGGTGCTACTGGTGCTCAAGGCCCTGAAGGCAAACGATTAAAATTGTATCGTGATTTTACAGATGATACAATTAAATGAGGGTATGATGGAGAACTACCTAGTCAATGGACAGTTCTTTGTTATATGGACTATCTACGAGGAGTCAGTATTGATGATGTAGATATTACCGATGATGCTCATCTTAAGGTAACGCTTTCATCTGGGCATCATACATGAACACCAGATGAAAATGGAAATCCAATTAAAGATGAGAACGGAAATATCATATATGATCGCTGAATCCCATTAACTATAACTACTAAAGGCAAAGCAGCCGCTACTCTTACTGCTGGTAAGGTAGAAATGCTACAACCAGGGGAAGATCCTAAAATTGAAAATGTAGGTACAATTAAAGATCCTATTTGGGATTTTTATATACCTAGAGGATTTACTGGAGAACATGCTGTGCATGTTGGTCCAGAAGATCCTGTCACTTTTAGAAATTCTCATTCAGATGATGCAGACATTCAAGAAGCCTACAAGAATGCTAAACAAATGATTTGGGTTGATACCAAAAATAAAGCTGATTTCGACCATTTAAATGCTGTATATCATGCATATAAAGAAGCTGGAGGAACTGCTTTAGATCAATCTAAATTTGCCGAAGCTTTTGCTAATTTAACTAGATTCTCAATTGAAATTGTTGATAATCTTGAAGCTCTTGGGGAACCTACAAAAGAAAAGCAAAATATCATTTGGCTAGTACCTGCTTCTCAGACTGGAGTTAATGACTTGTATGAAGAGTATATAGTTGTTAAAAGAGAGGATACTATGTTCTGGGAAAAATGAGGAAGTGGAACTATAACTGTAAATTTATCTAATTATTATACAAAAGCTGAGGTAGATACTATAAAACAGGATTTAGAAGGGCTTATGGTGTGAAATGATGTTATTAATTAAATTTTAAGCAATGGCAAACAAGGTTGTAAAATTTTATAGAGGTCTTAGTGCCGCTTATAATCCGACAACACATACTGATGGAATTTTCTTTACAACAGATACGCATAAAATTATCATGAATAATATCACCTATGGCGGAGATTCTGATAAGAAAGTTTCTGACGTGCAGCTAAATTCGACTGCTAACGGAATTATAATTACATATACAGACGATACAACTGCAACATTAGATTTTGGGGATGCTATTTCAATTACTGAGAATACCATTGATGTAAAGATTGATCCAGCCTCGGATGCTGCTCTTTCTAAATCTGCAAACGGACTCAAGGTCGACTTGAGTGGAGTTAAAGGTACTACAGTAAAGGTTGGAACTGCAATTACAGGTGGTGTTGAAATTGGAGCAGATCAGACTATTGTTGCAGGTATGCAAGCGTTGAGCGACAGTATTCAAACTGCTGTAACTGGCGGTATTACTTCTTTAACTAGTCCAGACGAAACGATTACAATTACAGGAACTGGTACGTCACGTGGTTTAGTAGTTAATGTTGCAAGCTTAGTTTCTACTGGTTCTTCAATTCAAGTTGTAGATGGCAAACTTGATATGTGTTGGGTGGAAGCCGAGTAATTAATTTTTTTTCCCTCATTGTAAGCTGGGGGGTGAGTTTAATTAAAAAATATTTTATAAATAAATGACAACAAGTTTAAGTTTTCAAAAAATTGCTAAAGTTCCTGCTTCAGGTCTTGTAGTTGGTAGAATTTATTTTGAAACATCAACTGGAATGATTAAAATAGCTACAAGTGCTACTGCAGTTGATAAATTTGGAGATGGTGTTAAGTCTGCAAGATGAGATGAAAGTGCTAAAACTTTAACCATCGTAAACGAAAGTGGAGAAAATATAACATTAAATCTATCAGATGTAGCGTCTGTATCATCAGTAACTACTGAGTTAGCTAAGAAACTAAATATTGGCGTATCTAGTGATGCTTCGACTGTATATAGTTATTATGGTTTAAAGAAATATACAGATGAAGCAAAAGCAACTGCAATTAGTTCGGCTAATTTGTATACTGATAAGAAAATTGCAAAAATCCCTAAAGCAATTCTCTATAAGGCAGATGGTACTACTATTACGCAATCAGGAACTAATAATGAGGTTACATTCGCAGTTGGTACTATTGCTCAATCAAAAGTGGAAAATCTTACTAGTGATTTAGCAGCTAAAGCTTCTGATTCCGAATTACAAACTGTTAAAGGTATTGCAAAAGCTGCAGCTCCTCAGGCTACTACTTATACAAAGATTGAAGTAGATAATGCAATTAATGCAAAAGTAGCTTCTACTTTCCGTTATATGGGCAGTTGTACATATGCAGAATTGCCAGAAAATGCAGTAAAAGGTGATGTATGGAATGTTACTGATGCATATGGTAATGTACCCGCTGGTACTAATTATGCTTATGATGGCGAAGCTTGGGATGCTCTTGCTGGTGTAGTAGATTTGAGTCCTTATGCAACTAAAGCAACTGTTACAAGTGAAATTAAGACAAAAATTGAAACTCTAGATAAAGCTGATACAGAAGTTGATGGATACGTAGTTTCTGCAGTTTCTGAAACTGATGGTATTATTGCAGTTTCTCGTAGAGCTCTAGTTGAGACTGACATTCCTACTTTAGCTATTTCTAAAGTAACAGGTCTTCAAGGTGCACTTGATGAAAAAGTTCCGACTTCTAGAACTGTAAACACTAAACCTCTTACCGCTAATGTAGTACTTACAGGTGGTGATATTCTTGTTGGAGGTGAAGGCACATATAAAGATGGAAGTATACAGGATGCAATCGATGCACTTGATGAAAAAGTTACTACTGCGGTTGCTAGTAGAGTACAATCATTTGGTGGCAAAACTGGTGCTATTACACTAAAAGCTACAGCTTCTACAAATGGAGCAGTTAATTTAACTATGAATAACAACGAACTACAAGGTGCTGTTGTTGGACTTAAGTCTGCTGCATTTGTTGAGTCTAATACATTTGCAACTGCTGCTCAAGGAGCAAAAGCTGATTCTGCAGTTCAGAATATCGCTACTGGTTCAGCCAATGGAACTATTGCAGTTGATGGAACAGATGTAGCTGTTAAAGGTTTAAGTTCAGCTGCATATGTAGCCACTACTGCATTTGATGCCGCTGGATCAGCTAACAAAGCTCTTACTGATGCAAAAGCTTATGCTGATTCTTTAATGGAGTGGGCTGATTTTGCCTAATTATATAAGGGAGAAAGCATTAAAACTTTCTCCCTATTTTTATTTTAAAGACTAGTTTATTATGGCAATCAAAAACAAATTTATACATTTTAAAACTAGGGCTGCATTTGATAATTATTTAGTAGATCATGCAGACGACCTATATAATTATACAACATTTATAAAAGAAACTTCAGAAATATACACTCATGGTAACTTTTATAAATCAAGTAATACTTGAGATATTAGTAAACTAACATCTGATACTAGTTATGCAGAAGTAGCGTTTAAGACAGGAAAATTAGGAGATGCTATTGCTCTAAGTGACGATGTTTTTAGTATATTAATGTCTATTAACAATAATTCATGAAGTTTACAATTTGAAGAAGCAATTCAGGAGTTATTATATAATCCAGAAAGTAAGTTATTTGGTGAAGGAAATACTAAAATCCTTGCTAAAGATTCTTCTATTCCACTTGGTGCAAATTCATTACCATTATCAAATGGCTCTGCAGCAATAGGAAAATCAGATAGATACGCTAAGGAAGATCATATACATCCATCTGATCAATCTAAACAAGATAAACTTGTTAGTGGAGAATCAATTAAAACAATTAATAATCAATCACTCCTAGGAGAAGGTAATATAATTACTCCAGACAGTAAAGTTACTAGTGCTGCTAATCACTATACTCCTGAAGGAGGAACTATTACAGCTGGAACTATCATAAACTCTATCACTAAAGATGAAAAGGGGCATATTATAGGTATAAAAACAGCTAATGGACTAGATGCTTCAAAAATCACTTCTGGAACAATTAATATTGAAAGACTCCCTAAAGGTGCCTTAGAAAGACTTGTTATTGTGGCTAATCAAACAGCAAGGTTTGCATTAACCACAGCAGACGTACAAGAAGGAGATACTGTTAAACAAAGTGATACAGGAGTAATGTATTTTGTTATTAATTCAACAAAATTAGATAATGAAGCTGGTTATTCTGTTTATACAGCAGGAGCTGCTACAAGTGTGCCTTGGTCTGGAGTAACTAATGCTCCTACGAAAGTAAGTCAGTTTACTAATGATGCAGGATATTTAACTTCAGTTCCAGCACAAACTTGAAAAAGTATTACAGGAAAACCTTCTGTTTATCCTCCATCTCAACATAATCATCCATCTAGTAATATTAATACATTAACAGGATATAGTAAACCTACTACAACAAGTGCTATTGTAACAAGTGATAGTTTAAATGCTGCTCTAGGAAAACTAGAGTTCGCATTAGATAATAAAGTTAATACATCCCAATTAGATAATTATTTACCATTATCTGGAGGGACTGTTACTGGAACGCTTAAACTCAGATCATCATTTGATTCAAAATTAATACTAGATAATACTGATGGGGATAATAAATATCAGTTTATAGAATTTATGCAACAAGGGACCTCGTACGGAAAATTAGGTACTATGGGGGATGACTTAAAGTGGAATAATAATAACTTAGCTACTCAACCGTGAATCAAGAGTAATAATATCACTTATAATAATGAATGGAATATTGTTCATAAAGAGTGTAAAACTAATGGAGGAATATTAATAAATTGTAGAGCTAGTGATATCTCTAGTGCTGTAAATACTCCAGTAACTAAATTCGTTTTCTTATCTGGTACAGGTAAAACTGATACAGCAAATCATGCATCAGTGCAAGCTAAATCGTTCATAACTGCTGGTGGAACTGCATCCCAGATGGTCCTAGGAGATGGAACGCTTGCACCAATCCCTACCACATATACTCTTCCTACAGCTACAAGTTCAGTACTTGGAGGTATTAAAGTTGGAAGTAATATTACACTATCTTCTGGAACAATTTCACTAAGTAAAGCTAATGTAACTTCTGCTTTAGGATATACTCCTGCTAATACTAGTGATATACCAGAAATTCCTACTGCTCTACCTAATCCACATAGATTAAAAATTAATGATACATCATACACAGGCTCATCTGCAGTTTCAATAACTGTACTAAAACCTTTAAAAATAACTACTACTTTTATTGGAACTGCGTCATTAACTGTAATAGAAGCTGGATATAGTTACAGTAGTACGTTAGCTAGAACAGTTGTTAGTTTAGATAATTTCTCTGAGAGTAACCCTGATGCTGTTATTATAAGTACTAAAAAAATATCTTTTACTGCTTCTAATGCAATTAAGATGAATGGTCTTGGAAATTTAACTGGAACTTATTATATCTATCGTTTGAGTTATATGGCAAATGGTAAGATTGCCGTTAACGGTGCAGTATATGCTTAATGCTTAAAATATTATAGACATGACAACATATTCAAAAAAATATTTTAATGAGGAGACACAGAAGTGGGAACCTCTATATTCTACAGAAGGACGTTCTGCATATGAAACTGCTAAGTTAGCTGGATATACAGGATCAGAGGAGGAGTTTAATATAGTATTATCACGAATCCCTGTAATTATCAGTTCGATTGAAAATACTCCCACAGAAGGAAGTGATAATTTAATTACTTCTGGAGGTGTATATTCTGCAATTAAAAAGGTAGAACAATCATCTGAGGAATCAAATCAAGAGTTTCTTAATAAGATCTCTGAAGTTAATACTAATTTAACTAATGAGATTTCTCAAATAAGAACAGTTAATATTCCTAATGCTATTAAAGAATCTATCATTGATAATTTAGATTCTACAGCTACAGATAAAGCTCTTTCCGCAAATCAAGGTAATATACTTAAAACAATGATTGGCAACTTAGCTAATCTGAGAATTGAAGTTGTTACTAAGCTTCCTTCAACTGGAGAAGTAAATGTTATTTATTTAGTTAAGAAGGTAGGGAAAAATCCTGATGTTCATGACGAATACATTTATGTTGAAAATACTTGGGAAAAGATTGGAAATACTGAAGTAGATTTATCTAATTACTATACTAAAGAGCAGGTATATTCAAAATCTGAAGTATACACTAAAACTGAGGTTGATAACATTAAAAATGATATTGAGAGCAATATTCCAACAATTCCTAATGTAGAAACTGGAATGACTGGAGTTGGAAATGTTATTACTTCTATAGAAGTGGATGCTATTAATAAACATAAAGTCATTGCTACAAAAGGTACTAGTGTTTATAGTAAGGCAGAAATTGATGAAAAATTATTTGATTCAGGATTTGGAGATGTTATTGCAGAAGCACCTTTTACAACTTCTGATAGAGTAATTACTTCAAGTGGAGCTGGGAAAACTATTAAAGATTCTGGAATCTTATTAACTAATCTTGCTACAAAAGAATTTGTAAACCAATTTGAACCTGAGTGGAATAAGATAGCTAATAAGCCTTCAACTTTTACTCCTTCTGCTCATACACATACTGTAAATCAGATAACTGATTTTCCAACTCTTGGAGCTTTAGCTTCTAAGGATAAAGTAGATGAATCTGATTTAAACTTCAATATTCCAGAAGGAGTTGTTATAGATTCTGCTTTAAGTGCAACCTCAAAAAATCCTGTTCAAAATAAAGTTATTACCAATACTCTAAGTAGCTATGTTAAAACAGCTGACTTAAATGTAACTTTAGGAAACTATTATACTACTAATGAAGTTTACACTAAGGAGGAAGTAGATGACAAAATAGCTTCTGCAGGTGGTGGAGATGTAATGGCTAGTGGAGACCTTTCTACAGATTATATTATAGTTGGAGCAGGTACCAAATCTGTTAAAAATTCAGGGCAAACTCTTTCTAATCTTGCATTAAAAAGTGAGATTCCTTCTTTAAGTGAATATGCAACTCAAAGTTGGGTTACAAGTCAGGGATATTTAACTTCTGTACCTGCACAATCTTGGTCAAGCATTACAGATAAGCCAACTACATTAGCAGGATATGGTATTACAGATGCTATTAATAATTTCTATGTAAATGATGAGACTGGAGACAATTATCTTGTCAGTGCAAGTAATAATAATTTAAATATAGTTGGAGGAGATAATTGTATAAGTGTAGGAATAACAGGTCGTGATGTAGGTATTTATCATAATAAGGAAGATGGATATTTACATGTTCCTGCAACTGGAACAACTAATAATGGAAAGGTATTAATGGCTGGCAGTACAGCTGGCTCTATTATGTGGAAAAGTATAGATTTACCTGAAATTCCTACTGCTCTACCTAATCCACATGCATTAAACATTACAGCAGGAGGTTCAACTACAAACTATACTGGGTCATCAACATCCACTATTAATTTAGATAGTATTTTTTCAAAGTCTTTGGCTAGTGTAAATACTCCAGGTAAGGCGGGGATATTCTATGGCTCTTCTTCATCATATTCAGTAAGTACTGTATAGTTCCTACTATAACAACAGTAACATTTGGAAGTAACTACGTAAAAATGAAGGGTTTAGACGATTTAAGTGGAGGTAGATATAAGTGTTATTGTATAACTTATATTAATACTGGGTTAGTGTTAGTTAATGGTGCTATTTATGGCTAATAAGATTTCAAAATTTTAGTGCAAGAATTTTAATATTTTTGCACTAAAATTTTGATTTTATAAATATAATCTCTAATTTTGTAGAGATAGAAAAAATGAATTTTTAATGGTTATGAAAATGAATGTTGCAACCAGATTAGCTATTTTAACTAATCTTCCAGAACAAGGAAGTGTTCTTGAGATGATTTCTGCTAGAAACATCCGTAAGAAAATAGACTTCTCAAGTGAGGAGATAACTTCTCTTAACTTAAAAGAAGCCGATGGAAAAATTTCGTGAACTCCAAATGTGGAGGACATTGAAGTTGAATTTAATGATTCTGAGACAGAGTTCTTACGAACTGTTATAAATATAATGGATCAGAAGCATGTCATTACAGATAATATTCTTGATTTTGTAGAGTTGATTCAAAATTAGGTTTATTCTACTACATATTTAGTTTTAAAGTTATATCATATAACGCAAAACAAGTTCTTTGAGGAATATATACATAAAAGGGTAAAAGCTTATGAATCTCAATTAATGCAATTACAGAAAACAGCTTCAAAGGAGCTTATTTGGGATTCTATTGATAATGAGATGAATGCTCTAACTGAAAGTCAAAAGAATCGATTTTTTGAAGATAAAGAATATAGTGAAATCACTACATCACTTCAAAAGATGGTTCAAATAGAGCTTTTAAATTTAGTTAAAGCTAAAATTGAAGGCACGCAAGAAGGTAAAGAGTTATTACAAAGGCAATTATCAGTAGTTAAGAAGTTGAAGAATAAGATCGTCCAAGAGACTGACAATGAGATGGCTATCTTTAATAAATTCCGCGAATTTTCTAAGGATAACCCAAGTCTAACCTATGAAGAATTCTGTAAGCAATGGCGCAACACGTAGACGTTATAATGAATAACTTGCGAAACTTTGTGAGTGTTAAATTAACCTCATTATCGCAAAATAATCCTATGATGGCTTTAATGAAGCCTCTAGCATCTAGAGTAATTGATAATAACATGTACAAAGTTGAAGCTTTGCTAAAACAGATTTCAGATAAAGATGGATTAGTTGATGTTGAAGGTATTTTAACAGAAATGTCAGATAACATAATTAATACTAAACCATTTAAAGTGGAAACTGGATTACTTGGGCAACTTGAAATAGGTGCAGGAAAAATAAAGATGGATATCCCAATGGTTAATAAATCTTTGGTTTTGAATCAACAAGATCTAAATGAATTAAAAGACATGCTCTCGCATTAGAAATCAGAAGATAGAAAGGAATGGTATTTTTTATATCATTCCTTTCTTTTTTATAATACATAAAAGTACTTTAATGTCAGATCCAATATATAAAAACTCAATAAATCTTGGAAATGGAAAGTCCGATGTAATTATAAGTACTGCAGGAAAAGTTATTGTTAAAGTTAAAGATAGATACTACACCTTAAATTATAATAATTCAGAAAAATCAGAAGAAAAAGTAAAAGAAAATGAAGTTTTAACTGATTTAATACTTCTTAAAACTGATTCAGAGGTAGAAACGATTATTAATACTTTAACTAAGAACAGCATTATCATTACATCAGAAAATACAATGTACCTGTATTTAGATGGAACAATATATCCGTTTGACTTTAGTAGTACAGGAAATACTGTATTTAATGACCTTACTGTAAATAATAAGTTAGAAATAAACGGCATTATTTCTATAAAGAATGCTAGTTTAGTGCAAAACTTAAATGCGCAATATTTAAATGGTAATTCGTCTGAAGTATTTATAACTATTAATCTTCCTCAAACTATAACTGAAACTTGAACTTTTACTAATACTACATTTTTTAATAAAAGTATCAGTGATACAGCTCAAAAAACTTTATTAGATTTTGAAACTAGCAGTTTAGTTATTGATAATATAACTGTAAAAAACTTAACAATAATCTCAGACGAAAATTCGGAGGAAGAAGATTCTAATGATAGTACAAATATTGAGATAGATTATATTAAAAAACAAACTTACTTAGGTGAAGGGTCTAAAATAATCTCATCAGATGAGATGCTAAAAGAAGAAGTAAACTGAAATGAAAACTGAGAAAATGGTGGTGATTCTATTGTTGAATTAATAATAAATGCAGTTAATGATGAAAAATTATCAGAACATTATACAAATGATGAAGATGATAGTTATTCATATTATGTTAATATGCTTTTAGATACTAGTACTAATTCTTCATTTACATCATTAATAACTGTAACTGAAGATATGTTTTATGAAGATGATTCAGAAACACTACCTTATAAATCATATTATTATCGTCCAAAAAATGTTGATACTATATGAGTTAATACTCCATATGATGAAAGTTCTAATGCAAAAATTGGAATTTATGATAATTGATTTGATAAAAACAATTATACAACTGAATTAGCTAATTTTAAAGGATTGGTTTGAAATATCGAATTATCAAATAATCCTTATAAAATTGGAGAAAAAGTTAAATATGAAACTGAATTTTCTACAATATATGGATTAGTAACTAAATCTTCAGAAAAAAAAATAGTTATCATTACTAACAGTGAAGATTGTGATGTTTTATATGATCCTAATAGTGAAGAGTATGATACTTGTTGTATAAACTATACTCCCATTACAGGATCAGTATTATTACCAGCAGTTGGAGGGCAATCCGTAATTGGCAACATTACAAATATTGAAAATTCTATATTTGGAACACTAAGTGGATATGGTTTTACATCAGAAGGTAATTGTTACTTTGTAAATCCTGGAATTGCATTAGTTAATACTGATAATTTAAATTATCTGAAGCTCTATAATAAAGAACAATCTTTCATTGGCATTAATAAGAAAAATGAAAAATGGATTACCATTGAAACTGATGGAGGTTGTGATATGAGAAGGGATAAGATGTATAATATTAACAATCATCTTTCATTTTGCAGTTTTGGACCTATAAGAGTTGAAGAGGATGGTTCAGCAACAATTGGTAGTGGAGAAACACAAATTACTATTACTGCAGATGGTAGAGTTCAAATTCCAGAAGCCTGTATTATAAAATAAAAAATATTCTAATATTTTATTTGGACATTTAAATAAATGTAGTTATATTTGCAGCGAATAGATAATCTATAACTAATAAGGAAAAATAAGAAATATGCAATTTGAACATAATCAATTTGACAATTTGCTGGATGATGAGACTACTGAGGATTTAAATACTGAAACTCAGGAGGAAGTTATTGAGCCAGCAGGTAATTCTACTGAGGAAGAGGAAGAAGATTCTTCATCTTCTGAAGAAGGAACTGAAGAAACAGGGGAAGAAGATGATTTGGATGCATTTTCATCCTTCTTAAAGAGTCGTGGAATTCGGGATGGAAAAACTATCATTTATGAAAACGAGGAAACAGGAGAGACTGAAGAGGTTGATTTTGGAACTCTAAGTAAGGATGAGCAGCTTTCAATTCTTGAATCTTTAACAGATCCAGGTCTTTCAGAAGATGAAATTGAAACTATCAATTTACTTCGTAAGACGAATTCATCATTTCAAGATATAATTACGTATTATCAGCAACAGGCTATTGATGAATATAAGGCTAAAAACAGCAGCCAAGAAACTTATACCATTGATAGTTATTCTGATGAGGAATTATATTTGGCAGATCAAAAAGCTAAATTCCCTGAAATGACAGAGGAAGAATTAAGAATTGAACTAGATGTAGCTAAATCTAATGAAGATCTCTTTAAAAAGAAAGTAGATTTAATTAGAAAACAATATAAGGAACAAGAAGAAAATCATATCAAGGAGCAAGAAGAGGCTGAAAAAGAGCAACAGAAGGCATATCAAAATATGTTTGTAGATACATTAAATGATTTTAACTATATTTCTTTGGATTATAAAGATCCTAAGAGTGATAGTTTAATTCTTGAAGAGAAAGATAAAAATCTAATTTATGATTATGTATTTAAGCAAACTCCAGAAGGTGTAACTAAATTTGTTGAAGATTTATCAAAACCTGAGGTAATTGTTGAGCTAGCTTGGTATAGATTATTTGGTAAAGATACAATTTCTGACATTAGTAATTATTGGAAAGAAGAGTTGAAGAAAAATCGCAAAGCAACTCCTCCAAAACCAAAATCTAATGTTACTATAAAAAAAGAAACTAAACCCCAATCACAGGGAACCTCTCTTAGTTCCAAATGGGACGAACTATTATAAATAAAATAAATAATTTAGTATATGAAAATTACAGGTTTTACTACCATACGCCCTGAAATGGCTTCTACAAGAACGTATGAAGACTTTTCTAAGTTCTTAGGCACTAATCCTGCTAGACTAGGTATCGTATCGTCATTATATGATCAGTATACGGCAACTTACCTTACAGAATCGCTGATGAACATTTATACGATGGAGAAAGATCGTAAGAATGCATTTCAATCAATTAACTCATTCATGGTTGAGTGGGATATTGATGTGAATTTCATCAAGCGTGTTCCTTTCTTATCAGTGCCAGAAGGCGATGGTGCACAGGGAACAGACATCGTAGTTCACTTCCCTGAGAACTACTATCAAAAAAATGACGTGTTTATTATCGAAGGTTCACGTCAGCAATTAATCGTTCTTAGCCGTCCAGTTCGCAGAAGCGATGCTGACTTTGAGCTGATTTGTAAGATTCAGGATTCTGACTATTCTGCAACGCTAGATCTCTCAGCTTGCCAGCCTGGTATGAATACTCGTTTCTTAACAAACTATCAGCCTGAGCTGCATGAGGAAGGTTATACGAAATATCAGAGCAATACTGAGAAACATAGAACTTTCATCTCAATGCACCGTTGTGATGTTTCCTACTCAGCTAAATATGCTGCAATGGAAGATCAGTTTATCACAATTGGTAAGGGTGATGGAAAAGATGATGTAACATATAAGATGAATCCTGCTGCTAAGGATTGTTTGGATACTTTCATGTTAGCTCGTAACAATTCATTACTTTGGGGTAAAACTAACGTAGATAAGTATGGCAAAGCTAAGATTTTTGATCCAGAAACTGGTCAGCCTATTATCTCTGGTGATGGTATTATTCCTCAAATTGAGCGTTTTGCAGGTAAATATATCTTTACAAAACTGAATATGCGTGTCTTTGAGACTGCTCTGCAGGCAATGGTTGCTAAGTCAGAGAAGCCTACTGGAAATCAGTACATCTTCATTTGCAATACTGCAATGTGGAATGATGTTCAAAGAGTAATGTCAAATTGGATTCGTGACTATAAGACTAACGGAGCTTTCATTTATTCAAAGGCTACTAATGGTTATATTAATCTTGGTGCAACCTACAATGCATATGAATTTGCAGGTAACACTATTGCATTCAAGATTGACCGTTCCTTTGATATTGAGTTCCCATCTCCTCGTAGATTTGGTATCTTCCTTGACTTAACAGCTGACGGAAAAACTGGACGTCCTGCACTTTCTATGTTCACATTCAAAGGTCTGCAGATTGTTCATAACTGGTTAACTGGTCCTGGTGGACGCGATGGTAAGTCAGGTGGAGAGGTTTCAACTCCTGTTGCAGGAGCTAAACTTATCAACTGGGGATATGCTGGAGTAGGCGTATTCAATCCTTACAGATCGTTCATCCTGATGTCAGAGAACTAAAAAGAAATGTGTGAAAGATTCCCCTTGTAATAGGGGAATCTTATCACCATTAAATAGATTGTATGATGTATAGATAAATTTGAATAAGACAAAATATGAATAATATGAATAATAATGACCCCAGTAATATTATAACACTTAGAAGTGTATATGGAAAAGTAAAAACATACTACTTTAACCCAATGAGAGGAAAAAATGGAACATATCCTCCTTTTGTAAAGAGGGTTAGGGTAAGTGCAGATGGTCGTGATACAGAAATGATTTTGAGTGAACAAGAATTAAATAGTGATCAAAGAGACTTTTTTATCCCAGAGAGAGGTGCAAAAGATGAACATGGCAATCTTCTTATCGATGGAGACATTAGACGTTATGGATTAGCAGAATTATATGTTGAACGTCCTGGAGTTGAATCCAAGAAACGTGTATCCCGCATTAAGTTAGTAACAAAGGCTTACACATTTATTGAACAAGATACCTCAGAACACAGAAAGGTTATTTGTAAACTTCTAGGAAAATCAATGAGAAATGCTCCTGATACTGACATTCAGGATTATCTATATCAAAAAGCAGAGAAAGACCCAAATCTCATTATTGATATTTATACCAGTGCAGATCAGGCTTTGAAATTATTGCTAATTGATGGCAAACAAAAAAATATTATTAGAACACAAAGCGGTGTTTTAATGTATTCCGATACAGCTCTTGGAGTTACTGATGAAGCCGCAATTTTATTCTTAAAAGATCCAAAGAATAAGGCTATTTATGATTCAATTGTTTACGAGGTTTTTGGGGACATGAAAACAGATGATCTCGAAACGAAGCCCAGAGAGTCTAAAAAGAAATAATAAATTAGAATATTATGACCGCTAGAGATTTATATGAATATGGTTTGATAGAACTTAATAAGTTAGAAGCGCCAAGTCTCTTAACTGAAGACTATGTTTATTTTTTAAATAAAGCGGTTCAACAATACATAAATTTAACATATAATAGATATGATATTAATCAGCAATCTACTGACGATTTAAGAGTTCTAAAAGCCACAGCGTTGTTTAAAGACGAAGATATTAAAAAGTTAAAAAGTGCTGATAATTTGGTATCTATTCAAAGCAAAATAAACTATGGGATTTTATCATCAACTTATTATGTAGATCTTCCAAAAGACTATATGCATATGCTTAATTGTATTGTAGGCTTTGCAAGAACCGAAAATCCTAATAAGAAAACTCATTGTGATAGTGAGGTAGGAACCAAAGTTTATTTTACTGCTAAACGACTTACTGCAGACATGTATGGAGGGGTAATTAATAATTACTACCAAAAACCTTCATATAAGAGGCCTTATTACTATTTAAATACTATTAATACAAGTAATGAAATAGTTACCAATAAGGAACAAGATGATTCTATATTAAATTATATAGCAGATATAGAATCTTTAAGAGATTCTGAAGCCAAAAAAGGTGAGCGTATAGCAAATCCCTCTAATGTACGACTGGAATTAAGATTCGGAGATGATACTTTATATACTCCATCTGAAGTATATATTGAATATATTAAAGCTCCTATGTACATTAGATTGAGTCAGGCCGAAATTGATGATCCAGGTGCTGACGTATCCCAAATTTTAGAATTCCCAGATTATGTATGCTACGAAATCTTGAATATTTTTGTTAGATTAATTATGGAAAATGCAAGTGATCCTCGATTACAAACAAATATTCCACTTAATCAGACCATTCCTGAAGCACAATCTAGGAATTAATAGTATTAATTTTAAATAAATACACAAGTATGTTTGATTTTTTTAAAGAGGTAATAATCAACTCAGATACTCTTCCTACGGAGGAGGGCATCGATGTTTCTGGCAATCCTTTTAAACGCTTTTATGCATTAACTCCAGATACCGCAGCTGAAGATATCGGCTCAGATCCTGCACATTATCGTGCCCCTAAAGAAGGAGTATTCCGTGTTTTACGTTGTGCAGATTATACCAAATCTGCTGTTAAAGATGGAAAAATCCATAAAACTTTTGGTACTAAAGGAAAGGTTGCACAAGTTGAGTTTAATTTAAACAGCATCAATTCAGTTCCAGGGCAGTACAGAATTATCATAGATATTAGTCTGGAAAATCGTTACTATAGTGATTATAAATATCCGTGGTCAGCATTCCATAAACCTGTTATGGTTGAATTTGATGTTCCTGAAAGTTCAAAGTTGGAAACCTTAACAGATACTGTAGTAGCTGCACTTAAGAAGTATGTTCCTTCTGATTATAAATATGCAATCTCTAGAAAGAAGGCAGCTGGAGAAGTTCAGGTAATGTGCGCGGATCCATATCAGGTTATTAAATCTACAAAAATCCAAAAAGTAGTGGAAAGCGGATGCTATGAAGGTTGCTCTGACTGCGAATATGTAGATACTGATGTAGCAGTAAATATTACAAAAAATGTTGCTCCTTTTGCAACGGGTGAATGGTTAACAGAAAATTTACGTTTCCCAACATATCCAAATTTACGCTATGCTAGTGTAAATGATGATGAGAAACCAATTCGTGGAGCTACCTATGTACAATATACTTTTGACTACGTTTCTCCTCGTAAGGGTCTATCTGGACAAGGTACTGTTGGACAAGCACTTACTTCTGTTACTCATCATGTCTTCTATGTGCTGGACTCTTTAGCTTCTAAATTTGACGAGGCTATTAGTAAGATTGGAGAGATTGTTCCGATGAATGGAACTATTGTTATTCTTAACGGAGGAAAAGAAGAAAACGAGATTACAGTAACCGTAGATCAAATTACGGGAAACCAAGTTAGTTTGAAAGCTACCTTCTCTGAGCAAAAAGAGGGCAATGCAGAATTTGAGTGGTCCATTAATATGACTCAAGGTTCTGGTTATTCAGTAGATCCTTCTAAAGGTGCTGAGACAACTGTAAAATGTACAAGCCCCTCTAAAGGAGATGCAGGTACAGTAACGGCTACAGTTGGCAATGTATCTGTTTCAAAGCCTATCAAGGTAACAGCATAAAGATTATTAATACTGAGCAGGACAGGACTAATTCCTGTTCTGCTTTTTCTTTTTAATTATGACAATAGAAGCCATAGCTAGTGCCGTATGAAACAACGTTTATGACGGCCTAAAAGGAACTGTAAGTAATCCAGCGATGTCATTAGAACAATTAACTGATGAGGTTGTTGCAGAAAGAAATAATATTGCAAAAGAATATCTTTTAAAAGGAGTTATGACTTTACAAGAACTTTATAATGCAGTAAATTGTGTTGAAGTTAATTGTGATTTTATGTCAAAGTGTTGTGATCTTCCAGTTGGAAAGAAAGCTTTGCACTTTGAAATTCCTCCTATTCTTCTTATGAATGGAGTTTCTACAATTCAATTTGTAGGAAGTATAGACAGACAAGAACAATATAGCGTTTATACTGATGTAAGTTATAAATTCCATTTTTATAGAAAAAGAGGGGCAGATAAACCATTTGTTTACATAGATCCTACAATAAATGCTAATGGGAATATCGATGGATATATCTTTAATGTGCCTTTTGTAAAATATATCTCGGTAATTGCAATTTTTTTAGATCCAAGAAAATTATTAGAATGTGGAATTATCTCTAATGATATTATTCACAGACTTACTGAAAAAAAGATGAGGTATTACAGAACTGCTATGTTACCTCCTCAACCTAATACGCAAGCCCCATTATAATGAAATTACATAATTTTAATTCTGTATATTCCATGGCAAGTATTGTTTATGGGATTACTGTAGATCCTACCAACTTTGAGGATGTTGCAATGTTAGGATGGGAATTAATAGGGAATAGACACACAAAATTATATAGATACGTTACCAATACAATAAATAAACGTATTAAACTACCTTGTAATTTAGTGGAAATAGAATCGATTACAATTCCTTATATGGATGCTCAGATGACATCTAATCAAACCACTTATCCACAAGTGTACAACCAATACGTTGAAAGATATATTGAAGCTTGAAAATGAGATAAAGCCCCTTTATATGAATCAGGAAAACTTATTAAATATCGAGAAGAAGGGGATGAAATTGTTTTTGATAGGGATTTTTCAGAAGTAATTATTCTTTATCACGGAATTATTGCTGATGAAGAAGGGTTGCCACTTTTGAATGATAAAGAAGTTCGAGCTTTAGCAGCTTATGTTGTATACTCTGATACTTATAAACAAGCATTGATGAGAAAAGATGGGAATCTTGTACAACTTGCACAAGTAGCTAAAGCAGATTGATTAAAAGCCTGTACCGCAGCTAGAATTCCAGATGTATTTACGCAAAATGATATGGATGCTATTCTCGATGTGAAAACTCGTTGAGATCGTAAACAATATGGAAAATCATTTAAACCAATTCTATAAATGCGATATTTTACTAATCATTGTATAACTTCTACTGAATTATTTAGAAAGTTTAAGAAGGATAAAATAAAGCTTTCAAAAAAACAATACTTAAAAGAATATAAAGCAGATACAAGGCAAGAATTAGCTGCTAAGGTTCTTAATTATTGTTTATATTTAGTACTATTGGATATTATAAATAATAATATTATTTTTGCATTACCTGATACATTTGGATTTGATTCTGAGATCTCTATGAAAACATTCCAGGGAGATGAGTTCAAAGAAATGTGAAGAAAAGGTAAATTTAGAGACATTGATTTTGTATTATCTGGATTTAGAGGACATCAAATATTCTACACTTTTGAAACTAAATCTGGAGTGAAAGAAAAACCCATCTATGTTAACAAGAAGCTAAAAGATATTATTAGTGATAATACGAATGCAGGAAAAAATTACTTCTAATGGATATTATTAAATACTATACAGACTATATTGATGAAGTGAATGAGAAGTTTCCTTCTTTGAGTAAACATGAGATAAAGCAAATATTAAATTATGGATTAAAAATGTTTAATACCTGTCACAGAAATGGTTTGGATACTATTAATATAACATCCTACTATACTATGTATACTGGTAAATTGTTTAATGATGATTTTACACATTATCATTATTGAAGAGTGAAGTATAAGAAGAAGTTGAGATTTCTTTATAGACGACAAAAAACTATCTATGATGGTCATTACTATTTTGGAATGACTGAAAAGGAATTTGAATATTATCAATCTCAGAAGAAAAATAGAGGTACTAGACGACAAGTCTTTCACTACCCCTATATGTTTGCTTACAAAATAAAAGAAGAAGCTTTTGCTGATCGAGGTCGTAAATATTTCTTTATAGTTGACTATCCAGAAGATGTAGGATGGATGTTTTACAAAGAAAATTGAACCACTCGAAGAGCAAGATATTTTGCTTATAGAGATGATAATGGAAATATACAAATGATTTAAGTATGGCAAATAACACTAAACAACAAGCAATAAATACTTTTACAGGTGGTTTGAATACTGATTTACATCCATTAACAACACCTAATGACATTTTAACAGACTGCATTAATGGTACTATTATTACATATAATGGTAACGAATATATTCTGCAAAATGATATGGGAAACTATCAGTTGAAGAATACGGTTCTAACCCCAAATTATATTCCAATCGGTGTAAAAGAATATGCTGGAGTGATATATATAGTTTCATATAACCCAATAGAAAAGTTAACTGAAATTGGATCATATCCATCACCTCAAACTATATTTGATTCTGAACATAATAATAAGAGAGAAGCAAAATATATTGAGTTAGCTGAAGAATATAGTAAATATACTGTGTTATCAAAACAACAAGCAATTCAATTATATTCTACTGAAGAAACATTTATGCTAAATCCTGGAGATAAGTATTATCTATATCTACAATTAGAACAAAATAAAGTATATCAAACTATTGAATTCTATGTACTTAGTCAAGAAAAAAACTTATTTCCTTTAAGAGATGAACAAGTTAAAAAACACGAACTTGATAACCCAGACAGA
>OGMB01000512.1_pt1 | contig 21157 bp, 14 predicted proteins | sample 1573001 | NCBI WGS metagenome assembly OGMB01 (sample SAMEA2581921, study PRJEB24529) | metagenome | biome: Human gut stool | place: China | collected 2011
AGCAGCCCGAGCGCCCACAGCAGGATGACGATGCCCGCGAAGGTGAGGGTGAATTTGAAGATGTTGCTCAACGCACCCAGCGGGCAGATGTATTTGCACCAGAACATTTTGACGAAAAAGCTGCCGAGGAAGAGCAGCGCAACCGAAATGACGGTCATCCAGACGGTGATCTCACCCTTGAAGCCCGTGGCGACGGCGTAATAGGGGTCGAAATTCTTGCAGAAAAGTTCGCTGCTCGACGCCGACATGTAGAACACGTAGAACAGCAGCGCGTATTTGACGGCGCGGAGCAGGCGGTCGGCGATGCTTCCCGGGCGGATTTCGACGCTGACCTTCAGTTTTTTGCCGCCCCGGCCCATCCATTCGCTGACGGTTCCCAGCGGGCATAGGTAGCCGCAGAAGAGTTTGCTGAAAAGGATCACTCCCACGGCGAGCATGACGCCCACCATGATCTGCGTCATGGACATCGTGCATGCCAGCGAGTTGTTGACCAGGTAGCTTCCCAGTGCCTGCAGTCCGCCGAACGGGCAGTAGGCCTCCACGTCCGCGGGTTTCTCCCCGAGCGTAAGCCCGTAGACCACGAATCCCACGATTGCCGCAAGCGTGCCCCATTGCAGCAAATTCTTTAACCAATTGCTTTTTCTTTTCATTGTTCGGGTTGTAAATGATGTGTATAACGCAAAGATAGTTATTTTGAAGTTTGATTGATCCGCGACGTCCGTTTTTTAGCGTCTCCTGTGCGACTTTTTTGTATATTTGCGAAACTGCACTGCATAATTAAGCGAATCCACGATGAAAAAATCTGTTCTGATCCGTGCGGCCCTGCTCTGTCTGCTGGCCGTTCCGGCGGCGGGGCAAGTCCCCGCAGGCCCGCAAGAGAAGATGCCGCTCGACGGCGAGGTCCGGGTCGGCCGGCTCGACAACGGGATGACCTACTACATCCGGCATTACGACAATCCCCGGCAGCGGGCGGATTTCTTCATCGCCCACGACGTAGGCGCCCTGCAGGAGGAGGACGACCAGAACGGCCTGGCCCATTTCCTCGAACACATGGCCTTCAACGGCACCAAGAACCTGCCGGGCAAAAAGATGATAGAATATCTGGAGCGTAACGGCGTCAAATTCGGTGCGGACCTGAATGCCTACACCTCTTACGATGAAACATGCTACAACCTGGACAATGTGCCCACAGCAAACCCTGCGACGATCGACACCGCACTGCTGATCCTGCACGACTGGTCGCAGTTCATCAGTCTGGAGCCTCAGGAGATCAACAACGAACGCGGCGTAATCATGGAGGAGCTGCGCACCCGCGACGGAGCTGGATGGCGCGCCATGGTACGACGCAACGCCGCCGTCAACAGAGGCTCGAAATACGAGCACCGCAACGTAATCGGCTATCTGGACGGTCTGAAGAGTTTCGACCATAAAGCCTTGTACGACTTCTACAAAACGTGGTATCGCCCGGAATACCAGGCGATCGTCATAGTCGGCGATATCGACGTCGATCGGATCGAAAACAAGATCAAAACCCTGATGGCGGATATTCCGGTTTCCCCTGCAGATGCCCCGCAGAAAGAGGCTTACCTAGTTCCTGAAAACGAAGAACCCATCGTCAGCATCTTTTCCGATCCCGAAATGACGGCTTCGGTCATGCAGCTCTTCATCAAACGACCCGCTCTCCCCAAGCAATACAACAACCTGATAATTAGCCAAATGTACGATGTACTCAACTCCTACACAAGTGCCATGGCGAACGACCGTATGAATGAAATCGCCATGCAGCCCGATGCTCCGTTCCTGAGTGCCGGGATGGATTCAGGCAACATACTGGGAGTGAATCCGACCCAAGATCTCACGATGGTCGCCGTACAAACTCGAGACGGAGAGTTGCTCTGCGGTTACAAAGCTATCCTCGAAGAGATGGAAAAGATGAAGCGTTACGGCTTTACACAGAGCGAATTCGATCGTACGAAAGCTGAATTCCTGCGTCAGGCCGAGGCTACCTATGCCAATCGGAACGACCTTACGAACGGACAATATGTTCAAACCTACCTGGCGAATTACAAGAAAAATACCGCTATGGCAGATGCCGAAACGCAGTACAACCTCGACAAACAATACCTCGAAGCATTGACCCTCGACGATGTGAATGCTTGGGTAAAACAACTTCTGACACCTGAAAACCAGGTTATCACCGTCGAAGTACCGAAGAAAGAGGGACTGACCGAGCCGACCGAAGCCGAACTTCTGGCCATCCGCAGCGAGGTCATGGCATCCGACGTCGAGGCTTACCAGGACAATACCGTCAGCGAGCCTCTGATCCCCGCAGATATCAAGCTGAAAGGCTCGCCCGTGAAAAAGACCGCATACAACGAGGATCTCGGAACGACCGAATGGATTCTCAAGAACGGTGTGAAGATCATCGTCAAACCGACCCAACTCAAGGCGGACGAAGTCCTGCTGCAGGTACAGGCTGACGGCGGGATGTCGCAGCTTGCCGATACTGAGGTGAAGGAGGGTGAATTCCTTCCGGTCATCGCGGCCCAGTCGGGGGTGGGCAAATTCTCTGCAATCGAACTGAACAAGCAGCTCGCAGGCAAGAAAGCCGGAATCAACCTGTACGTCAATAACTACAGCAACGGTATGAGCGGTTACTGCTCGCCCAAAGACATCGAAACGATGCTCCAACTGCTCTACCAGAACTTCACAAGTCCCCGCTTCTCGGAGGAGGATTTCAACACGACGATGGACAGCTACAAGGCATACGTCCAGAACCTGACCTCGAATCCCGACTACATCATGCAGATAGAAACGATCAAAACGCTTTACAGCGACAATCCGCGTCAGCAGCCGCTGACGATCGAGGCCCTGGAAAGCATCTCGTTCGAAAATCTGCCGAAAACCTTCAAAACGCTCTACCCGGGTGCGAACAGCTTTACGTTCACCTTCGTAGGCAACGTGGATTTGGAAACGTTGAAGCCGTTGGTCGAGAAATATATCGGTTCGATTCCCACCTCGAAACACGTGCTTAAGTTCACGGACGACAAACTCCGCACAGCCAAAGGCAAGGTCGTGAACGACTTCCGCACCCCGATGCTGCAGCCGAAAGTTTCGGAGTTCCTGCTCTTCTCGAGCGATGCGGACTACACGCTGCGCAACAAGCAAACCATGTTGCTGCTCAACATGGCTCTAAACAACCGTTACCTGAAATCCATCCGCGAGGAGAAAGGCGGCACGTACGGAGTACAGGTAAGCTATACTCTCTCGTATCGTCCCGAAAAACAGGCCCTCCTGCAAATACAGTTCGACACCAACGAGGAGATGGCCGACGAACTCGTGCCGATCGTTTTCGATGAAATCGAGAAAATCGCGACTGAAGGACCGGAAGCCAAAGACATCAACGACTCCCGCGAATACTTGGTCAAGCAATTCAAGAATACGCTCGAAAATAACGGCACCTGGTTCGGGTTGATCGACGACTACAACCGTCACAAGCAGAATCTGCTCGCCGACTACGAAAAGACCCTGAACAGCATCACTTACGACGAGATCCGCGACCTGGCGAAGAAGCTCCTCGACAGCGGCAACGTAATACAGGTCACCATGCGTCCCGAAGCTCAACCCGAAACAGATGAATAATCATCAATAACAGGTTTTATTCACTACTACCCCCGAACTCTCACCGGTTCGGGGGTTTTCTTTGGTTTCGGACTCCTGTTCACGGATGTTTCCTTTTCCGCTCCTATCTGCAATGCAGGAAGATCGTCCACGCACAGGAATCGTATCCGTTTCCGGAAAACAGACGCGGAACCAAACTCCACGAACGACGTTATGTCATACCCCGCCATGCTTTCCGATTCCGCACTTCGCATCGAATTCTCCGTTTCGGCGACGCTCTTCCGTTTGCGGACAGCTCTCTGCCGATCACGTTGCCCCTTCCCGGCAGTCGGAATCGCATTATGCGGACAGCAGGTCCCCCGGTGCGACAGCCTGCCAACTTGCAGCAAAAGAACGATCCGAACAATGTCTTGCTTTTTTCGGACATACGGCAACCGGCTCCCCGGCAGGCAGGAAAAACAGTAACGGGACAAGATCATGCGCTCCGACTTCCGCGCACTGCTCTTCCCTGAAATTTACGCCTCATAAGACCGGAGGCAGCTCCTTCGCGGACAATACGAGCGGAATCGCAACCGCATAAAGAATAAAAAACGGGCCTCATCAAAAAGATGAGGCCCGGCGATTTCAACTGCAAACTGCGGCTATTTCGAAGTCACGACCACGTCGGACGCCTTGTTCAGCAACAACTGATAGGCCGCCGTCGCATCGCTGCCCTGCGAAAACTTGGTATAGATCGCGGTAATGTTCACCACGGAACCGTCCGCAGGTATTTTCTCGTCACGGAAACGGCAATAACCGCTCGAACGTACGACATAATTGCCTGCGAGGGTGTTGATGTCGCCATAGGTGAACCAGGCAGAGCCATAATAGAACGTACTCTCGTGCGTAAGCTCATCGACCCGCTTCGTCGCCCAGGTAGCCCAATCGTTGATATCGGTCCAACCCGGAGAATTCACATCGTAGGAGGTACTGTTGGCGAAGTAGTTGGGGAATGTATTTTTATACCCCCAGCCGGCCTTGCCGAACTTGCTTTCCAACCCTTCGAAACGGATCAAACGCCCCAGCGACTCATCCGTCAGCGTCGAATAGGAAGCGGGAGTAACCACCAAAGTATCGGCCGCCGTCAAGCCGATCAATTCGCCGAGCTTGACATGCTCTTCCAAGGTATTGCGATCCTCCATGTTACCGTTCGCATAATCGGAATTGGTCGATGCGACACCCACGCTGAGCATCGTGCGGTAATTTCCCAGCACCAGACCCTGCAAACGGATATAAACCAGGCGACCGGGAGCATAGGTAATGTAATATCCCGAAGTCACTTTGATTTCAATGGCCGACTGGCAGCTTTCATCGTACAGGTACATCGACTTATAGACGTTACCGGCCTGGTCGCTGGAAATGACTTTGCCCCGAATCACCAGGTCGTCGGTAATGGTCAGCGACTGGCCGATACCGCTGGTCCCGGGATAAGCCTCCTCGAAAATATCCTTCAGCTCCTTGATCGAAATGATTTTACTGTCGCTGAAGTCCGCATCCGTCCATACCTTCGCAGGAGCCGGCGTATCGAAATCGTTATAACAGCCGACGAAGAACAAACTTGCTGTCACCGCCAGAAATATGGTTGCTATTCTATTCATATTCTTCACAATATTAATTCGTTAAGCCGTTAGAAACGGAAATAGACATTCAGGTAGTAAGTCGTGCCGAACAGGTAGAAATACTTGGGAGCGAACTTCTGGTAGGAAGTGATCTCCTTGCCGGTCTTAATGCCCTGCACACGCATCTGCTCATAACCGCCGGTCTTGATATTTTGGTTGTTCAGGATGTTATTCACCTGCAAACTGAAGCCGAGCGTATAACGACGCTGAATGTAGAAATTCTTACCGATGCTCGCACTCAAGGTGTAGGCCGAATCGAACTTCTCCTGACTGCGCAGCTCCCGGATCTGTTCGTCCGTCATCGTAGGCAACAACACCTCGTCCGTACGGTAAAGCGGGTTCATCGACAGATACATATTGTTGTAATAGTTCAGATCGATCGATGCGTAGATGTTATGAGGACCGCGGTACGACAAACCGATATTCATTGCCGTCTGCGGAGTGCTCTCCACGCGCATATCCTTCCAATAGACCGTACCGGAGTTCAGCGGCTCGGCGCTGTTGTCGGCAATCTGCACGTAATTGGGATTCGACGTGTAAGTGTACTGACCCCAACTGATCGCACCGTTCAAAGACAAACCGTTGTAGATCGGAATCGAAGCGGCGACTTCCAGACCGAAATACTGCTCGTCGATACCGCTCAAGGCGAAATTGGTATAGGTCTTCAGCACGTCATCGTAGAAGGAGATCACCTTCGAACGGTCGTTCACCTTCGTATAATAACCGGAAACACGGAGTTTATAATCGCCGTAACGCAGGTTGTACGAAGCGTCGATGCCGTAAACCTTCTCCGTCGTAAGCCCCGGAGTTACCGAATTACGCGTACGGGGCGAAACGAAGGCCGACTGGAACGCAGGAGCATTCTGCATCGCCACGGCGTTGAGTTCGAAAGTATGGTTGGCATTGATGACATAGTCGAAATTACCTTTGGCCTTATATACGAAATATTCGAGTTTCTCCGATTTGCCCTTCGAATTATCCGGGAAGAGACCCTTGCGCCAAAGACCTTCGCGCCACATCGAAAGTCCGCCGAGCTCGGCGCCCAACTTCATGCCGAAACCGCCGAAACGGGTGGCATAAGTAGCCCATACACCGCCGGAACGCAGATGCGCCTTGTAGTTGTAGCTGAACTTGTCGCCCTCTCTGACGGCTCTTGCATGACCGTACTGGTTATAATAATCCATATCGTTCTGCGCCATGATCGGATCGCCGAAGTCGCGCTGTGCGAATTTATCGACGTCCACGTAATAGTCGCCGCCGAGCAGATCCTTCACCTCGTCGTAGTACCACGTGCGGTTGATGCGGACGTTGGCTCCGGCCGTCAGACGGGAGTTATCCTTATAGATTCGGCTGATCTGCGCGGCGAGGTTCCAGTCCAACTGGTCGGTATGGCGCTCCTCGATGATATAGTTCGAACGGGCGCCGGGACCGTATATCGCTTCATCCTCGGCATTGCGGAAATTCATGTTGGTCTGGTACATTTCGTCCCAGTCGAAGTGGCGGATATTACCCACGTTGCGCATCCACTGATCCGCCAGACTGGCCGCAGCCATCGAAGCGGCCTCCAGGTCGGTAGCGTTCAGCAACTTGTAGCTCGGCATATAGCGGTAATAATCGGGACGGGGGTCTGCACCGTCGTACCACGTCAGCGCCGAATAACCGTTCTTACCGAAACGGAACGAAGTGGCCAGGTTGAACTGGGTATGCTCATTGGGATCGAACGTATAGTTGATCATAGCGATCGGCTCGTGGCTGTTACGCACGCGCGCATTACGCATCTTGCCGTCCTGGTAGCCCCAGTTGGGGTTGTAATAGTTGTTGCCGACCAGATCGTAAGCCTCCTGCGTGGAAGCCTGCTGCGCACCGCGCTCGGTGGGAGCACCCATAATCGTGAAGCCCAACCGGTGACGCGAATTGAAAATCTTCTCGGCCGAAGCGAAATATCCGTAGGAGTTGTAATAGACGCCGTCCACGTAGGAGTTGCCGCCCTGACGGGTAGATACCGACAACGCATAGGACCAGCCGTTGTCCAGCAGACCCGAGCCATAGGTCACCATGGCACGGAAGCGATACATCGAATTGGCGTTCACCAGACTCACGCGAAGGCCCTGGCGCACCTGCGAAGCACGGGCGTTGATGTTGGTCGTACCGCCGATGCTACCCACGCCGTAATCCGACATGACCGAACCGTTGGTGATCTCCTGGTTGCGCGTAGCGTCGTTCAGACCGCTCCACAACGACCAGGGCGTATAGCCCGTCATAGCGTCGTTGAAGCGAATACCGTTCAGGTAAACGTCCGAATACTGCGAATCGTAACCACGCACGTTGAAACGCATCTCGCTGAACCGGTAGGAAGCGATGTTGTTAAAAACGTCCTTCGAAGCCGAAAGGGACGAAGGCAGCGACTGCGCATCGTTGCCGCTCTCGGTGTCGAACTCTGCGAAGATCGAATCGTCCATTACGGTCGAAAGCACTTCGGGGACCAGAATCACCGTATTGATGTCGCGCACCATCTTGTCCACGCGCACCACGAGCGTCAAAGGCTCGAATTCGGGAGCCTCGAACTGCAACGTATATTCGCCGGGCTCGACATTCTCGATCACGAAACCACCTCGGCCGTCGGTCGTGGCAGTCATTTCACCGGGAGTGACCGAAACCTTCACCCCGTCCACCGCGACACGTCCCTCGCGGGAAACGACCTTACCCTTGATACCGCCGCTCTGAGCGAACGCAGTCAGCGACATCAGGGTAAATACAAAAATTAGTAAACTTTTTATTTTCATATCCTTTCAAGTTAAGGTATTTATTTACCGATGTAGATATAAACGGGGAAGTGGTCGCTGTAACCGCCCTGGAAATTGTTTCCGACGTACGTGCGCAAAGGATAGCCTTTGAACTGCCCCTCCCGCTGGATCATATAGTTACGCTTGAAGACATTCCCGTAGTACTTCGATCCCGGAGCCCGCACCAGACGCAACTCGCCGGGCTTCGCATTGACCAGGTTTTCCGACACTACGATATTGTCGAAGAGATTCCAGGCGTCGCCGTAAGCCAGCGTTCCCATACCGGCACGCAGCACGGCGTGGAACGGACTGAAGAAATCACCCGGCTGAAGCTCCTTCGTCTTGGGCTTGGCACCCAATCCTTCGAGCATGCTCTGATCGGTCGGATCGTCGTTGAAGTCGCCCATCGCCACGATCTTGGTCGCAGGATTGACCTTCAGGACAGAGTCGGCGATTCGACGCATCTGCTCGCCGACGGCGATACGCTTGAACTCCGAAGCGTCCTTGCCGCCCAGACGCGAAGGCCAGTGAGCCACCATGAAGAAGAACGGTTCGCCGTCGATCGTACCCCACATGGTCGAAATATCGCGGGTTTTGAAATTCGGAAGCGAAGGAATCTGCGTGCGGATCGGTGCGCTGCCCTCCAGCTTGAAGACATCGGGACGGTACATAAAAGCGACGTCCACACCGCGAGCTTCGGGAGAGTCGTAGTGCGAAATCCGGTAATTGCCCGGAGCCATCTTCGGCGTAGCGATGATATCTTCGAGCACCGAGCGGTTCTCCACCTCCGATACGCCGATCACGATCGGATAATCCTTATCGATACCGGCAATGTCGAAAAGCACCTTTTCGGTATTACCCAACTTCTTCGCATACTTGACAGAATTCCATTTTTTAGGTCCTTCCGGCGTGAATTCGTCGTCATTGACCTCGGGATCGTTGATCGTATCGAAAAAGTTCTCCAAGTTGTAAAAGACCACCTTGTACGGTTTCTGCGCGAAACAGCAGGCTGCGAACAGTAAGGCCAGTAGTCCTGTAAAAATCAGTCGTTTTTTCATAAGTCAAATTAGTTTTGGATTCCCCATTGGCTCGGAGAGTTTTGTGCCTTTACGGATTCCGCAGCCGACTCGGGAATATTGGGAAAGAACGTAAAGCCGGTCTTCTTTTCAATCTCCGCCACGCTCATGCAAATGGACGCAGGCGGCTGAATATCGCCGTAGCTCTTCTGATCCACCCAAAATCCGATCGCCTTCAATTCATCGGCCGAACAATCCGCGATACGTTTACCGGTCGTACCGGTGCGCGTGCGAAGCAATACCTTGAAATAATTCGTCGGGACCGGACAAACTTTCCCGTCACGGTCGGTCGTCGTCGTATTGGTATTGGCATAATAGCAACCGGTCACCACATAAAGCGTGTCGTTGCATATCTGCGCACGCACCTTGGCTTCGAGATTGGCCCACATATCCTGGTTGAGCCGGTTGAGCTGCGGCGTCATATTGGTCGCATAAAACGTCTGGAGATTCAACTCCCGCGTAGCCGTACGGTCCGCCGAAGGGAGCTGATGTCCCCGGTCGTAACTGCCCCGATAGGAACCGGCCGCGAGGTTGGGCTGCCAGGAATAATCGACCTTCGGATCGTACTGAAAATCGTCGGTACGGTCTATCGACCCCCTATATACCGAATGCAGCGGATAAGCCACCCAATGCGCCACATGGAGCGTTTTGTCGTAGCAGAACGAATAGTTGCGCACGGTGCGGTTATTGAGCGAAGCGAAGTGGCTGACGTAAACGAAATTCTCATCGACTCGCTTTTCCGGCAATTCGGTCCAGGCCTTCGCATGACCTTCATCGTAGGGATCGTTGGTCGAAGAGGCCGAAAACTGCGTCAGCACGAGCACCTGCGGCTCTCCGCCGAAAAATTCGAATTCGATGGTCGCCGAACGTTCCCCGCTCCCGGTATTCCGCGTATAATAGACGTCCAGGATATTGCTGATGTTCGAACTCTGTACGGTGCCCTCCTTCACGAGGACCGTCGGATCGTTGAGCCTGAACGAGCACCAAGCACCTCCGTCCTTGATTTCGGCACGCCATCCGGCGCCGACAGGTCCCTCAATCTGTATGGCGGCCGCACCCTCCGACCGTCGAAGAGGTCCGCCATACGGCAGAACCCCAAAAATCGTCCGTATCGTCGCCGCAAGCTACGACAGAGAGCGCAATCATCGTCAGGAACAGCCATTTCCATCCCTTCTCACAATATCTGAACATCGACATCATCGGTAAACTATAAAAACTATCCGAGAAACCAAACTCTTGGAGGGGATGATCCCTCCAAGAGTCGGTATCCGGCATATTAAAAACTATTTGGTAATCTCGAACGATTCGATATACAAGGCTCCGACCTTATTATTGTCGAGCACAAAGGAATCAGCACCCAAACCGGCCAGATCGTACTCATGTACATACTCTCTGTAACCGCTCTTATCCGTGTATGTTTCCACAGGAGTTTGAGCAGCCCCGGCAACGGTCATCGTATATCCCGGGTTGTAGTAGCTGCCACTCTTATTCGGATACGACCGGAAAACGATCTTGATCTTCGACATCCCGTCGATCGGCGTCACGTTTTGCAGCTTCGCCTGTTTAGCCGCATCGGAGTCATTACCCTGCATCTGAATGATCGAGCCGTTGGAAGCGGGCGATTCACAGATTTTCACACCCGTGAACTCGATGCCGCCGACGGTCCAACTAACCCAGGTACTGGGCGTAGCGACAACCTGCGAACCGTAACCATTGGTGGGAAGATCTGCATTATCTGCCTTAATATCCGTGATCGAGAACGCAACGACCTCACCGGTTCCTCCACCTCCGACACCGAGGAGTGTGACAGGCACCGTCACGCTGTTGCCACCGGCAATAGCGATCGTCAGCGTCTGATTCTGAACAGCGCCGGTATTGGGCTGCGCCGTTACTGTCACCATATTGTTGGCATTATCGACAGTAGCTTCAAGCAACCCGCTCAGGCCGCTAACGCTAAGCACATTTTCACCCTTATTGGCAACCGAAACAATAATCGTTTCATTGCCGCCGATTGCCGGAATCGAAACGCTGGCCGGAGTTACCCCCGTAATCATCGGGGTCGAGCTGTCGCTGAAAGCGGCCACGTCGTCCAGATTGCGCGGAACGAGCTGGGAATTATTCTTATATACGGCAGCCAGACCGGAGATATTACCCGTAGCGGCCTTGTAAGGAACATCGAGGAACACGCTCGGGTTCTTTTCATCGCTCTGCTTGCAGAATACGGTGAAATTGGCTCCATCGGCAGTGAAAGTATGCGAAGAGAGTGCGCTGGCGCTCGCCCAAACACCTGCCTGGGCAACCGACGCATTGGCGATCGTCACGGCCATACCCTGATATTTCGCCAGATCCGCAGCAGCGATCGTCGCCGTGGGAATCGAAGTCACCGTACCGGTCTTCTCGACCTTGCACCAAGTCGCTTCCTTAGCGCCCGTCACTTCGTACATACCACTGTAATTTACCACCTTGGCAAGTCCTTTATAAAGGGTTACGCGCACCTTGTCACCCTTGTTCAGACCGAGCGTCGAAGGTTCTACCTGACTGCCGTAGAGCGTGATGCCGTTACCGGCCTCCGTCGCATTCTCGGTAGCGAGGATCAGGTTGTTGAAGGTATAATTGGCACCGGCCACGTCGTTCATCACCACAGCGTCCAGATAGCGATCTGCATTGGCATCCACCGGAGCTTCCGTAGTAGTCATCTGTGCGATCAGCTCGGGAATGGTAATGGCCGTAGCCTCACCCGGATCGGGCGGAACCACACCGCCTTCGAGATCGACCTCCTGACCGCCGTTGCCATTGGTAAACGAAAGATCGTCGATCGAGAATGCGGAATTAGCAGCCTCACCACCCGTCGTGGTAGTAAAGCGGATCGAAAGCTCCTTCAGCGCCGTTTTCAGCGTAAAATCTGACTTGAACAGAATCCAATAAGGATCGGTTTCGTCGCTGCCGCCGATCTTCTCATATTTCAACTCTTTCCAGGTCGTACCGTTTCCGACCCAAACGTGGAAATACTCGGGTTTGAAAGTATTATCGTAAGTACCATCATTATTTTTCGAATAATTCGCACCGAAAGTAATCCGATAATTGGTTTCGCCCGAAGGCAGCGTAATGTTATCTATGTCGAAATTAGCGGGAGCCGTACCGAAGAAGATCTTGTTCTGGCCCGAAGCTCCGTCATAGCCGCCGCTGTTTTTCTGCGACGAGCGTACCGACATATTCTTGTAAGCATAAGTTACGGACTCGATACCCGTGCCCGTAGCATTCTGCCAAGCATCCGACTGGTCGAGGAACGGCCAGCGATTGTTCGCGTCCTTCGCGGCAAGCGTTTTATCGAAATTGTTGCCGTAAATAACGGTCGCAGGCTTCACCTCGCCCTGAAGCACATTGACATCCTTCTGAATCAATGCGCCGTAGGAGTTGTAAACCTCGAAAGTCACTTTAGCAGACTGACCGATGTTCGAAGCGGGCACCGTAACGGTCACGGCAGCATCGCCCTCGCCTTCGGTAGCCGAAAGGCGCACCCAAGTCTGTTCGTCCTCGACGATAGCACGCCAGGGACGGTTCGTTTCAACGATAAAAGTACCGTTGTACTCATCTGCGGGCTGTCCCTCCGCATCGAACGTCAGGTTCTCCGGCGTGACGTTCAGATAGGGAGCGCCCATGTCGTCATTGTCGTCGGTACATCCCGCGAACACCGCCACGGCGAACACGGTCAATGCACTGAAGAGCAATTTCCAAATGCTACTCTTTTTCATAAACAATTAAATTTTAGAGTGATATAAAAATAGGTTAAAAATAACTTCATCGTCTTGCATATTTACTCAGGCCACTTATTCTTAAACTTTTTGTAAAAATACTATTTTTTCCTGTTTCGACAATAATTCGAACACTATTTTCGTATTACAATCCCGTTAAATCAAATATAACGACACACCGGATTTTTATTTCGTATCAAAAACCCCACCAAACCGTATTCTTTCCCGGCAAAATAAACACAAAAGGCGTGCAGTTTTGACCGCACGCCTTTTTTCCGAGAAATACGTCCGGTCAGCGAATCCGGTCGAGCGACCGCACCAGCTTTTCGTCCCGGAAGATCGCCCGCAAAGCCAGCAAGTCGAAAACCAGGCAGACCAACGGGAAAACGAGCGAAATTTTAAGGGTATGGGAGTAAAATTCACTGTCCGCGAAGTAACGGTTGCAAAGGTAGAAATAGATTCCCATCATCGCCCCGGCACCGATGAGGAGCACCAACTCGACGGCACATAACCGGATCTGCACCAGACGGCGCTTGAAAAGGAAAATCGTCACCAACGGCACCAGACAGGCGGCAACCAGAACAACCCCCAGATACACCGTCGGCAGCAACGTGATGCCGGCGGCATCCTTCAGGCCGAAAGCGGTCAGCGTACAAGTGTCCGCCCCAACGGTGAAATCGACCAGCGGCAGCCACAAGGCCAATCCCGTCAGTACGACGACCAGCAACAGATACAGAGTCTGAATACGTTGAATCATATAACTTCTATTTTGTTTATGCGAACCTCTTCGAATCCTGCCGAAAATCGCAGGCTCTGCAAGGTTTATTGATTATCCAATGTTTTTTCGATCAGGTATTTATTACGGTCTGCGGCATTCCGGTCGATCAACTCGCCCAGGAATCCCGCCAGGAATAACTGCACGCCGAGCACGACAGCCAGCAGTGAAAGATAGAAAAGCGGCTGGTCCGTTACGGCCCGCACAGGCAGATCGTGGCACTGTTTATACAACTTGGCACCGATCACCCACGCCGTCGTACAGCCGCCGAAAAGGAACATCAACGTTCCCAGGCTGCCGAAAAAGTACATCGGCGAACGGCCGAAACGCGAGAGAAACGAAACCGTAATGAGGTCCAGATACCCTTTCACCATCCGCTCCATACCGAATTTCGAATGACCGTACTTGCGGGCGCGATGCTCGACGACCTTCTCGCCGATCCGCTTGAATCCGGCCTGTTTGGCCAGAATCGGGATATAACGGTGCATCTCGCCATAGACTTCGATCGCCTTGACCACCCGGCGGCGGTAGGCCTTCAGTCCGCAATTGAAATCATGCAGCCGGATTCCCGAAACGGTGCGGGCCGTCCAGTTGAAAAACTTGCTCGGCCACCGCTTTCCGGCCGGGTCGTGGCGCTTCTTTTTCCAGCCCGACACCAGGTCGTACCCTTCGTCGAGGACCATACGCCGCAGAGCCGGAATCTCATCCGGCGAGTCCTGCAAGTCGGCGTCCATCGTGAAAACCACCTCGCCGCGCGCTTCAGCGAAACCGCAATACAAGGCGGCGGATTTGCCGTAGTTGCGAGCGAACTTGATCCCCCGCACCGCCGCAAACCGCTCGTGCAGACTCTCGATCACGCGCCACGAACCATCGCCGGAACCGTCGTCCACCAGGATCACCTCGTAGGACAAACCCTCGCCGCGAGCTACGCGGTCGATCCATTCGACCAGCTCCGGCAGGGACTCTTCCTCGTTGTAAAGCGGAACGACGACCGATATGTCGAGCGTAGCATCCATCGTTCTTCTACTCTTCGGATTGAGGACCGAAAGGCCGGGGTGCACGCGCCAGGATACCGGCCAAAATAAGCCCTAGGATGAGGCCGACGATCAGGTTGCCCCAGATCGAAGCCCATACGGTAGCCAGAATGGAAGGCTCCGGCGCCTCCTGTATGGTTTTCAGCATTTCGGCGAATACGCCCTCCATCGACGCAGGAAGTTTTCCGTCCTCGGCGAACCGGATCAATGCGGAAGTGTATCGGTCGATATACTCCGAATATCCGATGAAAACACTGCGGTAAAGGTATTCTACCACCCCCTTGATCATGGCCGACGCCAGGATCAGAGCCAGAATAAAACCCAAGCCGTGGCCGAAAGGAAATCCCTGCTCCTGACCGTACTGCTCGCGGCGACGCTTGGCGAAACGATAAAGCAACACGATATATACGACTGCGGCCAAGACCCATACCAGCCCCATCGTTGAAAACCACCCCGACAACATCAGGGACTGCTCGATAACGAAAGCTACGGACATGACCAGTCCGATGATCGCTCCGTACTTGCAGACCTCGTTCCAGAATTTGAACTTTGTCATTCTTCTTCTATTTTTAGCATACGTTTATTCCCGCAACACGCCTTTGCCTTCCCGCAAAATCTCCGGCTCGCCGCCCGTCAGATCTACGACGGTCGTCGGCACCGCATCGCCGACACCTCCGTCGATCACCAGTTCTACGTCCCGGCCGTACCGCTCGTGGATCAACTCCGGATCGGTCATATATTCGGTTTCCTCGTCATCCAGCACGGAAGAGGTCAGCAGCGGAGCTCCCAACCGCTCGACGATGGCCCGAGGAATCGAATTGTCCGGAATGCGGATCCCGATGGTGCGACGCCGTTCGAGCGCCTTGTGCGGCATACGCGACGATGCATCCAGCAGGAAGGTGAAGGGCCCCGGCAGATTTTGTTTCAGCAACCGGAACTGAGCGTTATCCACCCGGCAATAATCGGCAATCTGCCCGAGCGAATCGAACACGACGGAAAACGTCGTGAGATCCTTCCCCTTGATCCGGCGCAGCCGCTCGACGGCCTTCGCCGAACGGATCGAGCAGCCGAAGGCATAGACGCTGTCGGTCGGATAGATCACCACGCCGTCCCTTTCGAGCAGGTTCACCACCCGGTCGATCTCCTTCTCGGAAGGATTCTCGGTATAGATTTTAACCAACATAGGGAGGGCAAATATACGGAAATTATTTAATATTCCGACGATTCAACTCCGCACTATAAGCCCGGGCATTAGCCAGATGTTCGCCGTACGTGCGGGCGAAACTGTGATAACCGTCGAAAGTCGGGCGGGCACAGAAGAAGAGATAGTCGTGATTCTCGAAGTTCAGCACCCCGTCGATCGCAGCGACCGAAGGCATCGCGATCGACGACGGCGGCAACCCCTTGTTCAGATAGGTGTTATACGGCGAAGGGGTTCTCAAGTGCTTGTGCAGAATCCGGCGAAGCGAAAAATCCTGCAACGCATATTTGACCGTCGGATCTGCCTGCAAAGGCATCCCTTTCCGTAAGCGGTTGATATAAACTCCCGCCACGCGGGGCATTTCGTCGGCCTTGTTGGTCTCTTCCGTGACGATCGAAGCCAGCGTCAGCACCTCGTCCCGGCTCAAACCGCTGCGTCGGCGGGCAGCATCCCGCTCCGGAGTCCAGAAACGGTCGTACTCCTTGCGCATGCGGCGCACGAAATCCTCGGGCGAAACCGTCCAATAAAATTCATATGTATTGGGGATGAAGAGCGAAAAGAGCTGCAGGCTGTCGGTCCCGACCTCCCGGGCAAGCTGCGGGTCGGTCAGTGCCCGCATCAGCTCCGCAGAATCGGCATCGAGCTGGCGGGCCAGCCGCGAAGCGAGGAACGCACGGGTACGGGCATAGTTGAGCGTAACGCGCACGGGCGTCTGCATCCCCAGTTTGAGCATCCGGGCGATTTCGACGACGTTCATTCCCGGTTCCAGTACGTAGTGCCCCGGTTTGAAGGAGCGCTCCAACTCCAGGCGGCCGGCATACCGGTCGAAAGCCCAGTGATGGTCCGTACGGGGACGCAGGGAGTCGAGCAGCCCCGGGTAGTCCGTGCGGGCGCTTATATAAAGGTCGCTCCGCTCCCGGACAGCATCTCCGAAAAACTGAAAGATGAAAACCAAAGCCGCCGTTGCCCCGACTGCAACCGCAGCAATAAATACGACAAGCAATCTTTTTTTCGCCGTCATTCTCTTCATTCATTAACTCTCTGCCGCTCTGCTCTCCAAATCCGATCCAGCCGGCTCTTTCGATACCCCGGCTCTCGAAAAACAGCGACAAAATCGCAGATAATTCCTATTTTCTTTGCAAAGATACAAAAAATTCGTACTTTTGCGCTGGGGTAAGTCTTATACGACCAGCTCCCACAGACTCCCCCAGGTGAGGAATCAAGCAAGGGTATGTGGTCGTAGCGGTGCGATATAAGTAGCTTACCCTTTTTTTGTGTGCCTGCCCATTTCCGATCGGCTTCAAAAGCCGTCGTACCAATTCAGGGAACAATCATAAACAATACCGGGAAATACATATTTCCCGGTATTGTTGTATTCCTTCCGTTTCAGTATCGAATCGAGCAACGAAACCTCTGCGGGACAAATATTATAATACGAATAATATTCAGCGCTGCAAATATCCGACTTACTAAAAATCAATTGATTTTCGGCAAAAAACGATCAGTTGTTAGCCAGCGCGATCGCAGCGATCGCCTCCACCACGACCGGACAGCGCAGGGCGATGCAGGCGTCGTGCCGCCCTTTGACGACGAACTCTTCCATCCGTTCCGTCGCAAAATTGAACGTATATTGTTTCTTCGCGATGCTGGACGTGGGTTTGACAGCGATGCGGAACGCCACGGGATTGCCGTTCGAGATACCGCCGTTGATGCCGCCCGCCCCGTTGGTAGCGGTTTTTCCCTCTCCGTTCACAAAACAGTCGTTATGCTCCGAACCTTTCATTCGGGCTGCGGCGAATCCGTCGCCGAACTCGATGCCCCGCACCGCCGGAATCGAAAATGCCAGGTGAGCCAATTGCGATTCGAGCGAATCGAAGAACGGCTCGCCCAATCCGACGGGCACCTTGTCGCAGGTACACTCGATGACCCCGCCTACGGAATCCAACTCCCGGAGCGTGCGGTCGATCAGCTCGTCCCAGAGCGTCGGGGCACCCTCGGCACCCAACTCCTTCCCCGGCTTGCAATTCAGCCGCTCGCGGGGAATACCGCCCAACTCGGTGATCCGGGCCCGGATTTCGATCGGGCCGATCATCTTCTTGGCCACGACTCCGGCCGCCACCAGCGTCAGCGTCAGCCGCCCCGAAAAATGGCCGCCGCCCCGCAGATCGTTGAAGGCACGGTATTTCCGTTCCGCCACGAAATCGGCATGGCCCGGACGGGGCGTCGCGCGAAAGTCCGAATAGTCGCCCGAACGGGTATTGCTGTTGCGGAATACGATCGTGAGCGGAGCACCCGTAGTGTGCCCGTCGCAGACGCCGCTTACGATCTCCGGCAAATCGCTCTCCTTGCGGGGCGTGCTTCCCTTCGCACCGCTGCGGCGACGGTCGAGATCCGCGAGGAAATCCTCGCGCGAAAGCGGCATGCCCGCAGGCACGCCGTCGAGCACCACGCCGATCAGCGGACCGTGCGACTCCCCGAAAATCGAGAGTCTGAATTTTGTTCCGTATGAATTCATAGCCAATTAAGTTTCTTCGAGTTTACTTCAATCGTCCGGCCCCATCGTTTCCGCGCTTCGCCGCACGGAAAGCGTTCTTTCCGCCGGAACGGAAATACCATCTGCCCGCCCCGCTACTCCTGCCGGGCGAGCAGATCGAGGAACGAAGGAAACGACTTGTCGATGCACTTCACGTCGTCCAGCCGCACCGGCTCCGGCGTGAACAACCCGGCGACGATCAGGCTCATGGCAATCCGGTGGTCGTTGTGCGAGCGGACATCTCCTCCATGCAACGGCCCGCCCGTAACGAACATCTCGTCGCCCTGGATGTCGATCCGCGCCCCCAGCGTCCGGAACTCGGCATAGATCGTTTCGGCCCGGTTGCTCTCCTTCTGCGTCAGACGTCCGACACCCGCAATACGGCTCGTACCGTCGCAATGAGCAGCCAGCACCGCAAGGATCGGGAACAGATCGGGGCAATGCGTGGCATCGACCTCGAAAGCCTTCAGCCGCCGGCCGGTCGCAGTAACGGAGATGTTCTGCAAATCTCCCGGCATATCGCCCCTTACGGATACGTCCGCAGGCGCGACGCTCACATCGGCACCGCACGAACGCAGGATGTCGAGTATCTTTTCATCGGCCTGCAGCGAATCGAGCCGCATATTGCGCAGCGTAATCCCCTCGATCCGCCCCAGCGACGAAGCGACGGCTCCGGCCACCGCGAAATAGGCGGCCGAACTCCAATCAGCATCCAGGAAGAGGTCCGAAGGACGGTACTCCTGCCCGCCCGGTACCGAAAAGACGATTTTCGAAGGCGTCCCGGGCTTCCGTCCGCCGCACCCCCCGTCGTAAAACGCCTCCCTGTCGAGTCGGATACCGAACCGAGTCAGCGTCCGCAAAGTAAGCTCCAGGTAGGGAATGCTCGACGGCTCGGTTACCGTCAGCACGGTCGCATCCTGCAACAACGGCAAAGTCATCAGGAAACCCGATACGGTCTGCGAACTCTCCCGCCCCGAAAAGGCGATCTCACGACGGGTAATACCGCCCTCGATCCGAAACGGAAGATACCCCTCCTCACGAGCAGAACAATGCACGCCGGCTTCGCGCAGCGCGGCGACCGCCTCGTGCAGATTGCGCTTCAGAATACTGCCATGCCCGGAAATTTCCACCGGGGCACCGCCGTTCAAAGCGGAAATATGGGATGCCAGCGGAGTCAGTAGCCGCGTGAGCAGCCCCGATTCGCCAGTTTCGATCTTCGAGCAACGTCCCAAGCGCTCCGCTCCGACACCCTCGATATGCAGCGTCGTACCGTCCGACGCAATCCGGCAGCCCATACCCCGGATGACCTCGACGGCTCCGACTATATCGTTGCAAGGGGCGTAATTGGCGAGCCGGCTCTCTCCCGCAGCCAGCGCAGCAGCCAGCACGGCCCGCTGGGCCACGCTCTTGGAACAGGGAACGGCGACCGTCGTCCGACGGAACTCGCGGAATCCCTCGAAAGGATAATTTTCGGCCGAAAGCAGCCGCTCCATCTCCTCGCGGGTATATTGCCCCGACGCCGTGGCGTTGGATGCTCCGGCTGAAACATAAGTATATGGCGCACCGAGCTTCAGACAGAGCAGACGGGTGAATTTCCCGGCTTCGCCCATCGAAAAAGCGACCAACTGCAGACGCTCCGCAGCGGCGGCACCCTCGAAAAGCGCTCCGTCGGCTTGCAGGTCATACAAACGCATCGTACGGGCGGCATCCGAAATATTCCGGGCCGTCGTGACGATTTTCACCAGATCGGCCCCCTTCGTGCGACACAGCCGGGCGATTCCCTTCAGCTCGTCGAGGGAGGGAGTTCCCTCGAAATCGTGGAACGAAACGATCAGCCGGCACCCGTACTTGCGGGCGAGCGTACGAATATATTCCAGATGCTCGTCGGGCGCTTCGATCTCTATATCGACATAACGCGCCCCTCTGCGGATCGCCGCCGCGAGCTGCTCGCGGGCGAACGCCTCGGAAGAGTTCGCAATCCGGCAGGTGGCAATCAGGTTCGGCCGAATCTCCACGAGCCGCTCGCCCTCTTCGACCGAAAGACGGCAAAGGTCCGCCCGGAGTTCGGCCATTTCACACGATTCGAGGATCGCCCGGCAATCCCTGAAACTCTTTTCCTGTACGCTAACGCAGATCACGGGCGACCTCCTCCAACTGTTTTAACGGAATCGCACGATCCACCACCTCCCCCACCGCACGGGGCAGGATGAAATGAATGGCATCGCCCTCCACCTTCTTATCTTTTTCCAACGCTTCCAGCAAAACACCGATAGCTATGGGCGACTGGGTGGGAAGCCCGACCTTCTTCAAATCCTCCGCCAGACCGACCGCCAGTCCCGCCGGGGCGAGTCCCAGCCGTTCGGATACCCCGGCAGCCAGCACCAGACCGATCGCCACGGCTTCGCCGTGCATGATCGGACAATTTTTCTCGATGGCGTGAGCGAAGGTATGCCCCAGATTCAGCAAGCGCCGCTCCCCCTTCTCGAAAGCATCCCGCTCCACTACGGCACACTTGTATAACGCCGTTTTGCGAATGATTTCGGTAAGCTCCTCCTGCCCGTACACACATCCGCCCCCGCAACAGGTCCCCGCTTCCCTGCGTGAACAAAGGCCGGAATCACTGATGAGTTTATTTAATCTTACTTCCATTCTGTACATCTTTATTTAGTGGATAATTATTGATATTAAACAAACAATAAGCCCCATGGCAAGTTCGGCATTGCT
>OGMB01000517.1_pt1 | contig 21033 bp, 20 predicted proteins | sample 1573001 | NCBI WGS metagenome assembly OGMB01 (sample SAMEA2581921, study PRJEB24529) | metagenome | biome: Human gut stool | place: China | collected 2011
CGCGGCTACCAGAAGCGCACCAGCCTGCGGGTGGACGGCGTGTGCGGCTGCGACAGCTGGAAAAAAATCTCCACCGCCGTCATCGGCATCGGACGCACCAAAACCACCATTGACTAGTTTTCCGTTTATATAAAAAAGGTTCCGAGACGCCCACAGGCGTTTCGGAACCTTTTTTACGGAAAATCTTATTTTACAGCCTGCTTCAGCTGTTCCAGATCTGCGGCGTCCGGGTGGGAGAGTGCCTTATCGAAGTTTTCGATCAGGGCATCCAGATTGGGGATGTGCAAAGGCTTTGCCTTCATGGCCTCGTACCGCTGCCGGACGGACACCGGCATTTTGCCCTGACACATAAAGCTGCCAATGACGGTGTTGCTGCCGTCCAGCGCCTTCCGGGTGGCGGCAAGGATCTTTTCGAAGTAGGGCGCACTGCCGCCAAAGCCTGCGGTGCCGAACAGGAATACCCGCTTGCCGTGCAGCTGCTGCAAGAAATCCAGCGTGTCGGCGTCCGCCTCGCCCTTGTCCGTCCAGAAACCCACATACAGGGTGTCTGCTGCCAGCGCGGCAGCGTCCGGTGCGCCGAAATAGCAGCAGTCTGTCTGCGGCAGCTGCTCCCGCAGGGTCTGTGCCAGCAGTGCGGTGTTGCCGGTTTTGCTGCTGAATACGATGGCGTAACTCATTTTTACCTCCCTCAGAGCAGCGGCAAGGCTGCCGGATGCTCTTGTGCATACGTTATTTTCACGGCAGTTCTTTTGCCGGGAAAGGCTGAAATCATGGAACAGTATAGTACAGTGCCCTGCCAAAATCAAGGGTTGACGATATTCTCGCCTTTCCCGGCCAGAAAGCTGCGCAGATTGCCGGTGGTGATATCCATCAGCCGCTGCAATGCTTCCTTGGTGGTCCATGCAATGTGCGGGGTGAGCACCGCGCCCGGCAGACTGCGCAACCGGCTTTGAGGCGGCAGCGGCTCAGTGGCAAAGGCATCGGCGCCGTAAAAGGCAAGCTTCCTGCTTTCCAGCGCATCAGCCACGGCTTCTTCGTCCACCAGTGCGCCCCGGGCGGTATTCAGCAAAATAGCGCCGGGCTTCATTTTTGCAAGGGCTTCCCGGCTTATCAGCCCGCGGGTTTCCGGGGTGGCCGGGCAGTGCAGGCTGAGCACATCGCTGCGGGCAAGCAGGGTGTCAAAGTCCACGAACTCCACCCCGTCGGTGTCGTACTCCGGGCGCACTGTGCGGGTGCACACCAGCACCTCCATGCCAAAAGCCTTTGCAATGCGGGCGGTCTGGCGGCCGATGCTGCCGTAGCCGTAGATGCCAAAGGTCTTGCCCAGCAACTCCACCTGCGGCAGCAGACCATATTCTGCCGGGACGCCCAGCTGCCAGTACCCGGCCTTTACTGCCCGGTCGTACCGCTGGGCACACTGACAGATTGCCAGCAGCAGGCTGAAGGTCATCTGCGCCACGCTATAAGTAGAGTACCCCGGCACGTTGGCCACTGCCACCCCATGGCGGCGGCAGACTTCAAGGTCGATATTATCCGTACCGGTGGCGATGATGCCCACCCACTTGAGGTTCGGGCACTGCGCCAGCACTGCTTCGTCAATGCGGCACTTGTTGATGAGCACCAGTTCTGCATCCCCGATGCGGGGCGCGATGTCGGCGTAGTCGGTGCGCACATAGCTGGTGGTGTCCGGCACCAGTGCCTTTACCCCGGACCAGTCCAAGTCCCCTTCTTCCATCACATAGCTTTCCAGAATCACTGCCTTCATAGCTTTCTCATTCCCTCTCTGATTACGTTATTCCGTTTCTTTCAGCGGATAAAGTGCCAGCGCAAGGCTAGCGCCGTAGGGGCGGCTGTCCAGTGCGGCATAGCCCTTTGCCAGCAGCAGCGCCAGCTGCACCCTGTCCTCCAGCGGCACCCACACCGGTGCAGTGTGGACGGGCGCGCAGCCGGTGCACAGCAAAAAGCAGGGCGCAAGGCTTTCCAGCGGACGCAGCGCCCGCAGCCCGAAGCCCTGCCGAAAATACAGCGGAAGCAGCGCTGCCGCCGTTTCGGTGCACTCTACCACCGCCCATGCCGTGCCCTTGCGGCGCAGCCGGTCTGCCCGGGCTGCGGCAATTTCCACCAGCCGGGCGGGCAGCTCCTCGCCGGTATTCACCGGCGGGGTGAGCAGGCAGCCGCCCTCCAGCTGCCGGCGTCCCAGCCAGCTGCGCAGTGCCGCTGCGGCGGCGGTATCGGCGGTAAGGGGTAGCACCAGCAGCGCTGCCCCGGCTGTGCCCCACGCCTCGCCTGCGGTCAGCATCCGCAGCACCTCGGAGCAGGGGCGGTAAAACCCCGCCCCGCCGCAGCGCACCAATGTAAAAAATTCCTCGGCGGAAAGCCGCCGTACCTGCCGCTGACGCGGTGGGTCGCATACCTGGATCATTTGCAGTTCCTCCGTTCTGTCGTTCTTTCCATCAGCATACGGAAAACTGCGCGCGAACCGGCGCGAAACAGCGCGCCTTACAGTGCAAAAATCAGTCCAGCGAAACGTCCTCGCTCAGCACCTGCCCGATGGGCTTTGCGATGCACAGGTCGGCAGAGGCATCCGCTCCGGTGGGCTGCATATTGATGACCACCAGATTATCGCCCCGGAAATACCGGATGAGCCCGGCGGCGGGGTACACCACCAGACTGGTGCCGCCGATGATAAGGGTATCGGCATGGCGGATGGCATCCACCGCGCCGGACAGCACCTCCTCGTCCAAGCCCTCTTCGTAAAGCACCACGTCCGGCTTTACGATGCCGCCGCACTCGGTGCAGCGGGGCACACCGGTGCTGTTTGCGATGAAATCCACATCGTAGAACTTGCCGCAGCAGGTGCAGTAGTTGCGCAGGGTGCTGCCGTGCAGCTCGTACACGGTTTTGCTGCCTGCCGCCTGATGCAGGCCGTCAATGTTCTGGGTGACCACGGCCCGCAGCTTGCCCTGCTGTTCCAGCTTTGCCAGCCGCAGATGGGCGGCGTTGGGTTTTGCACCCTTTACAATCAGCTTGTCGCGGTAAAAACGGTAAAATTCCTCCGGGTTTTCCTCCCAGAAGGTATGGCTGAGGATGGTTTCGGGCGGGTAGTCGTATTTCTGGTGGTACAGCCCGTCCACGCTGCGGAAATCCGGGATGCCGCTCTCCGTAGAAACGCCCGCACCGCCGAAAAAGACGATGCTGCTGCTTTTTGCAATGATGTCTTCCAGTGCCTTGACCATAGTTGAAACGCCCCTTTCCTCACGGAAATTTTTGTGTTAAGATAGTACCAGTATAGCACATTCTTGCAGGAAAGGAAGAGGCCGATTTTGAACGTCTGGTACATCAACAGCATCCTTGGAGCCATCTGCTTGGAGGAGGAGAACGACGCGCTGTGCGGGGTACATTTTTGCCCGGACGGTGCACCGGAGCTGGAGCCGCTGCCCCGCAGGGTGGTGGAAACGCCCCTGCTGCAGGAAGCCGAGGAGCAGCTGAACGAATATTTTGCCGGGGTGCGCCGGGAGTTCGACCTGCCGCTGGCAGCAAAGGGCACGCCCTTTCAGCAGGCGGTATGGGCGCAGCTGCGCAAGATTCCCTACGGGGAGGTGCGCACCTACGGGCAATTGGCGGCGGCGCTGGGCAAACCCAAGGCAAGCCGCGCCGTGGGCAGCGCCTGCCACCGCAACCCGCTTTGCATCGTGGTGCCCTGCCACCGGGTCATCGGGGCAGATGGCAGCCTGACCGGCTACGCCGAGGGACTGGAGATCAAGGAATATCTGCTGGAGCTGGAACGATTTTAAGAGAATGATAAAGGCTGCTGCGCATCGTTTGCGCAGCAGCCTTTGGCGTTTTATGCAGTTTTAAAAGCCCGTAGGCGGGACGTAATAGCTTGGGATAGACCCGCTTTTGGGCGTAGCTGCGGCCTGCTGGCGCAGCGCCGAGCGGGTAACCTCTGCCCAGGAATACTGGGTCATATACTCGCCCCGGTAGGCGTTGAAGGCCGAGCGGTCTCCCCGCAGGAAGTTATAATAATCGCAGTCCACCTTGCTGGTATCCAGCGCCAAGGTGCTGCGGCCGCGTACCAGCAGCCCGTTGACCCCTGCATCCTCCAGCGTATGGCTGAGGTCAAAGATCAAGTTGCGCAGGTGGCTGTGCAGCGAAGCAGTATCAGGCTTATCCTCCCACAGGACAGCCAGCATCTCGCCGTTGGTACAGGTGGCACCGTTGCGGTCCACAAGGTAGGCCAGCAGCTCCTTGCTCTTGCTGCGCTTGAAGGAGAGCGGACGTCCGCCCACAAAGATCTCGAAGTTGCCGAAGCACTGGATCTTGATACCCACCGGCGCAGTCTCCGGCGGGTAACGCAGGTTTTCCAGCACATTGCGCACATCGGCCTCGTTGGCGGGCTTGAGCAGAAAACCGCTGACGAAGATCTGCAATGCTTCCAGTGCATACTCCGGGTGCTCGGTGACCACGATGATATTGCAGCGGGGCTGCAATTTCTGGATCATGCGGGCAAGGGCAAGGCCATTCATACCCGGCATTTCCAGGTTCAAAAAGGCAGCATCCATCGGGCCCTGCCGCATCCACGTCAGAGCATCGTCAGTCGTCATGGCACTGATATAGTCACAGTCCGGTGCCACCCGGCACAGGATGCGGATCAGCGAATTGATCGCAAGCTGACCGTCATCCACAACCAGTATTTTCATAGCTTCACCCCCTGTCTGCTTACGCAAAACAATTTCCCGCTGTTAGTTTAGCACGCCGCAAACTTTTAGGCAAGTTTTTTTCCGGAAAAACCCAAAAAAGAAACGTTTTCGCCCAGATATATGTCCATCTTCTCCTGTCTCTTCAAGACATTTCCGCAGCTTCGGTCGCCTTTTTCGACGAAATACCGGAGCATTGCGCGCTCAATTGATATATCAAATCAGCGCTCATTTGTCCCCGCTTCCCGCCGGAAGGCACGGCTTTTCCCCGACAAACACAAGGCCGCTGCACCGGTCTTGTGCAGCGGTCTTGTGAATAATTTGCGTTTGGCGTGCTCTGCGGCGCGCTCCAAACGTTTTTTCACGGGTTCTTCAATGGAGATCCAGCTCCGGCGGGACATCCAGCTGGTCGGAGACATATTTCCCGTTCTTTTTGCGCTGACGCACGCACTCGGTAAGCAGATATTCGATCTGCCCGTTCACCGAGCGGAAGTCATCCTCTGCCCAAGCGGCAAGGGCATCGTAGAGTTTAGCATTCAGGCGCAGGGGCACCTGTTTTTTCGGCTCTGCCATATCAGTACAGGCTGCCGCTGTTCACGATGGGCTGGGCATCCCGGTTGCCGCACAGCACCACCAGCAGATTGGACACCATTGCCGCCTTGCGTTCATCGTCCAGTTCCACTACCTTGTTCTCGTTCAGACGATCCAGCGCCATTTCCACCATGCCCACAGCGCCGTCCACGATCATCTTGCGGGCATCAATGATGGCACTGGCCTGCTGGCGCTGCAGCATGACCGCTGCGATCTCCGGTGCATAGGCCAGATAGGTGATGCGGGCCTCTACCACTTCGATACCTGCCTCTGCCACGTTCTTCTGGATCTCGTCCCGGATGCGGGCTGCCACCACCTCGGAGGAGCCGCGCAGGCTGCCCTCATCGGCTACGCCATCGCCGGTGGTGTCCACGTTGGGAGAAACATCATAGGGGTACACCCGCACTACGTTGCGCAGGGCGCTGTCGCACTGCAGGGAGAGGTATTCCTTATAGTTGTCCACGTTAAACACAGCCTTGGCGGTATCAGTCACGCGCCAGATGACTGCAATGCCGATCTCCACCGGATTACCCAGACAATCGTTGATCTTCTGGCGGGAGTTATTCAGGGTCATCATCTTGAGCGAGATCTTTTTGCTCATGGACTCGACGCTCATCTGAGCATTCTGGCCGTTATTGCCAAACAGCGCAGCCACGCTGTTCTCCTTGCTGTTCACATCTCCGCTCTGGCTCAGGCGGGTGCCGGCGGCGGGGTTGACGGCGGTGCAGAAGGGATTCACCCAGTAAAAGCCCTGTCCCTTCAAGGTGCCGATGTAATCGCCAAACAGGGTGAGCACCAGCGCCTCCTGCGGCTTTAACACCTTAAGGCCGCAGAACAGGAAAATGCCTGCGATCCAATACGCAATGGACAAAATCAGCAGCGGCACGCCCAGAAGCATCCGGTCTGCATTCAGCAGGGTGATGCTGTAAATGAACAGGGCGATGGCCACCACATAGCCCTGCAGGGTGAGCAGCAGCGCGGCCATGCCGTTTTTGCGGGTATTCAAAATTTTCTCTTCCATAACAAGTCCCTCCTTATCAGGGTCGGAAGCGTTTCTTTCTGATATCAAAATCATATCACTTTGCAGAAGAGCTGTCAAGTATTTTCAACAAAAAACCCCGCCTGCCCGGGTAAAGCGGGCAAAGTGGGGTCAAATGTTATAGGTGCGCCGGGCAGGCAGGGTTTCAGGCGTCTGCCTGCGCTTCTCCCCCAATCAGCACCACGGCAACATCATTGACGTTAGTACCGGTAGCACCGGTGATGATAAGCCCCTCCACCGCCTGCAAGGCGTGGTAGGCATCGTTGTTTTGCAGGGTGTCGAACACGTTCCAGCCCTTTGCCGTCAGTGCCGCGGCGGTGTCGCCGTCCACATAGCCACCAGCGGCATCGGTGGGGCCGTCGGTGCCGTCACTGCCCACCGAGAACACTGCGGCGTTCTGTCCCGCCAGTGCCGGGGCTGCGGCCAGCGCCAGCTCCTGATTGCGCCCACCCAACCCTTTGCCGGTCAGGTGCACCACGGTTTCCCCGCCCGCGATAAAGGCCAGCTTTTTTCCTTGTCCCGCATGGGTGCGGGCGATGGCACCCAGAAAGCTGCCTGCCTCCCGCGCCTCGCAGCAGAGCCGGTCGGTGAGGAGCAGCGGTGCATAGCCCAGTTCCCGGCAGGCTTTAGCGGCAGCGGTGCACAGCTCTCGGACGCTGCCGGTGATCTGCGTGGTCACGTTATCAAGGGCTTTCGGCGTTTCCTGCGCCAGCAGCGCCTTCGCCTGTTCCGACAGGTTCAGGTGGTATTTCTCCGCAATGGCAAGCGCTTGTGCACAGGTGGAGGAATCCGGCACCGCCGGGCCGCTGGCAATCATATCCAGCGGATCGCCCAGAATATCGCTGAGCACGATGCTGAACACCTTTGCCGGAGCACAGGCCTGTGCAAACCGACCGCCCTTGACCGCGGACAACCGCTTGCGAATGGTGTTCATCTCCACAATGTCCGCTCCGCTGGCAAGGAGCTGATTGGTAATGTCCTGCAATTCCCCGCCGGAGACAAGCGGCTTTTCAAACAGGGCGCTGCCGCCGCCGGAAAGCAGAAACAGCACCGTATCCTCTGCGGTCAGTCCCTGCACCAGCGCTAAAGCTTTTTCGGTGGCTGCAAAGCTGTTGTCATCCGGCACGGGATGACCTGCCTCATAACAATTTACACCGGGGATTCTGCCTTTTACATGGCCGTACTTGGTCACCACCACGCCGCCGTCCACGCGCCCCAGTGCCTCCACGGCGGCATGTGCCATCTGCCAGGCGGCCTTGCCCGCCGCCACCAGCAGCACTCTGCCGCCCCTCGGCTGAAAGTTTTCCAGCGCGCGGCACACGGCTTTATCCGGCAGAACCGCCTGAATGCTGGAACAGATGATCTCATCCGCATCCCGCCGCAATGTGGTATTCATAATACAGTCCTCCTAACAGAGTTTGCCCATCCTCGATCCGAATGACCTGCTGCGCAATTTCCGGGTGATGCAGGGCTTTACGATAAGCGCATGGGCGATTGCCACACGCTGCCGCTGTCCGCCGCAGAGCTGCGCGGAAAAATCACCACCGATCGGCACGATGCTGAATAAATGGTGGGTTGGCAAAGTCAATCAAGCATTATGTTTTACTCAGCAGTTATCGTTATTCCATAACTTTCCATTCCAGCGTAGTTCAAATAATATACTCCTCCTGCTTTGATCGTGAGGGTCTTTCCGCTTTCAGCATTAAATGTTTCTAGTCCGTATCCATCGGCTCTTTTTACAGTTGTTCCTGCCGGAACCGTAAATGTTGCGCCATAACCTCTTTTCGATACGCCCAGAATTGGCTGTGAGAAAATAAGCTTAGTGTCCCAGTCGCCGTCCACTACACCATTGTTGAAGAACTTTTCCTGAACGCGAAGCGTTGTTCCTCCAATTGTATTCCTCCAAAGCGCAACCCCAAAGTTATGCTTCAAACATTTTCCAGCTGACACAGCCGTCCAGCCAGAATTTTCCGTTTCCAGAGGTCATGCGCACCTTATTCTGTGCATCCAGATCGTTAAAGTGCCACCACTCCGAGGCCAGCGGTGTCATGCCTGCATTGGTACAGTACCCCTGCAGCCGCCGCGCACCGTCTGTCATGGATGCCGCTGCAGTGGCCCGCTTCCATGCGGTGGCCGAATTAGAAGTTACCGGGCCGGTAAAGCAGGCCGCCGCACTGCTCAGCTCGTGCATGGCAGAGGGCATGGCGTATTCCTCACCGGTCACCTGTACAAAGGGACACCCCGCCATGCTGTGCTCTGTCTGCTCAGTGATGCGCAGCAGGGTCGTGTCCATTGCCACACCGCGCTGATGGTTGGAAAGAGACGTTGCAATAAACCAGCCGATATTCCACGCGCCCTTGTTCAGCGCCGTCATCAGTTCCTTGTCCATCCTTGCCTTGGCGTACACTGCATCCTTTACCAGCATCTGCACCTCATAGGGCCGGAATGTCTCTATGATCTTCAGGCAATCGCCCGCCTTCAAAGCGCTTTTCTGCGCTGCACCAACCTTTTTTGCCATGGCGTAATTGATAGGCATTAGATACTCATCCCGCCCAAGGCGCTGGTTGTAGAACAGGCCGTCATACAGTTTCTGTCCCGTAATGCCTTCAATATCCTTTCCGCAGGTTTTAAAGATCGATGCCTTGGCATTGGGGTTTTCGTATACGATGGAAGGCAGAACATCGGGCAGATTGATCATACACAGTTCATTTTCCAACCAGCCCACGGTGCCGTCCAGCAGGCAGACCTGCCAATATGCGCCAGACTCCTGCCGGATATAAAACATATCTCCCGCTGCAAGTCTGCGCAGTACCGTACTGGTCCTATCCGGTCTCTCGTACAGCAGCATCACAGCCGCCCCTGCAAAGCCTGTTGAACCTTCCAACGGCAGTTCGAAGTTCTGGGGAACGCGGATGCCATCCCGCAGAACCGCATTGTCGTCCAGTGCTGCATTCCACATCGGTCCGGTTTCAGAGACCGGATCACTGACTTCCTGCTGCTGCCAGCTGACAGCCCGCTCTTCCACTGTGGGGTTCTGGCAGCCCGTCAGAAGCCATGCGCATGCCATGGCCGAAAGGCACAGAAAATCACGTCTTGTTGTTTTCATGTATTTTCCGTCCCTTCTTCCTGTTGTTCCTGTGCCGGAGTTTCCGGCGCTGTCGGTGCCTTCGATGCGGTCTCCTGCTCTGCCGCCGATCCCTCCGGCGACTGCATCGGCTGTTGTGCCGCCGGGGCAGTCTGCCCCGCTTCCGTTGTTTCGGTCTGTGTCGGCTGCGCTTCCAGCAGTTCTTCCTCCGGCGGTTCGCCCTCGGCATCCTCTGCAAGATCGTCCTCCGGTGCCTGATCCCCAACCGGCTGAACACTGCCGCTGCCGTTCAGGTTGCTGCTAAGTGCGCCTTCTCCGAATGTGCCCGACTGACTGACGCCATTGATAAAATAGTAGCTTTTTTCATGGGAATGATCCCATCCCTGCTTCGGTTCTCCATTTGTCCCAAAAGCATAGGGCTGGCCGTCGATCACACACCACCCGGTCATCTGATTTCCGTTGCCGTCCAAATAGCGCGTGCCCGCATCCGTTTCAACCCAGCCGGCCTGACTGACACCGTCCACAAAGAAATAATCCTTTCCATCGATCTCTGTCCAGCCCTGTGCCGGTGCGCCGCTGTTGTTGTAGTATTTCAGGACGCCGTCCGTTTTTTTCCAACCGTTCAGTCGGTTTTTGACCCGTCCATCACTATCCAGTTCCCAGACCTTTCCGTCCTCCTGATAAGTACCGGTGCGCGGATGTCCGGTTTCGTCAAAGCAGTACTGCACTCCGTCCAGCATGATCCAGCCGGTGTACAACTGGCCGGTCTCCGGTTGGAAATAGTAGTATTTTCCGTCTATCTTCGCTTCGCCCTGGGTGAGCTCTCCATCTGCGTTGGCATAGCCGACATAGCCGTTCTCTTCGATCCAGCCGGTCTTCAAAAAGTTGTTGCTGCCAAAATAGTAGAGCTTATAGTTGATCTCATACAGCCCCTGCGCACGGGTGCCGGTAGTCGGCGAGATATAGTAGCGATGCAGTCCTTCGCCGTGCCACCCCGTAGTTTTACTCTGGATCGCTTTGTAAGCTCCAAAAGCGACCCCTGTGAGCAGACATAGGCACACCAGTACTACACCGACGGCTTTCAGCGGCCTTGCCGCCCTTCTTCTGCGCGTATTCTGCGTCACGCTAAACCGATATCGTTTGATCTTCTGGCGTTTCATTCTCATCTTCCCATATAAAGATTCAGCCCCCGGTGGAATGCCAGAGGCCGAATTTCATGTTTAATAGGCGTCCTGTACCGTCTCTTTACCGTTTTCACGGTAGGTCGTCACAGTAAAGCCGTTGTAATACAGCAGGCCATCCTCGCCATCACCGATGCAGCTGGAAGCATACTCCGAACTGTTCGGCTTGCCAATAGCGGCATACAGCTTGGAAACGTCTTTGCCCACATACTTCAGGGCAGTTTCCAGGCTGGCAGTTTCTGCCGGAGCAGTCTCTGTAACGGGCTTGCTTTCCACAGGCTCCGTCTTTTCTTCTTTGGAGGAAGCAGCCGTCTCCTGCTTTGCAGGCTTAGATTTTGCCGCAGTCTCGGCCTTGGATTCTGCCTTGGACTCTGCCTTGGATTCGGCCGGTTTCTCCGATGCCGCCTCGCTTACCGAAGAAGAAGCTTCGGAAACTGCCTCCGAGACCGCCTTGCTTTCCGGCACAGCCTCCGACGAAGCAGCCTCCAATGCCACAACGGAAACCGATTCGGATTCCACAGCCGAGGAAGCGGTCGTTTCTGCTTTTGCCCCGCATCCCGATGCCAGAAGCATCGCACCGCAGAGCACTACACCCATCATCTTATAGTTTACATTCATTTTGTTTGTTCCTTCTTTCTATTCTTTCAGTCAGTCGGCCAGGGCGCAAAAGACCCATTCACCGTCCGACAGAAATGCTGCTTTTAGTTGCTGCTCCCGCACATTCTGCGGAAGATACGCCGTAAACGGCTGTGTTCCCTCTCCGCAGGGGGAAGCTTCGTAGGTTCCGGTCTCTGCCAGAATGTAGATCGGAGAGTCGTCATCCACATGCTGCCCGCTCAGATCGCCTGTCAGGCAGAACGTCCCCTCCATTCGGCTGTCCTTCCGTTGTGCCTTCGCGCTTGTACCGGTATCTGCTGCCGGGACTGCCGTGCGTTCCGGAGCAGGCATTTCCGGGGCGCGTTCCAGCAGCCAGTTCAGGTTGCGTTCCACCAGTTCCACCAGCAGCACATCGGGCTGCTCTTCTGTAACAGCCGTCAAAAGGTAGGGCATATTCCGGGAGAAACAGGCGTTGCCGTAGCTCTGTGCCAGAAAAGGATGCAGATTGATGCCAAAGGAATCGCGGTATACAAAAATGCTTCCGTTTGCCGCCGAATTTTCCGTGTGGATCGTGATATCATCTGCCGAGTGGAATTTTTCGTCATACTGATAGGTAAAGTCGTATGCCGTATCCTGTTCCGTCTCGTTTCCGGCAGGGTACACCATCTCATACAGGTCGCCGGTATGCGGGGATGTTTTTCCATTGATGCAGGAATCAAACTCCGCTTCAGAGCCTTTCAGTTCTTTCAGCAAAGTCTGTGCTGCCAGCTGTGCGCCCCGCATATTCCAGTGGCTGTCCCGACGGTAATACAGCTGCTCTTCGTGGTCAGACAGTGTTTTGAACAGATTCACATACCGGACATTCTGCTGTTCCATCTGCTGCTGAAGCAGTTGGGCGTTCCGTACGGAGGCTGCCGTATATCGTGCCGGCATCTGACCACCATACAGGGAATTTTTATTGGGTGCGATGGTAAAGCAGAACCCAATGCCGTTCTCTTCGCAGTATTCCTGCATCAGACCCAGTACATGAGCGGCCGCATAACTCTGCCGGGCTGTAAAGGGTTCTGCGCCGGTATAGTCCGCAAGGGTGCTTTTATAGAACAGCCAATCGTCTTTTCCCAACAGCACACTGCTACTGTCCAGCGTTTTGAGCACGGTTCCGGTAAGCTGATCGTTCAAGGTGATCATCTCATGACGGAGCCCGAAATGATCCGCAAAATAATCCGAAAACTCATTCAGGATACCGGTATTGAAGCTGCCATCCTCTTTCCGTAATTCAGGAAAGGATGCAAGCTGCTCATTGCCCACCGCTTTTTCCGTCTGCCAAGGCATCACAGCCACAGGCAAAATGCAAATTGTGGCAATGACCCCCACAAACAGGATATATCCTAATTTTTTCACTTGCATTTTTCCACCTCAGAACTGGAAATAGATAAAAGGCACATAGGATGCAGCCGACAGATGCAGGATATCCACCAGCAAAAGCGCCAGCACCCCTGCATAACTCAGTGCCTGAAGGCATGCATACACACTTCCGGTCTGCTGTTCTGCTTTACGGCAGACCAGCGGCAAAACCGGCGTACTGCCCACAAGGCCAACCGCCAGTACAAACAGGGTCAGCGGGGTCAGACACTGCGCCAGCAGCAACCCTGTCTGCGCAGAGGAAGAGACTCCGGAAAGCATGGCTCCTATCATTGAGAATGCCTGCCCCATGTTGTCTGCACGGAAGATCACAAAGCCAACCAGCACCACAAGCAGGGTGTACAAATGTTTCAGCACCGCACACGCAGGGTTCTGCCCGCCTTTTCCATGTTTTTCCAGCCCGAACAGCTTTTTAACGGCGTCCTCTGCCACGATAAAGAAGCCATGCCACAGGCCCCAGACGATAAAGGTCCAGTTTGCACCATGCCACAGCCCCGTGCAGAAAAACACGATCAGCTTGTTCCAGTAAGTCTTTGCCTTGCCCTTCCGGTTGCCGCCCAATGGGATATACAGGTATTCCCGGAACCAGGTAGAAAGGGAGATATGCCATCTGCGCCAGAATTCCTGAATACTGGCCGAGATGTACGGATAATTGAAGTTTTCCTTGAAGTGGAACCCAAAGCACAAGCCCAGACCGATGGCCATATCGCTGTACCCGCTGAAGTCGAAATAGATCTGCATCAGATAGCACACTGCGGCCAGCCAAGCCGTCCGGCTGTCCAGCACAGAGCGGTCGGCGTTGTAGATCAGCGCTACAACATTGCCGCAGATATCGGCAATCAGCAGCTTCTTGCTCAGGCCCACAATAAACCGGCGCAGGCCTTTTGCCAGCTGCTCCAGCGTATTTCGGCGGCTATGGATCTCGTCTGCCACGTCCTCATAGCGGATGATCGGTCCTGCCACCAACTGTGGAAACAGCGCAATGTACAGCAGTACATCCCGGAAATGGGTGCTCTTCAGGCGTTCATTCCGGTATACGTCGATCACATAACTCAGCCCTTGAAAGGTGAAGAACGAGATACCCACCGGCAGAACGATGGACGGCACCGGGATCGTCACGCCCGGCAGCCGGTCTACCGTCTGTACCAGAAAAGTCAGATACTTAAAAATACCCAAGATTCCCAGATTAACGGTCACAGCGGCATAGAGCACGCTCTTCCGCCCGGAGACGAACAGACCGGCCAGATAATTGCAGAACACAGAGAACAGCAGCAGCAGAACATACCACAGCCCGCTGAAGGCATAGAACAGCAGACTGGCTGCGACGAGCCAGAGATTTTTTGCTTCCCGCCCGGGCAAAAGATAATAGCATCCCAGCACGATGGGCAAAAACAGAAACAAGAAAATTACGGAACTAAAAACCATTTTTCGGCTACCTCAGCAATCACGGAAACTGGTAGCTGAACACCGTTTTATTCAGCGGCATTTTATACATATTATATTCTGCATGGCCGTATCTGCCGGCACTATAGCCCCACTCCAGTTCCACATCATAGATATAGGGAACTCCGTTCTCGCAGATCATGACCCATGCATGGTCCGAGTCCTTGCGGCCCACACCGCCAGACACTACATAGGCATTGTAGCCCAGCCGCCGGGCCATATAAAGGAACTGGCCTGCAAAGCAGTAGCAGTTGCCCTTTTTGTGTTCAAACATGAACAAAGCGCTCTCTTCTGCCCAAGCCGTTGTGCCTCTTGCCTGATGCGGACGGGCAAGGTATGCGCCGTGATCCCGGACATACAAATAGGCGGCGCGCAGCTTTTGCGCCTTCGTCATGCCAGAGTTTGTGCACGCAGCCAGTGCCTGATCCACATAGCTGTCCAGCGTTGCATTGCCAGAGGTATAGCGGCCATTCGCATCAAAAGTAAGGTATCCTACCGCGCTGTTCGTCAGGAACGAGCCATCCTCTTTGACATAGTACATTCCTCCGTCGATCTCGTGCAGACCCTCGGCGTACCGATCGATGGAATAGCCATTCTTCGAAACATGATACAGCTTGCCGTCAATCGTCACAAAGCCAGCGGGATAGAGATCAAAGGAACCGCTGGTCACCGACACATGGTACACATCGTCCCCGATTTGCACAAAACCGGGCTGATAGACATCCAGCTGGCCATCTGTATAGTGGTATAGCCTGCCGTCCTGTATTTTAAAACCGTTTTTCCGGAACAGACTTTCCTGCCTGGCGGATTCGTTTTTCTCTGTGTCGCCCGCCAGCAATTCCAATAACGTCTTGATACAGTTTTCCTCTTCCTGTTCCGGTGCGTCTACTGGCTGCACCGCGTATGCAGTCGGCACCAGAAGCATGGCCGACATTGCAAGAATAACAGCCGTTACACTAAGTTTTTTCAGCATTTTTTCATACCCCTTAATCGATTGATTTTTATTGATACTCGTTCCAGATCTGTTCCTTCAGCTTTTTTTCCTGCCTGCGCAGGATCCATGCTGAAACGACTGCCGCAACAGCCGAAACGATCATGTCAACGATTCCAACCACACAAAAGATTTGTCCGGTAGACGCAGGTATTCCCTCCTTATTTGAGCCATCCGCTGGTGCGGAGCTGGTCGATCAGAAGATAGGCCATCTGCATATCAAAACGATAATCCGATGGATACTGCTCCTGCAGATCTTTCAAAACCTTTTCAGCTTCACTGTACTGATCCAATGCCTGCAGTACAGTTGCCAGATTCAACCGGGTGGCAATAGTATCGTAGCCGCTGTCCACCAGTTCCTCCAGCAGCTGCTGTGCTTCAGCATAGCATTCTTCTGCATTTTCTTTGTCAGATGCTGCCTGCTGCATCATAAGATCCGCAAGCATCTCCTTTTGAAGCACAGCCTGACCTTCCGGAAGGTTCTGGTATCCCTGTTTCAGAATGCGCACAGCCTTTTCCATATCGTCCTGATTCAGCGCTGCATTTGCGACTGACAGGTAAGCATGGCTCAGGAGCTGCGGATCCTCCACCTCATTGAACACTTTTGTGTAAAGTGCAAGTGCCTGATCATAGTTCTTTTGCAAGGACAGGATCTCTGCCGCAACCAGATCACGGTCACCGGAGGAAGCGCCTTTTTTCTGCAATGTATCCAGCTCCTGTTGTGCTTCTTCCAGCTTTCCATCATTGGCAAGTGCAATAGCAAGACCCCCGATAGCTTTCAGTACCTGCTCCCTGTAACCGGACGGCCGCCTGCAGTTCCAGCACCGCATTGGCGTAATCCTTATCATAATACTTAAAGATCGAGCAGATCGTAGAGTACCCTACTCTACAACCACTATTCTTTTTTAAATTTTACAGCTAATTCCGCAATCGGTCAATGAAAAACACTCCAAAATCCAATTTTTTGGGGGAAAAATTGTTTGACGCAATCGACAGTATTGCCAAAAACATGACAATCTGATTGTATGCTCCGTCAAACAGGCCCATTAAACAAAAGGAATTGTATCGCCGATGCAGGCGTTGGGCGTGGATATCCAGACCATCCAGAGCATCGTAGGCCACGCCGACACCGAAATGACTGCGCATGATCTCCATGTTCAGGAATCCATTCGGCAGAGTGCGATTCAGTTGTTCAGCGAGGCGTTTTCGGCCTGAAAATTGGACGGAAATGCACGAATTATCTATAAGGAGGATTTTTCAATGATGTTGATGTATCCGCGCTATTTTTCCAGTCTTGACAGAATCATATGACACTTGATTATTTCTACGGACAAGCCGGAGAACTCTTTTCGTTCTTCCGTATTCTAAAGGCGCTGTTTCAGGAGCAGCGGTTTCAGAACTTATCAACCGATGCCAAAATCTTGTACGGCATCCTACTTGACCGCATGAGCCTGTCGGCGAAAAAACGGCTGGCTGGACGAGCAGAACCGGGTGTTCATTATCTTCACGATAGAGGATGTCAAGAGGGCGTTGTATTGCGCAGACAACAAAGCGACCAAGCTGCTCCGGGAACTAGAGGACATCGACCTCGTCGAGCGCAAACGCCGTGGTCTGGACCGGCCCAGCCTGATCTACGTCAAGGATTTTTCGTCTGGGCTGCCAAAAGCGCAAGTACAGAATTGCAAAAACAGCAGTTCTGGTGCTGCCGAAATCGTAATTCTGGAACAGCCAAAACCGCAAGCAAATAAGACTAATAAGAATAATACTGAAATGAGTGAGACTAAGGCGATTCAGGAGGTCAGCTTGCAGCACCTCGACACCATCGCGCAGTCCGGCGTCCGCAGGCGGCGCATCTGGGATGACCCCACGATTCCCAGAGATGATGTCCGGCTTATCAACAGCCATTACGATGATCTCTACCGGGTGCCGAATCATGGCGTGATTCAGGTTGACCGCTCGGACGGCAGCAGTTACACGGCACAGGTCGAGCATCTGGACGACTATCATTTTGATCTGGGCGAGTACGGAAACGTCTATCACATCTGTCAATTCGGCGAGATGATGGAGCGCACCGGCTCGACCGCCTATCCTGAAATTCAGACGCAGGACGAGCAAGGCGCATGGGAGCTGGGCGGCAAGGGCTATCTTGCCATCCAGAGTTGCGAGGATGGCTGGGATTATCCTCTTTATCACAGCGATTATTCTGTGATGGATGGTGGGCAGATCGACGCACCTGAATTGACGATTCAGGAAGTCCGGGAGCAGATTCTGGAAGCGCACCACATGGAAAAGGGGCGGAGGTTGCTGAAGGACTATGACCTTATCATGGACAAAGCTGCCGAAGCCGAAGAACCGGGGCTTTCTGGCAAGCCCTCTACCCTCGAAAAGTTGGCGGCACTGGCAAAGTGTGATGCCCCGGAGTGTAATCCCACCGTCTGCCGGAAAGCGAGGGCTGAACATGAACTTTAACCATGAGGAACTTATGCTGATGATGCTCTACAACACCGGCACCCGGCTGGGGCTTATCCACAAACTGCGGCTCATGCAGTGCTATCTGATGCCGGATGAAAATGCCCTGCGGAAACTGTCGGAGGGCGTTATCGAAAAACTGAAACTGCTGACCGATGCGGAGTTTGCCGAACTGGAATTTCCCCCGGACTGATTTTTGCCGCCTGCGGGCGGCGTACATATATAAACTAAAAAACCCGCCAAGGATGCCTTCCCAAAACGGGAAGGCTCCTCGGCGGTATTCGTTTATCGGGTGCATTGCGGTTTGCGGGGGTCCTTATGTACTACGATCTTCTGTCCGCATCAGAGATATTTCTGGATGGTCGGCACAAGAACATTCATATTGATCGGCTTTGCGATATGGTCATTCATTCCGGCATCCAGTGCCGCCTGTCTATCTTCGGTAAAGGCATTTGCCGTCATAGCGATGATGGGGATATTCGCTTTTTGGGGGTCGTCCAGCCCACGTATTTTTCTTGCCGCATCGTAGCCGTTCATCACCGGCATCTGGATGTCCATAAGGATCAGCTGATACGTTTCGTTCGCAGCTTTTTCCAGTATATCCACACATTCCACACCGTCTTTTGCGCGGTCTACCGTACAGCCTTCTTCCTGCAGCAGCTCGGTGGCGATCTCCGCATTGAGGTCGTTGTCCTCGGTCAGCAGGATCCTTGTACCGCACAGGCACTTTTGGTCCGAAGGGCTTGTTTCTCGTTTCGCCTGTGATTCATCCTCGGACGCAATGCGGCAGGGAATGGTGACGGTAAACGTGGAGCCAACACCGATCTTGCTCTCCACTGCCACGGTGCCGCCCATCAGCCCGACCAGCTTTTTCACGATACCCATCCCGATGCCGCTGCCTTCCACCTTGCTGACGGTGGAGGTGCGCTCCCGTTCAAAGGGCTCAAAGATGTGCTTCTGGAACTCCTGCGACATCCCGATGCCGTTATCGGCAACCGTGACCACCGTATCGCACCAGCCCTCTTTTTCGCCGGGCTTCTGCGTAACATCGCAGCAAATCGTGCCGCCGGCTCCCGTGTATTTGACTGCATTGCTGACAAGGTTCGTACACACCTCGGTAAGATGCGGAATATCCACATAGACATACGGATGCAGCAGATGTGCTGTCACCGTAAGCGTCTGCCCCTTGCTGTCTGCCTGATTCCGGAACATGGCAATGCAATTACGGAAATCCTTATCGACATCCGAAACAGAATACTCCATCTCCGTCTTGTCGTTTTCGATCCGGGCAAGATCCAGAACATTGTTCAGCAGCATCAGCAGGTTCTGTCCGCACACCTGAATGTTCTCCATGTATTTTTCCAGCTTTGCCGGGTCATCCAGATGCCGGGAGGCAAGGTCTGCGTAACCGATAATGGCGTTCATGGGGGTGCGGATATCGTGCGACATATTGAACAGGAAGGTGGATTTGGCGCGGTTCGCACTCTCGGCGTTTTCCACAGCGACCTGCAATTTTGCATTCAGCTCCTGCGTATCGTTTGCGGCTTTTCTTGCAGCAGCTTCGGCTTTACGCGCCTTCTGGAGCAGCATCAGAATCGTGAGCAGAATGGCTGCAACCGCAATGCTGCTGACCAGCAGAACCATAAAGAAGTTATCCTTTATAAAATCGATCAGGGTAACCTTCCGCGAGGAGCTCTTATACATCGCCAGAGAGCTGGTAAGCATATTGGCTGGCATTGCCTTGATCGTTTTGTTCAGGATGGACAGCAGGCTGCGGTTTCCGCTCTTGACCGCAAAGCAGGAATTGGCAGGGTTTGGCAGCGGAACGCTGTAAAAACCATGATTCTTGCTGTATTTCGCCTCACTGCCGACCCCTATGATAAAACAGTCTGCCTGTCCGTCCTTGACCAGTTTTATCGCATCCTCCTGTGTATCGCAGTCCACGATTTCCCACTGCGGATAATAAAACGCAATGTACCTTGTTAGGGAAATCTTGTTTTGGGGAACGGCAACGCGGTTCACTTGGTTTTCGATAAAGAGCTGTTTGTTCGTGACCACCATCATATTGGCGGTCCAAGTTGTGTTGGTTCTGGCAAGGCGATATTCTTCAGCCAGATTGGGACTCTGGTCGAAATGGAAGATCATGTCGATCTCGCCTGATTTCAGCGCATTGAGTTCCGCCTCTTTGTCGTCATAACCGACCAACTGGAATTCCAGCTCCTGATTTCCCAGACAATCTGCGGCAAACTGAATATAGTCTATGATTGTTCCGGTAATCTCCCCGGTGGCAGGGTCATAGGTGCTGACGCCGCTATCACTCGTCAGAAAGCCCATCCGGATCGCACCGTGCTCTTTGAGCCACGCCTTTTCCTCTCCCGTAAGGATGGGCTTATAATCCAGCGAGAAATACTTTTTACACAGATCCGCCGTATAAAAAGGAGCCTCTTCGTCCAACGCGTGCATCGCATTGTCCAGTTCTTCCTTGAGATCAGAACGGTCTTTGTTGAACACATAGTAGATGCTGGATTTTCCCACGCGGGTTATGGTCGAGATGCCAAGCTCTGCCCAGTAGGATTCTTCCAGCGAAACAAAGCAGTCGATCTCGTGATTGATCAGCTTTTGCTTCACATCCTCGTTGTTGGAGATGTTGACGTGCTGCGTTTTTATGCCGTGTTTTTCCTCCCATTCGGTCAGCATCACTTCCGGCTCTGTTCCCATCAGAACGCCGATCTTTTTGCCGTTCAGCGTCTTGAAGTCGGAGGCGGAGATGTCTGCGCGCGAGAGATCGGCGTAGAGGTAATATTTTTCCTCCCCCATCGGTTCGTCCGAAAACAGCATCTCCTCAGCGCGATCCTCCGTATAAGAAATACCGCCCATGATGTCGATCTCGCCGTTTTCAAGTTTTTCAAAGCAGTCTGACCAGTCGCAGGTCACATATTCGAACTGCCAGCCTGTATAGCCGGATAGTGTTTCCAGCAACTCGTAGCCGTAGCCCTTTCTTGCGCCCTTCTCGTTGCAATAGTTGAAGGTGTCCTCAAACGAACCAACGCGGACGACCTTTACAGGGGCGGTTTCTGCGGCAGCCTTCACAGGGAGCACGACTGACAGCAACAGCAGCAGGCACAGCACCGCACAGACGTTTTTCCATGTCGGGGTCTGCATGGCTTTGCGCGTTCCGGAGTTTTTCATTCTTTCCCATCTTTCTCCGCCCCAGGCGGCTGCATTTTGATTTCGTTTCCGTACCGCCGATTTCAAGAAGGTCATGGCAGCCTCCGTCGCATCGGGTTGTCAGCAGGCTTCTTGAACAGTATATGCCAACGTATACAGTATGTATTATAGCATTGTCGCGAAATCGTTTCAAGATTTTTTCGCTGGGCAGCGTAAGTAAATATAAGAAATAGCCATCTGAAATCCGTGACCTTCGGCATCTCAGGTGGCTATTTTTCAGGTCGTCAAAAAACTGCATTTTTGCTCTATTGCGTGTGTAGGGGCGACCATTGGTCGCCCGCCAACTTACC
>OGMB01000519.1_pt1 | contig 20987 bp, 15 predicted proteins | sample 1573001 | NCBI WGS metagenome assembly OGMB01 (sample SAMEA2581921, study PRJEB24529) | metagenome | biome: Human gut stool | place: China | collected 2011
AATCCTTTTTTAGAGAAAACTTATGTTGCTTATGTTTTCCGCGCTAAGCGGCTAACACAAACGTTATGTCTTTTGTCCTTATGTCCTTTTGTTCTTATGCTCTCCGCGTTAGCGGCAGATTTCACAATTCACGAACAAAGAAACGCTACATTTTCCCCTTACAGGCATATGTTTATAGTTCTCCGCGTTAGCGGCAGATTTCACAATTCACGAACAAAGGAACGCCACATTTTCCCCTCACAGGCATATGTTTATAGTTATCCGCTAACGCGGAGGACATAATGACTAAAGAACAAAAGTCCATACCCGTATTACTCTCCCCCACTCTCATTACCATACACGTCGACGGCGGTTACCACATAGTGGCTGTGGCGCAGGGCGGGCAGGGCGAGGATGCAGTCGTAATGGGTGGCGGTGGTGCGCACAGATAGTAAGACGTTACCAAACGTGGGGTCGAGGCGGTAAACGTTGTAGCGCACCGGGCCATCGGCATCGTGCACGGCAGACCATTCAAGGTGCAGGTGCTGCCCATCAAGCCTCTGGGTTACCTGGGGCGATGCGGGCGGAATGCTGTCCTGCCAACGCATGGGGGGCACCAAGGCGGGACGGGCATAGAACGAGGTTTGCAACCAGTCGGCAAGCCCTTTCTCGTTGTTCAGCAAAAAACGTGTACGGAAAAACGCCTGGCCGCCAAGGCCCTCGCTGCGTGCCACATTCATCTGGCGCTGCACGGTAAGGAGCGGCCAGTCCTTTTCGTGGGAGTTAAGAAAGTAAATGCCGAGTCCGGGCACAACGGGGCGGCCGGCATCGTGCTCCTTCCAGTCGGCAAGGAAAGGATAATAATGATTGCCGTCGAAGTACATCATCGGGAAGAGCATGTCCATCCACCCCAGGCGCAACCAGCGCTGGGCATCTTGCGACACCGCGTCGCGTGCGTTCCACCCGTAAGAGGAGTAGCGCGACAAGTCAGAATACTTGCCCACGGGGGAGCAGCTCAGCTTTACCCACGGGCGCACCCCTCTCACCGCATCATGTATGGCCAGCACACAGCGGTCAATGTTTGCCGTGCGCCATGCGGCCTTGTTCTGCCCATGGCCATAGCGGCGGTAAGTGCGGTCATCGTTAAAGGGCACACTGCTCTCGGGGTAACGTATGTAGTCGAGATGAATGCCGTCCACCTCGTAGTTTTGCACAATTTCGCGACACACCTTAGCCAGATATTCGGCAGTGCCCGGCACTCCAGGGTCCATCAGCCATTGGTCACCGCACCGCTGGCACAGTTCGGGGTGCTGCACAGGCAGGGCGCGTTTGCCAAGTTGCTTGGCCACCGCCACCTTGCAGATGGGGAACGCCACCACCCAGGCATGGCATTCCATGCCGCGCTTGTGGCATTCGTCCACCGCAAACTGCAGCGGGTCGTAAAGCGGCCGTTGTCCGGGTCGCCCCGCAAACACGCCGTCCCAAGGTTCTATGGCCGAAGCGTAGGCAGTGGTTGCACGTATGCGCGACTGAAACAGCACCATGTTAATGCCCATGGCCTTGAGACGGTCGAGCATTTCACACAGCGTTTGCTTCTGTGCGGCAGTTTGCGCTGCAGTTGTGGCGGGGCGCTGCGGCCAGTCGAGCCCCATAAGGGTGGTGAGCCATGCCGCGCGCACCTCATATTTTATGTCTGATGCCACCGGCGAGCACGCTGTCTGCGCCTTGGCGCACAAACTGCAAAGCAGCACAAGCAGTACGAATATAGTTCTTTTCATATCCTTACAAAAAAGAGTTTGGCGTTTCAACGATGTACGATTGCAAAGTTACAAACTTAGTAACCATACATTGCTGAAACGCCAAACTTTTATTCAGTCGTTGCGTTATTTCTTTGAAATGCGCAGCTTATAGGTCATTGGCTTTTCGGGCACGTAGAACATGCGCAGTGTGCCCGGGCCACACGAAGCGTTGCCCAAACCGCGCAACCAAGCATCGAGGTGCAGCACGGTGTAGGGACGCGGCTGCATCTCCCAATAGTGTTGGGCGTTCATCAAGTCCTCGTCGGTGTAAGGCAGTGCCGAGAAGTTTACACGGCCTTCGGTTTCGATTTTCACACCAAAGCCCGACTTGTCGCTGAGCGTAAGTTCGCGCAACTCCTCACGGTTGCCAGTGCTCTGCGGCTTCATGTTGGGTTCCACCATGCCTGCCACGGTTGTGGTATAGCGGCCTGCCACCACACCATCGCGGCGGTCGCAAGCGTTCTCCCACGGACCGAGCGCGTAATAGTCCACCTTCGAGAGTGACGAGTCGAGCATACACACCAGTCCGGCGCGTCGCAGCTCGGCAGTATGCGGTGTAAAGCGAGCCTCCACATCAACCACGCCCTGCGGATAGATGGTGTAGTCTATCTCCGTGTCGCAAAGCGAGCCCTTGCGGGTTGTCTTCACCACAGTGTTGCCGTTCACCTGCTCCACACGCACATCGCCCTTGGGCTGCAAGCCGTTGGCAGTGTTGCCAAAGCGGTCGTTCTCTATCCAGCGGTGGTTGCTGTATTCAAAGCCCTGGTTGTCGGCTATGATGTTGCGACCACCAAGAGCTAATGAAGTGAGGCGTGCCGTTTCATTGTCAAAGGTGAGCTGCACCTTGTCGTTGCCAATAATAGTTTGGTCGAGCGACAGCGTTGAAAGCATTTCGGGCGCTTTGGCATCAGACTTCAGTGCAGGCAGCGTGCCGCGCTGCTGCAAGGTAAATTGCTTGAGTGCCACCTCGTGACCGGCTGCGGCATAGCTTTGTGCTGTGCGGAAAACCACGTGCAGTGTGAGCAGCACCTCCTGGCCATTGGCCTCAGCCTTGGCCAAATCGGCCTTACCCAGTTTGAGCACAAGTGTTGTGCTGTCGGCAGGAGCCACAGCAGGCAGTTTAATGGTCTTGGTGCTTACCACACGACCGTTCTTCACCACCTCGTAGCACAAGTTCATGTCCTTCAAATTCTGGAACAAGTAGGTATTGCGCAGCGTGACAGTGGCCGTGTTCTTCTGCTTGTCCACACCCACCAAGTTGAATTTCACATACTGGTAAGCGGCCTTCACCTCCTTCAGTTTGGCACCCTCTTGGCGTTCGCTATTGATAATGCCGTTGCAGCAGAAGTTGCCCTGGTGCGGACCCGGATAGTCATAGCCCGTAGTGAGGCGGTAGATGCCCTGCTTCATCAGCTGCGGATTGTAGATTGACTGGTCTACCCAGTCCCAGATGCAGCCGCCAATGGTGGCATTCGATTTCTCTATTACGTCCCAATACTGGTCGAGGTTGCCAATGGCATTACCCATGGCATGTGCATACTCGCAAATAAACATCGGCTTGTCAAGGTTTGAGGTGTTCTGCGCCATCCAGTCCATGCCGGGGTACATCTTCGAGTAGAAGTCGGAGTAGCGTTCGCCACCATAGGGCAGACTGATGCGTGTGCCCTCATAATGTACAGGGCGCGTGTCAAGATGCTTGGCTGCCTCGTAGCAATCCTTAAAGTTGGCGCCAGCACCAGCCTCGTTGCCAAGGCTCCACATCACCACACAGGGGTGGTTGCGGTCGCGCAGCACCATGCGGTCAATGCGGTCGACAAAGGCGGGTATCCAGCTCTTGCGGTCTGAAATGCTTTGGTTGGCATGGTCCTCAAGGTCGGCCTCGTCCACGGTGTAAAGTCCGTAATAGTCGTACATGGCATACATACGCGCATCGTTAGGATAGTGCGAAGTACGTATGGTGTTGATGTTGTTCTGCTTCATGAGCGTCACGTCGCGCAACATTTCGTCGACTGTAACGGCACGGCCGTGCTTGGGCGAGGTGTCATGACGGTTTACGCCTTTAAGGAACACGCGCTTGTTGTTGACATAAAGCAGCGAGTTCTTCACCTCCACTTTGCATATACCGTATTTGGTTGAGAAGGCCATTTCCTCATTGCCCAGTTCATCACTCTGCACCACACGCACCGTATAGAGGTTGGGGTGTTCGGCGCTCCACAACTCGGCATTTGGCACATCGAATGCCACGTTGGTCTGTGTGCCGTCAGCACCGCCAAGTGTCGTGCGCTGCTCTTGTATTTCGGTGCCCTCAGGATTGAATATCTTGACGCACACTTGCTTCTTGCCGGCAAGGTTGTCGCGGTTGTCGAGCGTCAGGCGCACATTCACCTTTGCCTGGGCAATGTCGCCCCCCTTGTCGAAGGTGATGTCGGACGTGATGTAATGGTCGCGCACGGCCATTTTGGGGGTGTTGTAAAGATACACTTCGCGGAAGATACCGCTCATGCGGAACATATCCTGACATTCAAGATATGAGCCATCGCTCCAGCGGAACACTTGCACAGCCAGACGGTTTTCGCCACCCTTGTGCAGATATTTGGTTATGTCGAACTCGCTCACATTGTTAGAGCCTTGGGTGTAACCCACATACTGGCCGTTGAGCCACACAAAGGCTGCCGAATAAATGCCACCAAAATGTATGAAGGTGCGGCGGCCGTCCCAATCGGCGGGCACGGTGAATGTGCGCACATACGAGCCCACGGGGTCGATGCCATAGTTCTTGCCACCATCGTTGAAGCCGGGACGGGCCTTGATAAACGGCGGTGTATTGGCGTGCGGATACTCCACATTGCAGTAGATGGGTTTGTCGTAGCCCAGCATTTCCCAGTTTGAGGGCACGGGTATGGTGTCCCACTGGCTCACGTCGTAGTTCTCTTGCCAAAAGTCGAGTGGACGCTGCGAGGGTTCGGGCACAAAGTGAAATTTCCACGTGCCGTTGAGCGACATATAGCGTCCTGTCTGGGGCTTGGTCCACGGGGTGTTGTAGTAGGCTTTGTCGGCCAGCATCTCGTGCTCATTGTTATAGGGCAGATAGGTGGCCACGCCAGTTTCTTTGTTTTCGGCAAAGCGTGTTTCGTCCTCCCAATAGGGGGATTTGATTTTGGGCTTTTCCACCTGTTCGAAGGTAAACCATGCGGCTTTGTCCTTGGCGTTGTAGGCCACGCTCTTCAGTTGGCCGTTTACGAGGCTGTACATTTTGCCGGCCTTGGTTTTGCCCACCGAGCGAATGATGTAAGTGCCGGTCTGGCCCTTTACGGGTTCAAAGCAGAATTGTGCATTGTTCCACACACCATCTTGTGCCGGCCACTGCAGCAGGTAGTCTATCGAGGCGTTGCCGCCACCATCGTCAAAGTTCTGGGTGTAAAAGGCATTTGCCACCACACGGCGGTCGAGGTCGAGCATCTTGATGTTCCAGTACTGCCCGCGGTTGTCCTTGTCGGCAGCCTCGCCCACTATGTGGGCATTGTTCTCACCCGAGTCGCCATTGCCGAGCACCATGTCGGGGTGCAGCACCGAACGTATGCGATAGGTCAGTTCGGCATCAAAACCAGCGCGTGCGGCTTCGGCCAGACTGAATTGAGCGGCCTTGTTGCCTGCCGCCTTGGCTTTGTCTATCAGCACAAGTTTGCTGCCTTGCACAGCCGCAGCCTTGTCAGGATTGTTGGTGGGCACCAAATTGTAATGGTTGCCGTCGGCCACCACGCGCCACAGCTGGGCTTCGTCAGAACCGTTATTCTCACCAGCCTCCACACCGTTGCCGTTGTAGCGCACAGCCTGGTTGTTGAAGGGATTGATAATGCGCCACGAGCCCGAAAGCTCTGACATGACGAAATGCTGTCCGGCATCTTTTTCGTTGAGTGCTGACAGCGCAAGGTGTCCCTGCCCGTCGGCATCGACCACCTGTCCTTTGAGCGCCGACACCAGGTGGTAGAGTGTGCCTGGCTTGAAGCTCTGGGCGCCTGCGCCCAAAACTGACAGACACACCGCTACGGCCAATGTCAGCCAGCGCAGATGTAAAAAGGTCTTGTTCATGCTTGAAATGTATTGTTGTTTGATGATTATTCTTCAGCAGGGTGGTTCGTCCAGTTCGTGCCGTTCCAACCCTTGGCGTTCGAAAACGAGGTGCCGGCATCAACTTCAACGTCGTTATTGACACCAATTCCGGGCGATATGGCCAATAATTGTTCCGCAACGAAAGCGTATCGCTGCGATTTGGGGGCGGAGTACGCCTTTTTTATAGTTGTTGTCATATTTATGTCGTTAGGGGTTAAGCATTATCTTTTTACCATTTACAATGTACATGCCCTTGGCTTGAGTGGTTGAACATTTACGTCCGTCGATGCCATAAACCGCAGCAGGTGTGCTTGTGCCAGTCTCCACCACGTTGCTTACCGAGGTTTGCGTGCCGCCAAAGTTCATGCTTACGGCAGGTAGCGTAGCGTTCCATTGCAAATAAGCCTTGTAGCGTGGCAATGTGCTACCCACTTTGGCACGGTAAAAGGCCATTTGCCCCTGTTGGGCAGCCAGCACATAAGCATTGTCGTCTGATGCAATTATGTGGTTGCCCTGTGCGTTGGCTTGCAAACGGTTACCTGTTAGTTCGGCCACAGGAGTTGAGGCGTCAGCTTGTTCCATAACCAGCACATCGGTTGCAGAGTTTGTGGTCAACAAAACGCCTTGCTCGGCAGGAATGGCATAGCCTTCGGGCACCGCAGTGAGTTGCGCCATGTCGCCGTCAACTTGCTTAACATACCATGCTTTTGCACCATTGGGCACTACCGCGTTAAAGGGTGCGCTAAAGGTGGCAACAGATGCCACGTCTTGCAGTTGGGTGGCTGCGCTCATCTTCACTTCCACTTGGGTGGGAGTTGCGGGCGTGTTTGACTCGAACACGGGTTCGCCTTCGGAATCGACTAAGAATCGGCCTTCTATACCAAAGAAGGTCAACTCCTCAGGGTGTAGGGCCTGAACGTCCCAAGCATTATTCTCCTCATCGTAGATTCCTCGTTCAAAATAGAAATAGTCATTCCAGTGTTTGGGTTCGAGGGCAAATATTTCCTTTTTGGGATTACTGCGATCATTGGGCACAGAATCGGTCACCCATATACGCGTGATGGTGTTAGTTTCAGTATCTATTTCAATCGCCCACAATGTCCAAGCGTGGTTGTTGTCACGAATTTGTGCAATGTAGTTACCCGTAGTGAAATACCTCAGCAACACCTCGGTTAATATCTCTTCGTTGGAATTTATCCAGCCTCGCGTGAAGATGATTGGATTATCATAGTCGCCCACGGGGAGGTAGTTCTGAGAAATATCGGAACGTGAGTAAACAATGGTTGGATGCGTCTCTTTCAGATACCAATCAAGGGCCTTAAACACATAGTCACCATTATCGCCAAAGTAGGAGTTGCGATCAAATTCCCGATTGATTTCCTCTGGGTCCCAGCATTTACCAGTATAGATGTACCGTTCCTTTATGCGATCCTGCCACCAAGCTATCATGTTGCTACTAACTGCAGCCCAGCAACCATTCGTAAACTGGAAGGTGTTGTACCAGCCGCCCTCTACGCTGACGCCTTTTGCCCAATATTGCACCCTCTTAGCTTTTGCCGAAGAAGTGGGGAACATGGTGCTCAGCGCGAATATCAATGCAAATATAATTGATGTCTTTCTCATTTTATCTGTATCAAGTAGATGTTTAATATCATTTTAGGCGCCATTCTCCACACTGAAGATTGTGTGACGCCCACACGCTTTGTTGTTTAGGGATTACACACACCACGCACAGAAGAGCCATAATAGCGGGCGTAATTCCAATCTGGCTTGGCATAAACTTGGGTAAATTGCAACTGGTAGGCAGAGCCACAGTAAGTAGAGGTTTGGTAGAGCGAACTCGACCAGTAATATCCGTGTACGCCTTTCTCGTTAAACTGATTGGCATAACGACAACCTGCCGCAGGCAAAAAGAGTGAGGCTTCGCTGCTTTTGCTTGCTACCACATATCCTGCAACGCCTGTTTGGTCGTAGTCGTCGGTCCATGCCCAATCGCAATTCGCTTGGAGTTCTTCCCACTCTGCCTTGGTGGGCATACGCCATGTACCGCCCCATGTGCTGGTAGCAGCATCATCGGTAGCATCGAGCGACATTATGCCATCAGCATTTGAATACTTCGTGAGCGAATTATAACCTGCTCCGTGAGCGTAGGTAGCCCACCGATAATCTGTTTTCGAGGTCGTTTCGCCCCATGCATAGTAGTTTCCTGCGTCTTGAGGACGATTGGCGCCTATATTGGCAGATGCCCATTTAATGCCACTGGGCAGTCCCATATCAATCCAAGTATGCCCAGCCTCCTCGCCTGTGGTTTGCGCAACCATAGCACAAGACACTGCACACATAATCAAACAAGTAATATTCCTCTTCATTTCTTCATAAATTAAATACTTAATACTGCGATGTCAAGGTGTAGATGCCGCTGAACGTTAGCTACTATTCTTGGTTTACGGGTTGAAAAGTAAGTGTGCGGTTATGCTACTTATTATGCTGGAATGGTAAGAAGCTTGGCAAACTTACCCGTCAACTTGTCAACCCGTCTACCCATCATGCCACGCGGCGCATTACCTTGTAAAAGTTCCAAGCAAAAAGGCTCGCGGCCAAAATAAGACCGATGCTGAACGCCAGATACAGGCCCACCACGCCTAAGCCGCATGGGAAGGCCAGCAGGTAGCCAACCGGTATGTTGACTACCACGTAGCTGACAAAGGCTACCCACATCATGGCCATCACGTGTGAGGTGCCTCGCAGGGCGTTGGCAAAACATATTTGCATGGAGTCGCCCAACTGATAGAGTATCATGGGCAGTATGAGGGTGAGGGACAATGATATGACGGCGGGGTCGGAGGTGAAGCCGTGTATGATAAATTCGCCACCGAAATAGAATATCATGGACGATATGGCGGCCATGCCTAACAATATGAACACGCCGGCACGCGTGGTGCTGCGCACACTGCTCCAGTCGTTCTGGCCATAGAAGTGGGCCACACGTATGGTGATGCCCGACCCAAAACTGTAATACAGCAGGAAACCGAGTCCGCCAAGGGTTACCATCACCTGATAGGTGGCCAAATCGACGGCGCCAAGCCAACCGGCCATGATGCCGCTCACGGTGAAGGCACCACTCTCCATGCCCATTTGCAGGGAGATGGGGAACGACTGCTTGTTGATGTGCAACAAACTGGCGGTGCGCACTGCCGACTGGCAGAAGCCCTGGCGGTATGCGGCATAACGCTTGCGCCCGAGCAGCAAGGCAACCATGATGACGGCCATTATGATGCGTGCCGTGAGTGTGCTGACACCGGCACCGAGCAAACCGAGGCGCGGAAAGGGGCCAACACCATAGATAAGCACAAAGTTGCCCACAATGTTGAGCACATTGCCCACGAGTATGACCCACATGCCGGTGGAGGTTTCGGATATGCCGTCGGTAAACTGGCGCAGGGCATTGAACAGTGCCACAAACAGGAGCGAGACGCCAATGGTTAGATAGTAGGGCCGTACTAATGGCAATATTTCGGCGGGCTGCCCCATGCGGTCAATAAAGCAGTAGCCTACGCCCAAAATGAGCATGAGCAATAGGGCAAAGACGAGGTTGCATATCAGGCCATACTTCAAGGTGCCGCCAGCCTCAGCCCGACGCCCCTGCCCTACCAACGAACTGATGAGGGGGGTCAAACCATAGCTATAACCTAACATCATGTAGACAAAAAGGTTGAACACGGCGTTGACAAACGAGGCGGCTGCCAGTGCATCGGTGCTGAAGCGCCCTACCATCATGGTGTCGGCAAAACCCATGATGATAACGCCCAACTGGCCTATGGCTATGGGCACACCAAGTTGCAATATGGGACGGTAATAGCGGTTCCAGGTATTGGCGGTGGTTGCATTCATATATAGTTACAATGCTTAATAAACAGGTTTGCGGGTTGATGAGTTGATGAGTTGATGAGTTGATAAGTTGACAGGTTGACGGGTTAGTTTGTTTTGTTTCTGACCATTCTGACTTTAACGTAATAAGCAGCGTAAAGCATACTTACCCGTTAACTCGTCAACTCGTCAACTTGTTAACCCGTCAACTCGTCAACCAATAAAGCTAAATGCTAAATTCCTTGACCACAACGGCTTGTTTGCCCGTACCAAAACTGATGGAGAAGCGCAATGGCTGCCTCTTCAGGCGATGGGGAGCCACAATGGCGGCCTTGTAGCGTATGCCCTGCCCCGGCAGCACGCTGGCCACGGTGGCGGCTGGCGAGATGCCTACACGCTTGTTGCTGCACACAATGTTGGGGGCTACATTGTAGAGGGTGCGTGAGCCACGGTTATAAATGTCGAACACGATGCAGGCTTGTTCATCGGCGTCGAGTCGCTGGTTGTTGTTGTCGTCAAGAAAATGTATGTTGCTCACCTCGAGTGACTGCAAATCGCTATGGACAGCCACAGCCGACTTGTAGCGCGGATTGTTGTAGGTGCCATATTGCACATCGTTGCCGCTGTTGGGGGTATCGTTGCCGTAGGCGTAACTGTCGTTTTGCGTGTCAGCCTTTGGTGTATGGGGAGCAGTGGCAGCGGCTCCTACCGCACCACCTATTATCATGCCAGCCAAAGTACCTCTGTCAGCACCTCGCGGACCGCCCATCAGTCCGCCAATGCTCGAACCGAGCATGCCACCTAACGAACTGCCCGTGGCCACTCCCGCAAATTGGTTGTAGCTGCACGAACTCACTCCCATGGCCAAGCTGAGCACCATGGCGGCTGACATTGTGCTTTTGTATGCTAACAACTTTATCCTGTTCATGATTGTAAATTTTACATTGTATGTTGAGTGCAGGGTGCAGTACATAGTGCATGCACTTTTACCCCGATATGGCCTCTACACTTTGTTGTCCGACATTTTGCCTACGCTCTGCGCTTTTGTTATTTTACCATTGATTATCAGCGTCTTCTTGTGTACAGGCAACCTTCAAAACCGTCTGCACTACCTGTGCACACAATGCACCAACTGCTCACGCCCCGTTTCATAAAAAGGGTATGCCAAACTTTGTGCATTTGCACCGTGTGCCGCAACCGTTCGTGCTACGGGAGATAGAAAACCATGTCACGGGAGGCAGAAACGACAGTGCATTAGACTGTTCATTCTACCTCCCATGACAAGATTTCTTACCGCACGCAACAGTTTTTACACGCTCCGCAACGGGTGTTGCCAAGGTGTGGTTGACTCGTGCTCTACAACCTTACATAACTTTTTTGCGCACAGTGCAGGCAACTGTAGACAAACGTGCAGACGAGTGTAGGCAAGTGTGTAGGCATTTTTCGATGTCACCTACATTACATAACGTCCTTATTATCACACAGTTCAGCATAATTAGCACAGAGTGCAGGCACTATTGCGAATAAAAAGTTGTGTAGGAAAGCGTGCGGTTTGTGCGGGCTTATTTTACAGTAATGACAAGGTATTTGCTCACGCTCCAGAAGGCTTGCGGATTGGTTATGCGCAAGGTGTACTGCCCCTGAGCGTCCTTGTCGAGCGAATATGAACTGGCCGGGTGGCTGGTCATGAGCTTGGCACTCTTTGAATAGAGGCGTATGGTTTTGGTCACACGCAGGTCGATGCGCGTAAAGTAGTCCTTGTTAAAGTCGTTGCTCTTCAGCACGTCGCCACGTTGCAATATGCGCTGCTCACGCAACTCGCGCTTGGTGCCAAACACATAGTAGGCTGTGTTCAGTTCCTTGTCCTGTGCGGCCACGGTGCGCGCTTTTTCCTCATTCTTTTGCGTCAAGTCGCTCACATTGGTGTTCAACGCGTTAATTTGCTCGCCTTGTTCGGCTATTTTGATGTCCTTCTCAGCCAGCTGGGCACGGAGGTCTTCTATCTCCTTGCTCTTGTCTTCGAGCTGCTTGTTAAAGTTGGCCACCATCTCCTCGAGCTTGGCCTTGGTGCGCGAATCGCTTTGGTTTGACGCACGCAACTGCTGTTGCAGATTGGCTATAAGCTCGCGGTTGAGTTTCAGTTTGTTCTGAATGAGCGTCATGTTGTCGATGATGCGCTGCTTGTTGCCTTTTTCACCCTGGCGGTTTTCAACATTTACGATGCCCTCAGCTTCGTTTATCTGGTCAAAACCGTCCTGTATCTGCGACAGCGTTTCGAACATGTCGCTCGACTCGTTCTGCGACTGGGCAAGTGCTTGACGCAAAGAGTCTATGGTAGCCGCATTGGGGTCCTGAACCTCTTGCTCTTTTTCTTTTTTGGTGTTGCACGATGTGACAAACGACAAGGTGCACACTGCTGCAAGCAGCATGATTAACTTCTTCATAACGGAAAGATATTAGCGAATATGAATAATTTGCAGACTTAGCACGTTTATTCTGCGTCGTGTTTAGTGTCTTTTTTCTTTTTCTTGGGGGCTTCATAGCCTTCAACCACAATAACGAACTCGCCACGCGGCTCAGTTTCGGTAAAGTGGGCCAGTACCTCGGCAAGGGTGCCGCGCACGCTCTCCTCATGTATTTTTGATATTTCACGACAGGCCGAGCAGTGACGCTCTGGGCCAAACACCTCGACGAACTGGGTGAGGGTCTTTACTACGCGGTAGGGCGACTCGTAAAATATCATGGTGCGGGGTTCCTCCTGCAGGGCGGCCAAACGGGTGGCACGCCCTTTCTTTTGGGGCAAGAAGCCCTCGAAGGTGAAGCGCTCGCAGGGCAGACCCGATGCTACAAGGGCCGGCACAAAGGCGGTGGGGCCAGGCAGGCACTGCACCGTTACGCCACGGGCTACGCAGGCCCGCACCAACATGAAGCCGGGGTCGGAGATGCCCGGCGTGCCTGCGTCGGAAATGAGTGCCATCACCTCGCCGGCTGCCATGCGCGCGGCAAAGGCATCGGCCGTTTGGTGCTCGTTGAACTTGTGGTGCGACACCAGCTGATTCTTTATTTCAAAATGCTTGAGCAGTATGCCCGAGGTGCGGGTGTCTTCGGCCAGAACCACATCGGCCTCCTTCAAAATGCGCAAGGCTCGGAGGGTTATGTCTTCAAGATTTCCCACGGGTGTGGGTACTAAATAGAGTGTTCCCATGGTGCAAATATATAGCTAATTTGTTGTTGTGCAAACAAAAAGCGGGGCTTTTCCTCTTTTTTAAGGGAAAGACGGGCTGCGCCTCGGCACAAATTTCAAACAAGTTTGACTTTGTGCGCTCGACTTGCACCTTTTTGAGATAAAATAGATATATTTGCCACAGAAAGTCCAAAGAGGGTTTTCAAACTCTATTAAATATGCGTCCCATGACACAGAACAATTCTGCCAATAACGGCACACCAGATAATGCAGCCTTCAAGGTGGGCGGACAGTCACCCATTACTTTCGACCGCTTTATTCGCGGACTAATCGGGCTGCTACTCATTGCCGGACTCGGCACTGCGCTATACTATTTGAGCGGGGTGCTGATACCTTTCTTTGTAGCATGGATGGTAGCTTATCTGCTATACCCGGTGGTGCGTTTCTTGCAAAACAAATGCAGACTGCGCAACCGCTTGCTGGCCATTATCATCACCCTGCTGCTCACATGCGGGGCCATAGCCGGATTCATTTATATTGTGGTGCCACCCATGATTGAGGAGATCGGACACCTTAAAGATGTGGCTCTCTCGTACATAAAAGGGGGCATCAACAACAATACCATACCCGTGCCTGTGCAGCAATTTCTGCACCGCCACATCAACGAATACCAAATAGAGCACCTGCTGCAACAAAAGGACGTGATGTCTGCCATCAAGACAACTCTGCCCAAACTGTGGAATGTGTTGTGGAGCACGGCCGGCATCATCATTAACATTGTGTGCTCACTCATAGCCTTGCTATACTTGCTGTTCATACTTACCGACTACGAGAAGTATGCCAACGGCTGGATAAAGTTTGTGCCACGCAACAAGCGCGCATTTGCCGCGCAACTGGTGAGCGACATCGAACACGGCATGGCGGGCTACTTTCGCGGACAAGCACTGGTGGCACTGAGCAACTGTGTGATGTTCTCTATCGGATTTTTGATTATCGGGTTTCCCATGCCCATAGGACTTGGCTGCCTGATTGGTGTTATCAGTTTTGTGCCTTACCTGCAAGTGGTCGGCATGGTGCCTGCCGCCTTGCTGGCACTGCTCAAGGCTGCCGAATCGGGCGAAAACTTTTGGTGGCTGCTCTGCCTGGTACTGATTGTGTATTTGGTGGTGCAGGTGTTGCAAGACACCATTTTCACCCCGCGCATAATGGGCAAGATTATGGGGCTGCCCCCCGCCATCATTTTGTTGTCACTGTCGGTATGGGGCTACGCTCTGGGCATTGTCGGCCTTATCATTGCCTTGCCCGTCACCACGCTGGCCATATCATATTACAGGCGTTACGTGGTGGGCAGTGAGCGCATCACCGACGAACTGGACACCGAAACCATTGCCATGGAGAAGGCCGCTGGCATCTATTTGGACGAAAACGAGGACGCCAAAAAGCCGCACAAACCCGCCGTTCCACCCGCTGAGGAGCCTCAAACTTCAGAAAAAACAAAAAAAGTTGGCAAATAATTTGGTGCGTTAGTACAATCTTCGTACCTTTGCACTCGCTTAACAGCAATAACGGTTTGACTTGCTAGCTCAGTTGGTAGAGCACAACACTTTTAATGTTGGGGTCTTGGGTTCGAACCCCAAGCAAGTCACCAAAAGAGTAATCAGAGGAGAGTATTACGCAAGTAATACTCTCTTTTTTTTGCATTTTGTGCCTTAGGCTAAAATAAGAAGGATGCGATGATTTTATCCTCCGCGGCAAAAAAAGAAAGTTCTAAAGCCTCGCTATGATGAAGAAATATAAAGTCTTTTCCTATATAGTTATTGGTGCTGTTATAACCACCCTATTGCTTTTGGCTACATGCAACAATATTATTTGCAGTAATGCAGAAGGCAGGTTATACACAGATATTGGTTCTATACCGCCGTCAGAAGTTGGATTGTTATTAGGTACGACGCCTCAGACACGTATAGGACACAAACCTAATCAGTTTTTCAAATACAGAATTGACGCAACAGAGTCCCTGTATAAAGCAGGAAAGATCAAGTTAATCCTGATAAGTGGTGACGGAAACAGCCTTGACGGAATAAATGAGGTTGAGTGCATGAAAGACAGCCTTGTCGCCAGAGGCATACCAAAGAATGCATTTATCCTGGACGAAAAAGGATTCAGGACACTCGACGCTGTTGTTCGAGCAACAAAAATTTATAACGTGCACAGCTATGTCGTTATATCGCAGAAGTTCCACTGCGAGCGTGCCATCTATCTCGCAGAGCATTGCGGGCTTGATGTACATAACCTTGTAGGTTTCAATGCTGCTGATGCTACTTCTAACATGGCTATCATGACCTACATAAGGGAATACTTTGCTCGTGTAAAAGTCTTTGTTGATATATTTACAGGTAAAGGACCTCGCTCTATGGAGAAAACTGATACTGAACCGGTGTCTGATGTAGCAAAAGACACCACTCGTGAAGAAAAAGGGAATCTCAATTGACATCAGAAACAAAACCGCTTGGTAAGGAAGGTGATTTTCAAGTTGCCTGAAACGTGCTTGCGTTTTTTGCAGCACGTTTCAGGCATCTTAAAAATTCCCCAAACGGTCTCGCTAAAAAGTCTATTTCGAACACGCCCGCCTATAAGGGCGTTACTTCTTTTTCTTAAACACGCCCTTTATTTTTCCAAAGGCTTTCTTGGCAGTTTGCCCCACCGAGCCTGCCGATTCTTTTGCATTGTCCGGTGTCAAATTGTCCTTACTGGGCATGCCGCCTCCTGCTACCGAAGGCGTACTGGGGTACCCAGCCTCATTTCTGAAATAGGTCACCAAATCGCGGTCGGCCTCCTTCTCGGTCTTGACCGTTACCGACGAAGAGTAGGTTTGTTCGCCTTTCATCACAATGCTTGTAGCCCTGTCACCTTTAAGGGTTATTGTCACGCTATATTTTCCATCGCCCTTCTCCTTTGGGGTAAGGTTGAACGTCTCTTTGTTGCCCACTTTTTTGTAGTTGACAATGTTAAAGCACGGATCGGAGTCGCCGTCCATCCAGAACAGCTTTTTCTCACGACAAATCACATTGCGTCCAAAGTCGGTGTAAAGAAATTCCACCTGGGCCGAAGCGGACAGCGTTACGGCAAAAAGAATGGCAGTAAAGAATGCTTTTGTCTTCATAGTGTTGGCTTTTTTGATGAATTATATAAAGTTTTGGTAATTATCGCAAATATAATAATTATATTGCCGCTTGTCAAGACATCTGTCCCAAAAGTCACATTTGCCGGCACAAAAACAGGCGAGGGAGCAAGCAGTCGCCACGTTGTACGCGCTAAAAAAGGCGTTTATTTTGTCCAAATCGAAAATGTGAGTATCTTTGCCAAGGTCTAAGGTCTGACACCTTGCAAAAGAGTGTACGACAGACATTAAGACGCAGCCTTGTTGACACAACTTTATTGTGACTACTTGATAAAACATTTTCAATAACCATAATTATTTATCTTACAACCATGGATTGGTTTCAATCTCTATTTTCAACAACCGACTCGGTGGCTCACATCGTGCTGTTGTTCTCCTTGGTCATTGCCGTTGGCGTAGTGCTGGGCAAGATTAAGGTGGGCAGCGTGTCGTTGGGCGTCACCTTCGTGTTGTTTGCCGGCATCGTGGTAGGCCACATCTACCACCAGCTGGGCATTACCGATCCCGACGGCGGGTATGCGTGTCCGGCCAAAGTGCTGAACTTTATCCAGGACTTCGGACTGATACTTTTCGTCTATTGCATCGGTTTGCAAGTGGGCCCGAGCTTCTTCCAGTCGTTTAAGAAGGACGGTGTGCAGATGAACATGGTGGCGGTGGGCATCGTATTGCTCAACGTTATCACGCTGCTTGGCCTTTACTATCTGGTGTTCGACACCAAAGACCCCACCAGCCTGCCTATGGCTGTGGGTGTGCTTTATGGTGCTGTGACCAACACGCCAGGTCTTGGTGCCGCACAAGAGGCCATCAACACACTTGGCATCGACATGAAGGGGCAGAACATTGCTGCTGGTTATGCCTGCGCCTATCCGCTTGGTGTAGTGGGCATCATTGGCGCAACCATCGCCATTCGTTACATTTGCCGCATCAAGCTCGACAAGGAGGAGGAGCAGATACGCATGTCGCAGCAGGACAACCCCCACGCCAAGCCTCACCACTTGTCATTGCGTGTTGAAAACAAGGCACTCGAGGGTAAAACATTCTCACAACTCACTCAGTTCCTTGGTCGTACCTTTGTGTGTACGCACTACAAGCACAACGATGAGATTTTCTCGCCCACCAAAGATACCATGCTGCACGTTGGCGACGAAATGAACGCTGTGTGCGCCATGGACGACGCCGAAGCGGCAACGGCCTTTATCGGTCGCGAAATTGAAGTGGACTGGCAGGCAGAGAAGGCTCCCATCGTGTCAAAACGCATTTTGGTAACTCAACCCGAGGTTAACGGCAAAACGTTTGGCGAGATGCACTTTAGTTCTATGTATGGCGTGAATGTAACACGTATCACCCGCCAGGGCATGAACCTCTTTGCCGACCGCGCGCTGCGCATACAAATTGGCGACCGCTTGATGGTAGCTGGCCCCGAGGACAGTGTGACACGCGTGGAACGCTTGCTCGGCAACTCTGTCAAGCGTCTTGACCACCCCAACGTGGGTGCCATCTTCCTTGGCATATTGGTTGGTATTATCTTTGGTAGCATTCCGTTCCAGTTCCCCGGCATGGCCACTCCGCTCAAGCTGGGTTTGGCAGGTGGTCCGCTGATTATTGCCATCTTGGCTGGTGCCTATGGCTACAAGTTCCATTTGGTTACCTACACCACCACCTCGGCCAACTTGCTGTTGCGCGAAATTGGCCTCATCTTGTTCCTTGCCGCTGTAGGCATCAAGGCTGGCAGCAATTTCTGGGACACTGTGGTGCAGGGCGATGGACTTACCTATGTGTGGGTAGGTTTCTTGGTTACAATCATACCTCTGCTCATTATGGGTGTGGTGGCGCGCTGGCGTTTCAAGCTCAACTATTTCACGCTGATGGGTATCATTGCCGGTTCTAACACCGACCCCCCTGCATTGGGCTACGCCAACCAAACGGCTAACAACGATGCCGCATCGGTAGGCTATTCAACGGTTTACCCGCTGTCAATGTTCTTGCGCATCTTGGTGGCACAAGCCATTATACTGTTCTTGTGTTAAACGCACCGCTTGCACAATAGCTGAAATTAGCAGGAGGCAAATGTTTGCATATCGTCAAGCATTTGCCTCCTCTGCTGTTAAGAAATATCCAACTCTATTCAAGCACAAATGGGGGCGATGCGTCCCACATCGGAATATTGCTTTCAAACCGACTATTCGTGGGCTATCATGCTATATTACCGATGCGGGACGCATCGCCCCTATTTATGCTTGAGTTTGAGAGTGAAGAACCGGTCAGTACGGCCCGCCCGCGCTTACACATTAGCCACGCGCATGATGTCGGCAAAAACACCGGCTGCTGTCACATCGGCGCCGGCACCATAACCTTGAATGAGCATGGGGTATTCGTGGTAGCGCTCGGTGGTGAGCAGTAATATGTTGTTGGAGCCTTCGAGGTCGTAGAGCGGGTGGCCCTGACTGATTTCGCGCAAGCCCACACGGCCCTTGCCATCGGCCCATTCTGCCACAAAGCGCCAACGCTTGTTTTCGCATGCAAGACGTTGTCGTTCAGCCTCAAATTGTGCATCAAGTTCGGGCAGATGCGCCCAGAAGTTGTCGAGCGAACCATCAAAGAGCGCCTGCGGAATGAACAAGTTGCTCTCAACGTCCTCCACATTGACACGATAGCCGCTCTCGCGTGCCAGGATAACGAGTTTGCGTATCACGTCCTTGCCCGAAAGGTCGATGCGGGGGTCGGGCTCGCTGTAACCGTTTTCCTGTGCCAAATGCACGGCACGGCTGAGCGGAATATCGGCCGACAAGGTGTTGAACACATAATTGAGCGTGCCACTCAGCACAGCCTCAATTTTGAGCACACGGTCGCCCGAGCCACGCAAGTCGCTGATGGTGCTGATAATGGGCAGACCGGCACCCACATTGGTCTCGAACAAGAATTTTACGCCACGCTCACGGGCTGTTTGTTTAAGCATCTTATAGTTGTCGTAATCCGACGATGCGGCAATTTTGTTGGCAGCCACAATATTTACGTTGTGACGCAACAAGCGGCCATACTGTGCAGCCACCTCCTCGCTCGCCGTACAGTCAACAAACACGCTGTTAAACGTGTTCATCTCTTCAATCTCGCTTATCATGCGTTCCACGCCGCCCGTGCCGCCCTGCTGCATGGCCTCGCGGTAATTGGCAGGGTCAATGCCCTCAACATTAAATGCGGCATGGCTGCGGCCGCTCACCCCCACAAGGTTGAGTTTCAAGCCGCGCTCACGCAACAACTTGTCGCGTTGCGCCGCTATCTGACTGAGCAAACTGCTGCCCACGGTGCCCGTACCACAAACAAACAGGTTGAGATCTTCGTGTTCACTCAGGAAGAAACTGTCGTGCAGCACATTAATCGTTTTGCGCAACTGTGCGCGATCTACCACAAACGACAAGTTCATCTCCTGCCCGCCCATGGCGGTAGCATTGATGCTGATGCCGTTTCGTCCCAACACGCTGAACAACTGTCCGGCAATACCAGCCATGTGGCGCATACGTTCGCCCACAACCGCCACACTCGACAGTCCGTCAACCAACACGGCCGCATTCATGGCACCATCAGCAATCTCGGCCGCAAATTCGGCATCGAGCAGCCGGCAAGCCTCGCGGGCATCATCGGGTGTCATACACAGGGTTGTGCTGGTCTCCGAAGAGTTTTGTGCCACCATAAACACGCTGATGCCGCCAGCCGCCAAAGTGGTAAAGATGCGACGGTTCACGCCAATCACACCCACCATGGCCAAACCGCTCACTGTGACGGTGCTGGTGTCCTTGACCGATGATATACCGCGGATAGGGCGTCCGCTCGGTGCAGCGTCCTTGCGTATGACACTCCCCTTGGCCTCAGGACGGAAGGTGTTCTTTACATATATAGGTATGTTCTTTTGACACACGGGATAGATGGTGGGCGGATACACCACCTTGGCGCCAAAGTTGCAAAGTTCCATGGCCTCGGCATACGACAGTTCGTCGATGGTGAAAGCCCCTGGTATGATGCGTGGGTCGGCCGTCATGAAGCCGTCCACATCGGTCCATATTTCAAGCGCCTCCGCATCGAGGGCTGCCGCCATTATGGCCGCCGTATAATCGGAGCCTCCACGCCCCAGGTTGGTAGTTACATCAGTCTCGGCATCGCTGGCTATAAAGCCCCCCATCACGGCCACCCCGCTCTGTTCATGGCCGAAAGTCTCGGTTATCAAGCGGTTGGTGACATCAAAGTCGAGCAAGTGCTTGTCGCTTTCATGCACGGTTTTGATAAAGCGTCGCGAGTCGTAATGCGTGGCGCCATTGATGAGTTCTGCCACAATGAGCGACGACAAGCGTTCGCCGTATGCCACAATGGCATCACTAATCTTTGGTGTGAGGTCTTGAATAAGGCACACACCATGCAGAATGCTGCGCAGTTCGCCCAGCAGAGCATCGATATTTGCCACAAGGCGTGCCTGTTTTTCGGGAGCTATCACGTCCGACACCATTTGGTGGTGGCGCTCCGTGATGGCCTCCACCTCGGCCAAATAAGCCACATTGCCCTTCGAGGCCAGTTTGGTGGTCTTTATCAACTGGTCTGTCACGCCGCCAAGTGCCGACACCACCACAATGAGGGGGGTGCCAGCACGCTCAACAACGCTTTTTACGTTTTTTATAGCAAAGGCAGTGCCCACCGAGCTGCCGCCAAATTTCAGTACTTTCATGCGTCTGTTTAGTTTGTTGATGGGTGGTTCTAACAATTCTGGAATAGTGATTTGTGTGCTATCGTAAGTGTATTTTTGATTCAATTTTCGGATTTAGCAAGTGCGGGCTGAAAGCCCAATGGAGCACATAGCCCAGGGCAAGCGAAGCGACACCCT